>PJQF01000121.1_pt1 | contig 49430 bp, 40 predicted proteins | sample 1503741 | NCBI WGS metagenome assembly PJQF01 (sample SAMN07775949, study PRJNA414020) | Biofilm metagenome, whole genome shotgun sequencing project. | isolation source: biomolecule (vanillin) treated reverse osmosis membrane biofilm | place: India: Nagpur | collected 2017-03-21 | reverse complement strand
ACCCTTTGGGTCCGAATCCTGACAACCACAAAAGGAAGGTTCCGATGACTTACAGTACTTTTTCCTGGAAAGCCCTGCTGGTAACGGCGGCGTTGACGCTGCCGACACTGGCGTTTGCGGCCGAGCCTGCGATGACCAAAGACGGCATGTTGGTGGACCACAAGGGTATGACGCTCTACACCTTCGCCAAGGATTCTGGTGACAAGTCCATGTGCAACGACAAGTGCGCCACCAACTGGCCGCCGTTGATGGCCGAATCCACCGACAAGCCGATGGGCAAATGGACCGTCATCACCCGTGACGATCAAAAGAGCCAGTGGGCCTACAGCGGCAAACCGCTCTACACCTTCGTCATGGACAAGAAGGCCGGTGACATGACCGGTGAAGGCAAAATGGACGGCGCCTGGAAGGTCGCCAAGCCTTAGTTAAACCCGCTGGCGATGAGGGGCCTGGCCCCTCATCGAAACGCGTAATCCGCCACGATCCCGACAAAAATCGCCAACCCGGCCCAGTGGTTGTGCAAAAACGCCTTGAAGCATTTCATGCGGTCTTTGTCGCGGGTGTACCAGAACTCCCAGGCAAAACAGCCCGCCGCCGCCAGCAATCCAAGGTGGAACCAGCCTCCCAGCTCGAACCGCGCGCCCGCCAGCAACAGGCAGGCCAGTGACAGGCCTTGCAGGGTGAGGATGATCACGCGGTCGGCATCGCCAAACAGAATGGCCGTGGATTTCACCCCGATCTTCAAGTCATCGTCGCGGTCGGTCATCGCGTAATACGTGTCGTAACCCACCGTCCACAGCAAATTGGCGATGTACAGCAGCCACGCAGTGGCAGGCAGGTGGCCCGTCTCGGCGGTGAACGCCATTGGCATGCCCCACGAAAACGCCGCGCCCAACACCACTTGCGGGTAATAGGTATAGCGCTTCATGAACGGGTAGCTCGCCGCCAGCGCCAAACCGCCGAGGGACAGCAGGATGGTGGTGGCGTTGGTCAGCAGCACCAGCAGGAAACTGACGCCCATCAACACGGCGAAAAACACCAGTGCCTCTTTGGCGCTGATCTTGCCGCTTACCAGCGGGCGTTGCTCGGTGCGTTTCACATGGCCGTCGACCTTGCGGTCTGCCCAGTCATTGATCACGCAGCCCCCGGCGCGGGTCAGCACCACACCCAGTACAAAAATCACGATATTGATCAAGGACGGCGAGCCCTTGCCGGCGATCCACAGCGCCCACAGTGTTGGCCATAACAGCAGGTAGATGCCGATGGGCTTGTCCATGCGGGTCAACTGAATGAAATCCCAGACCCTGGGGTTCAGGCGGTTCAAGGATTTAAGCAGGCGTTGATACATCAGCAGTTCTCCGGATGGTCATGCAACGCGTGCCAGAAGCTCGGCAGGAAAATTTCCGCCACCAGCACACTCAGCGGCCCGCGATCAAAGCGCGAGCGGCGCCCCCACAAGCCGTCGGCCTGGTCCGCGCTCGGCAGCCATTGCCGTGGGTAATGGCACACCTCGATGGGCTGGCGGGTGAAGGCGTGATCGCAAAACAGCAACTCGCCCAACGAACGGCTGCCCAACGCGTCCATATGCAACCCGTCGCCCTGCAGGGCACTGCGCGCCGCCACGCTGCGGGCGAACACCCACGGCTGGCCATGCCCGCGCAGATACACCTCGCGCACCCAACCGACAGTGGCCGGGGCCAGGCCCAGCGCCGCACATTCATCCTCGCGCAACGGCTGCCAGCCTTCGAACAGCGGCGTGACGCTGAACCCATCGTTGGACAGCCGCGTGAGCCGGCGCGTCAGCGAGCCTTCGTCGAACAGCCAATCGAGGGTCAAAGGCGCGGGCAAAGGGCTCAGAAGGCTCTGGGTCAGCCATTGGCAAGCATCGGGAAGGGCGATTGAGTGCGGCACGGTGAGTCAGTATTGGCAGCAAAAGAGGCGGCGAGCTTACCATGGCGTCCTGGGCTTTTGCCGTGCTGAACCGGCCCCATGCGTCGATCGTGCTTGCATCTGCCGGCCCCGATCAGTACAAAACGCCCTGAGCCGCACGGCAACGTTGGTCTATCGACCGTCGGCCAAGATGCCTGGACCCTGAGGAAGCAAGTAATGAAGAAGTGGCAATGTGTAGTCTGCGGCCTGATCTATGACGAAAAAGACGGCTGGCCGGATGACGGTATCGCACCGGGCACGCAGTGGCAGGACGTCCCTGAAGATTGGCTGTGCCCGGACTGCGGCGTGGGCAAAATGGATTTCGAAATGATCGAAATCGGTTAATGCCTCGAATTTAAGCACTGAGTTTAAGAAACGTACTACAAGGAGAAAGGAATGAACGCACCTGTCGTGATCATCGGCACAGGATTGGCCGGTTACAACGTGGCCCGGGAGTTTCGCAAGCTCGACAGCGAGACCCCATTGCTGCTGATCACCGCGGATGATGGGCGCTCCTACTCCAAGCCCATGCTCTCCACCGGCTTTGGCAAGAACAAGGAAGCCGATGGCCTGAGCATGGCTGAACCGGGTGCCATGGCCGAGCAACTCAAGGCCGAAGTGCGCACCCACACGCGCATCAGCGGCATCGACCCAGGCCACAAGCGCCTGTGGATCGGCGAGGAAGCGGTGGCCTACCGCGACCTGATCCTGGCGTGGGGCGCAGAAACTGTGCGCGTTCCGGTTGAAGGTGATGCGGCTGAGCTGATTTTCCCGATCAACGACCTCGAAGACTACGCCCGCTTTCGCGCCGCTGCCGCCGGCAAGCGCCGCGTGCTGGTGCTGGGCGCCGGCCTGATCGGCTGCGAGTTCGCCAACGACCTGATCCTCGGCGGTTACGAAATCGACCTGGTGGCGCCGTGCGAGCAGGTCATGCCGACCCTGCTGCACCCCGCCGCCGCTGCCGCAGTGCAAGCCGGCCTGGAAGGCCTTGGTGCGCGTTTCCACCTGGGCCCGGTGCTCAACCGCCTGCAGCGCAGCGCTGACGGCCTGGAAGCGCACCTGTCGGACGGTGAGGTCATCCACTGCGACCTGGTGGTCTCGGCCATCGGCCTGCGCCCGCGCATCGACCTTGCCGCCGCTGCCGGCCTGCAAATCAACCGTGGAATCATGGTGGACCGCCACCTCAAGACCTCCCACGCCAATATCTACGCCCTGGGCGACTGCGCCGAGGTTGACGGCCTCAACCTGCTCTACGTGATGCCACTGATGAGCTGCGCCCGCGCCCTGGCCCAGACCCTGGCCGGTAACGCTACGGCCGTCAGCTATGGGCCGATGCCGATCACCGTGAAAACCCCGATCTGCCCGCTGGTAGTCTCGCCCCCGCCACGCGGCACCGAAGGTGTGTGGAGCGTCGAAGGGCAGGGCGCCGACATCAAGGCCTTGTGCCGCGACGCCAGCGGCCGCCTGCTGGGTTACGCGCTGACCGGCAGTGCGGTTATGGAAAAACTGGCCTTGAACAAAGAACTTCCGCCGTTGCTGGCGTAAATACCGGTCGTTCTGTCGGAATAACCCTGTTTTTCGCTCTAGAAAGGTCGCCGCGAGACTGGCGGAGCGTGCGAGGGCATGCCATCCTCACTCCCGTCTGCCGCAGAGTAGAGCCTGCGGCGCCTTGGGCGTTGCTCCATAAGAGAGCAGCACGGACATAACAACAAAAAACCGTCAAAGAGGCTTCACTTATGCGTAAACCAGAACTCGCAGCCGCCATCGCTGAAAAAGCGGATCTCACCAAAGAACAGGCCAACCGCGTCCTCAACGCCGTTCTCGAAGAAATCACCGGCGCCCTGCACCGCAAGGACAGCGTCACACTGGTTGGCTTCGGCACCTTCCTGCAACGCCACCGCGGCGCCCGCACCGGCAAAAACCCGCAAACCGGTGAGCCTGTGAAGATCAAGGCGAGCAACACCGTTGCATTCAAGCCGGGCAAGTCGCTCAAAGACAGCGTCAACCCGTAAGAGCAGGACCGTCTGAAGGGAGGCGGGTTGGTAAGAAAATGGGCACGCCGACTGGGTTGGGTGCCCATTTTTGTTGGGCTGTGTAATCACAGCTTTCAATGCATCTTGGCGTCGTCACGTTTATCCCCGAACTAACTCGTCATGCCCGTCTGGCGATTCTTTTGCGACGAGCTCTTCGTAGTTCGCAGGTTCTGAGTTTAAATTCCCGGGAATCCATTCTCCATTTAATTGCTTGTAGCTGCTGGCTCTATACGGATACAAGTTCATGATTGCTGTAATTTCTTTTTGTAGGTTTTTTCCTTCATACCAAACACTGCCGCACTCGCCACAGCCCCAAAAGGGCGGGGATTGCTCATCAATCAGATCAACCCAGCCGGCGCATTGGCTAATCGGGCACCGATAATTGGCAGGCTGCGGTGCTGTGATTGGGGGTTGCTCAGCCTTCACGTATTGCGTTGAAGAACCGCAGGAAGGGCACTCAATCATGATAAAACGCTGGCCTTTTGCAAGGAGCGGTGCAATGAATTGTTGTTGCTTCGCGTCCAGCTCAAATGTCTCTTTGCAGAGCTGGCATCGGGCGTTATTAATTGAGTCCATATGGATTTTCCCCTTCAGGATACCAATGCAGGGCTTTGCTATTAGCTTTGTGGTAGGACTTGTCCATGAGTTCAAGGTTGCTCTGGCGGTTATTGCCACCCCTGAATATTGGCTTTTTATGATGCACGTCAAAGCCCTCGGGAACTTGGCCTTTTTTCATTCTATCTACCCCGGCCGGACCATATTTCTGAAGTGATTTGGGGTCTTTGGCCATTTTTTTCATGTACTTCTCTTTGGCACCACCTTTTTTGTCGAAGTTGGCGCGTATTTTTTTGATCTCACTCTTCGTTCTCTTGTGATAGCAGGTCTTCAGCCCCCATGGATCGATCCATGTAAGGGGGTTCGGTGAGTATTGGTAGAGGTTGAAACCTCCCTCCAACCCCACCGGGTCGGGAGTGGTAAACCGCCCCACATCCGGATCATAAAACCTGAACGTATTGAAATGCAGCCCCGTCTCGCGGTCCAGATACTGCCCCTGAAACCGTAGATTTTGCTCCTCGATGTAATAAGGCTCGCGCACCTCTTCCAGCGTGTTGCCCCACACCCGATAAGTCGCTTGCCAGACGCTGTGTCCGTCAGCTTCGGTCAGTTGCTCCGGCAACCCGTTCAGGTCGTTGTGGTAGTAACGAATTTTCTGCAGTGGGCCGTCACCGTCGACGCGGGCCAACAGTTGATAGCCGCCGTCGTCTTCATACACATAAAGACTGGTTTGACTGTGCTTGTGCTCCTGCAACAACCGCAGCCCATCCCACATGAACCGGGTTTCCCCCAACGGATACCCATCGCTGCCATGCTCGGTTTTTTCAACCCGCCGCCCCAGCGGGTCATACGCCATCCTGACCACGCTACCGCTTTCATTGCGCACTTCAACCAACCGGCTTTCCGCGTCATACGCAAACCGCTGCACACCACGCTTGGCACTGCGCTTCTCGACCATCCGCCCAAACGCGTCGTAGCGATAACGCTTGTCCTGATACGTCAGCAGCTTGTTATGCACCACCAACCCGGCACCCGCTTGCGGGCCATCCAGCAGGTTGGCGGCGGCGTCGTATTTGCTTCGGGTGCTGAGCTGGCCCTGGGTGCGCAGGCGAAACCCAGGGTATGTGAAGGTGACGGCCATGAAGTGATCGACCGCATCGCGTTCCTGCCGGTGGATGATGGACGCGGGTGGCTTCTCGGATAAGGGCCGGATTTACTTAGCTGGTTAATTCAAATCAATCTGTCTCACTCATCCTCAAGTGAATTGAACGAGGAAGTAACCACCCGTATCTCCCTCTTTCATCTTTTTCGCTCGATTATCGGCAAAAATGTAGCCGATACCTCCACCGAATATTCCTTCGTGGCTAGGGCTTATTTTTGCGATGTCAGCGTCGATTAGCTGAGCTAAAAAATAGTAACGAGGACTTTCATACAAAGGGTCTTGCAACCACGCCGGGCGCCCTAAAACCTTGCTAATACCCGCGCCACACTCCAAGTCCTCCAATTCTTCTTCCATTTGTTCGGGAGTCAGCGGCTGCTGGGCAATGTACGTCCGCGGAATCGGGTCAACCAACGTGGTAGGTGTGAGTTCACAGGTTGCCAGCGTGTGAAGCAGAACGCAGCTAAGGCCAAGTTTAAGCTTGTCCATCTCGCTTTGTTGATGGACGGTCAGCTGACGTACCGAAGAACGTGTGTAGGTTTCGTCATTTCGCTCAACGCAAACGAACACTGTCAGCGCCATTCCGGCGGGAATAAATGAGACGCCCAGGAACGCTGGGGTCATCATCATCACCGGTAGCATCAGTTGACCGGTTTTCGGATCCTTAGGCCACAGAGCAAGGTCTGTCAGCCAAGCTCCTCCGCCAATTTGCCCAAGGTTATGGTCTTGCTCTGAGAGAATGATTTGATTGATGCCCATAGCCCTTGATCCTTTAGAAACAACCTTTTCGTTTGGCAAATGACGTGGCAGACCGCCTCGCCGTTCTGGCCTGCTGTTGTGTGATGATGCCGGTTTTGACCAGCGAGTTGTGTATGGCTTGGGACATGATACGAATCTCCAGCTTCCCACGTTTGAGCATCTGGTTGGGCCCCATCCCTCGAGCGCGCCGCAAACGATTTTCCTCGGCATGCACCATGTCATGATGCTCGGGCGACAGCGCGATGGATGGATTGCCCTTGTAGCGCCGGCCCTTGGCTATACCTTTTTCTTCTAGGAATTTATTGCGGACAATTTCGTGTGCTTCCAGTCCGTCATTCTTATGGGCCTTGGCGCCATAACCAGCAACCTCGCCTTCTTTGAGCAGGCCCAGCGGGTCAATCCATCCGGACGTATTAGGGGCGTATTGGTAGAGGTTATCGCCACCCGCCAACCCAATTGGGTCTGGCGTCGTAAACCGTCCCACATCCGGATCATAAAACCGAAACGTGTTGTAGTGCAGCCCAATCTCCCGGTCCAGGTACTGCCCCTGAAACCGTAAATTCTGTTCTTCGATAAAGTACGCTTCACGGACCTCTTGAACTGTATTTCCCCAAACCTGATACCGCGCCTGCCACACGGTTACCCCGTCAGTTTCGGTCAATTGCTCCGGCAACCCGTTCAGATCGTTATGGTAATAGCGCACACTTTGATGCTTGTTCGCCCCATCCACACGCGCCAGCGGCGCATAGCTATCTTCTTCATAGATGTAGAGGCTGGTCTGGCTATGCCGATGTTCCTGCAGCAGACGCATACCTTCCCAGTCAAAACGGCTTTCGCCTAAGGGGTAACCTTGGCTGTCATGTTCAGTTTTGGCGGTGCGGCGGCCGAGCGGGTCATAAGTCATTTTCACGACTGTCTCCCGTCCATCTTTCTGACTGCGCACTTCAACCAGCCGGCTTTCAGCGTCATACGCAAACCGCTGCACGCCACGCTTGGCACTGCGCTTCTCGACCATCCGCCCAAACGCGTCGTAGCGATAACGCTTGTCCTGATACGTCAGCAGCTTGTTATGCACCACCAACCCGGCACCCGCTTGCGGGCCATCCAGCAGGTTGGCAGCGGCGTCGTAGGCGAAGGTTTCGCGCTGGCCGTGCAGGCTGTCCTGGCTGGCGATGATGCGGCCGGTGGCGTCGTAGTGCAGCAGTTGGCGATGTTGCGCGGTGGTTTGCTGGTCGAGCTTGCCGATCAGGTTGTCGGCGGGGTCGTATTCGAATTGCTTTTGCGTTGCCGCCGGCATCAGCGATGGCTGGCTGTTCAGGCGGCGCTGGCGTGAACGCAGGCGGCCGCTGCGGTCGTATTCGCTGCGGGTGCTGAGCTGGCCTTGGGTGCGCAGCACTTCGCGGTGCAGGCGGTCGCGTTCGAAGTCGCTGATGACCTGACCGTCGAGGTTGATCTGATGCAGGTGGCCGCTGCCGTAGTACAGGCGATTGAGCCAGCGCCCGTCCGGCAGTTGGGTCTGGATCAGGTTGCCGAGTTCGTCGTAGTGATGTTGCAGGTTGCCGGCGGCACTCTGTTCGGCAAGCAACTGGCCGACAGCGTCGTAGGCGAAACCCAAGGCTTGGGAATTGCCTTGCAGATCAGTGAAGGTCACAGCCGTGAGCTGATCCACGGCATCGTAGCTGTAGTCGGTGCGGCCATCGTCGGTGGTTTTGGCCACCAGTCGCCCGAGCGCATCACGCTCCAGCCGATGAACGATGGGCGCGGGTGGCGTCTCGGGCACTACCGCCAGTCCATTGCCATAAGGCGCAGGAAGCGCAGTCACCGCTGTGATGTTGTCGAGCAAGTCGTAGTCGTAGCGCTTGGCGCTGCCGTCGAGGTCTTGCTGCTCGGTCAGCCGATCCCCGGCGTCCCATGCAAACCGATAGCTTTCACCGTTCTCGTTGACCAGCGCTTGCAGCCGCCCGTAGCTGTCATACCCAAACTGCACCTGTCGACCATGGGCGTCGGTGCGCTGACGTACCTGGCCACGCCGGTTGTGTAGGTAGAGCGTGGTGTGCCCGGCGGGGTCGGTGTAGCCCACCAACTGCCCGCTGGCGTTGCGCTGATACAACTCGGTGCGCCCATCCGGTAATTGGCTGCTGAGCAAGCGGCCCTGAGCGTCATAGCTGAACTGCGTGCGTTCACCAAGTGCATCGGTGATGACCTGCAAATAGCCACGGTCGTCGTAGCTGAAACGCGTCGGGTAGCCCGAGCAATCGATATGCTCGACCAACTGCCCGAATGCATTCCAGCGCAGTTTTTTGCTTTTGCCGGTGGCGTCGACAATCTCCACGACCTGGCCATGGGCGTCATAGCGATAGCGGGTGATATAACCCAGCGGATCGGTCTCGGCAATGCAGTTACCGCGTGGGTCATAGCGATATTGCCAGCTGTTGTCGGCCGCGTCGGTTTCCACCAGCGGCAATGCCCAATGTTCCAGCCACAAGGTCGAATCACTGCGGCCCAGCGGGTCGGTTTCGCCGATTACGTTGCCGCTCTCATCGTAGCTGTATTCATAGCGCCCACCCAACGGATCAGTCGCGCTGAGCAATTGGCGTTCGTCGTTCCATTCGAATAGCCAAGTCTGGCCGAGGTTGTCGCTGTACTGAATGATCTGGTGCTGAGTGTTCCAGTACCGCGTGCTCACACGCTGCAGGCCATCGGTGATGCGCGTAATACCGGCCTGCAGGTCATAGTCGAACTGGTAAGCGTCGCCCTCATCGGTCCAATGCCTAACCACGCGCCATTCCAGGCCTTCAACCAGTACCCACTCATAAAAACAGCGCAATCCGGTGGGCAATTGATGTTCCACCATTCGGCGCCCGGCATCGTAGGCGAAGCGCCGCTGGACTTGATCGGTTGCATCGCGCACTTGCGCGAGATTGCCCGCCGCGTCGTAGCCGTAGCTCACCAGCACCTCGCGACGTTGATCCGGGTACAGGCGTTCAATGCGGCTCACATAGCCCTGATCACGGATCAGCTCAACCTGCACCAGATCGAACGTGTCGCGCAGACGCACCAAGTGCCCGGCTTCGTCATAGTCGAGGTAGATACGGTTGTCGTTACGATCACCCAATTGGCTCAGGCGCAGTCGTGTCGAGTTTGCGGGCGCCGGTTCGAACAAACGGTACATGCCGTCGTCGCTTTCGATCAGCAATTGCCCATTGAGGTGTCGCCGCACCGCAAGCCCTTCGCCCGCGCTGAACACTGCGCCGCCCAACGGAATGGAGCCCATGTCGATGGGCCGGCCCTGCTCGTCGGTATACACGAGCGTTTCGCCGCCCTCGGGATGCGGCTGAATGTCGACGCACACCTCGTAGGGCACGCTCCAACCGGCGCCAAACAGGCTGCTCGGGCGTTCATCGCGGCTGTTGTAGAAGCGCTGCCAGTCAATCGGCAGGATACCCGGCAGCACAAAATCCAGGTCGTCGACGTCGCCCAGTACCTTTGCGCCCGTCGCGGCATGCACCGGGTTCGACGAGCCCATCGCGGCGTTGGCCGCAGCGCCCATCGCACTGCTGATGGCCATCGAAGTGGCGCCGCTGACCAACATGCACGGCAACTTGCTGAAGAACTTGCCCTTGCCACCCTTGAGCATCAACAGCGCTGTAACCGCCAGCCCGACGCCAGGCGTCTTGCCGCTGCGAATTTCACGCACCACCACCGAACCGCCACCAATGGTCACGTTGGATGAGATCAAACCGGACGACACCACCGTCGCATCGCAGGTACTGCGATCACCACTGCGCACAGCGGGCTGACCATTGATCGTGACCTTTTCCGAGCCTTCGGCAAGAAACTGCGGCGGCATTGGCGGGTGCTTCATGCACACGACCAGGTCCAGCGGCTTCGGCACGGCGCCTGGCGCGGGCGTTGCGACGGTGGGGCGCCACATCTGCGAGAAGAAGCCTTCGGCCATGTCCAGGTAACTGGGCTCTGGCTCAGGCTTGGTTTCTTCCAGCTCGGTGCCGGCCGGTGTGACATGGGAGCTGATCGCCCCTGCCGCGCGGGCGGCGGGGATGTTATTGGTGAGGGTGTTGGTGGAGCCGGTGAGAATGTTCGCCTGCACGGTGGGCGGAAATAAGGCGTTGCTAAAGGCATCGCATATCTTGGTCAGCCCTTTGTCCGCGCCACTCTTGCTCATGGCCAGGCCGACAATCGTGCCCACTACCGCGCCCAGCAGGAAGCAGCCGAGGCCGCCGGTGGCCACGGTAATGCCGGTGGCGGCCACCACGGCAGCGGTCGCGACCGCAGTAATCGCGATATTGGCCGCCACTTCCAGCACACCGCCGAGGATGTCCGCCATCATCGAGGTGTGGGATAGCGCATCGCCCATCCGGGCCGCCCATAACGCGTCAGACATGCAGGTTGCTCATCAGGAGATAGCGTCGAACGACAGCGAATTTTTTATCAATGCCCAGTGCGTTGCCTCGGCTTCCCCGAGTTTTTCGGCCTTCACATAACTCAAGGCGAGCATCTTGCGCGTACCCGGCAACACCAGCGCCAACTGATACTGGAACACCTTGTCATTGCCCTTGTTGAACTGGCTGCGCAACTCGATACCTTCCACCTCTTGAGCGGCGCCCAGTCGCACGGTGACGCTCGGTTGGCAGCGCAAGTCCTGCACCTGTTTTTCCAGACGCTTGAGCTGGTCGTCGAAGTTGCTGTGCAGGGTTTCGCCTTCGGCGAGCAAGCTGCGGCTGACGATCAGAGACGTGCCCAGCTCGGGGAACTTGAGGATATTGATCGTTGCGTCCTGCAACTCTGCGGCCGGCAGCTGGAACTGAAATTCGTTGATTCGGTACGTCATGGCAAACAGGTCTCGTCAGGAGCTTTTAGGCGCGGGGAAAACGGCTTTGATATTGGCGTCGATGCTTTTTTTGATGCCCTGGCCATCGGGTGTGGCGCCGGGGCCGTGGCCGTTGTTCAAGTGCAGTACGCCCTTGGTGTTGAACTCGGCATCACCGCTGGCATAGAAACTGATATTCACCCCGGTGAGGTTGATCTGCCCGCTGGCATTCAGCTCCAGGATGCTTTCGCCGCAGACCAGGCGCAGGTTTTCACCCACTTCGATGACATAGCTCTGGCTGATGCTGTCGGTCTTGCGCTGGCCGACCAAGAGGACGTCCTCCTGCTTGACGATGCGCGTACGGTTATTACCGATGGTCACCGTTTCGTTATGCCCAATGCTTTTGTTGCGGTCATGCCCGACGGCGTGGCTTTCATCCACTTCCACCACGATGTCCTGATTGCGCTCGGCATGGATATACAACTGCTCCAGCCCCTTCTTGTCCTCCATGCGGATTTCATTGAAGTTGGCTGGGGTGCCGCCCTTGCTGGAGCGACTTTTCATACCGCTCTGGGTGGCATTCTCCGGCAGGTCGTAAGGCACCGTCTGCTCGGCGTTGTACACCCGGCCGGTAATGATCGGCCGGTCCGGGTCACCTTCCAGAAAGCTCACAATCACTTCCTGGCCGATCCGCGGGATCTGCATCGAGCCCCAGTTCTTACCGGCCCAGGATTGCGATACACGAATCCAGCATGAGCTGTTTTCGTTGGATTGGTCATGGCGGTCCCAGTAAAAGTGCACCTTCACGCGGCCATACTGGTCGGTCCAGATTTCTTCACCTTTGGGGCCGACCACCAAGGCCGTCTGCGGGCCTTTGACAATCGGTCGGTGGGTGTTGGCCAAAGGGCGAAAACTTTGTTGGGCATCGATGCAGGTGAGGCTGCTTTCGAATTGCGCCGAGCCTGAGCCGCCGCCGCTTTCCAGGCTTTCCTGGACGATGTAGTAACGGCAACCGACGATCAGGTATTCGCGGTTCTGGTCCTGGCGGCTGAAGCCGGTGAGGCTGAACAAGTGGCCCGAACCGAGGCCGCGCGCGTTGCCGCTGAACTCGATCTGCTCATGCAGGGTTTGCAAGGCTTCGATGCGGGTGCGCGCGTAGTGTTCGCCGTCTTCACTTTGCACATAAGTGCCGGGGTAGTCGTACAACGGGTAGTCGCCGGCAGTGTGCGGGCGCGGCATCGCCGAGCGCACGTCGATGCTCGCGCTGGGGCGCTGGAAGTCGTAGTCGTTCAGCTCCAGCGACCCCGGCTGCACTTCGTGCGCCAGGTGCCAGTTGTGCATATGGTCGCGTTCGCGCTGCTGCTCGTCCTTGGGGTAGTACGGAATCGACGCGTAGCCCGGCACGGTGGTGTGGGCGCCATAGGCGTCGGCCAGCACCAGCACATGGCGGTCCTGTTCATGGCGGAAAAAGTAGTAGATACCTTCCTGTTCCATCAACCGGCTGACGAAGTCGAAGCTGGTTTCGCGGTACTGCACGCAGTATTCCCACTCGCGGTACGGGCGGCTCAGGGCGTCTTCGAAGTCGGAAAAGCCCAGGTCGCGAAACACCTGCTTGATGATCTGCGGGATGCTCAGGTTCTGGAAAATCCGACAGTCCGAGGTGCGGCTCAGCAGCCAGAACCATGGGCGCAGCGTCACTTGGTAACTGGCGAACTGGCCCTGGTCGATGTTCTGGCTGCACCGCGCGACGATGCCGTGGAAATGCCGCTCGCCACCGTCCGCCAGTTGCACGCTCACACTCATCGGCTTGCCCAGCAGCTGGTTGAGGTCGATGTTGGCGTCGAGCGAGGTCAGTTGCAGCTCATAGTTGAACAAGCGGCCCAGCTCTTCGCCGCCCCCCATTTCATTGAGCAACAGCACATCCGCCCCCAGGGGGCTGGTGATCTTGGCCAGGCGTGAGGCTTGGTTGAATAGCATCGGTTAACCCGTAAATGACTTAATAGCTGAAGAAACCGAATTCAACTGTGGGAGGGGGCTTGCTCCCGATAGCAGTGCGTCAGTTGATGCCTGAGGTGACTGATTCACCGCTATCGGGGCAAGCCCCCTCCCGCCGTTGTGATCGCATTCCGTCAGGTCAATCGGCGTCGTTGAAGTCGTAGTGCAATTCGTTGTCCCGGCTGCTGATGCGCACACCCGCCAGCGCCTTGCCTTCGAGCATGCGCGTGAGGAATTCACGGCTCATGTCCGGCAACAGGCTGTTGGTGAGGATGGTGTCGATCATGCGCCCGCCGCTTTCGGTTTCGGTGCAGCGTGAGACGATCAAGTCGACCACCGCGTCGTCGTAGTCGAAAGCGACTTTGTGCGTATTCTCCACGCGCTTTTTGATGCGGTTGAGTTGCAGGCGGGTGATTGCCTTGAGCATCTCGTCGCTCAGCGGGTAGTAAGGGATCGTCACCAAACGGCCAAGCAATGCCGGTGGGAAAATCTCCAGCAGCGGCTGGCGCAAGGCCTTGGCGATGTCTTCTGGCTCAGGCATGTTCGCCGGGTCTTTGCAGACGCGGGAGATCAGCTCAGTGCCGGCGTTGGTGGTCAGCAGAATCAGGGTGTTCTTGAAGTCGATCACGCGGCCTTCACCGTCTTCCATCACGCCCTTGTCGAACACCTGGAAGAAGATTTCATGCACGTCCGGGTGGGCTTTTTCGACCTCGTCCAACAGCACGACGCTGTAGGGTTTGCGCCGTACGGCTTCGGTCAACACACCGCCTTCGCCATAGCCGATATAGCCCGGCGGCGCGCCCTTGAGGGTCGACACGGTATGGGCTTCCTGGAACTCGCTCATGTTGATGGTGATCACGTTCTGCTCACCGCCGTACATGGCTTCGGCCAGGGCCAGGGCGGTTTCGGTCTTGCCCACGCCGGACGTGCCGGCGAGCATGAACACGCCAATGGGCTTGCTCGGGTTGTCGAGGCCGGCGCGAGAGGTTTGGATGCGTTTGGCGATCATCTGCAGGGCGTGGTCCTGGCCGATGATGCGTTTTTTCAGGTGCTGGTCGAGGTTGAGCACCGTCTCCAGTTCGTTGCGCGCCATGCGGCCCACGGGAATGCCGGTCCAGTCGGCGACTGACCACCGAGGCCACCGCCTGGTAATCCACGGTTGGCAGGATCAGCGGGGTTTCGCCTTGCAGGGCAGTGAGGCGCTGTTGCAGGTCCACCAGCTGTGCGCGCAATGCATCGTTGCCACTGTCGACTTCACCGACCTTCTCACGCAGCGTCGCGCGAGTGGCGAGCAACTCGTCCACCAGCGCTTTCTCTTCGGCCCAGCGGCTTTCCAGGGTTGCGAGGCGTTCACGCTCAGCGCTCAGCAGGGCTTCGCTGTTGCTTTGGCGCGCGCCAATCACGATGCCAATGGCATGCTCGCGGGCGATGATTTGCAGCTCGGTTTCCAGCGCCTCGATGCGGCGGCGGCTGTCGTCCACTTCGGCGGGCACCGCGTGCAGGCTGATGGCAACACGCGCGCAAGCGGTGTCCAGCAGGCTCACGGATTTATCCGGTAGCTGGCGGGCAGGAATGTAGCGGTGCGACAGCTTCACCGAAGCTTCCAGGGCTTCATCAAGGATCTGCACCTGATGGTGTTTTTCCATGGTCGAGGCCACGCCGCGCATCATCAACAGCGCCTTGTCTTCCGACGGCTCGGCGACTTGCACCACTTGGAAGCGGCGGGTCAACGCCGGGTCTTTTTCGATGTGTTTTTTGTACTCGGCCCAGGTCGTGGCGGCGACGGTGCGCAAGGTGCCGCGGGCGAGGGCGGGCTTGAGCAGGTTGGCCGCATCACCGGTGCCGGCGGCGCCACCGGCACCCACCAGGGTGTGGGCTTCGTCGATAAACAGAATGATCGGTTTGGGCGAAGCCTGCACATCCTCGATGACTTGGCGCAGGCGCTGCTCGAACTCGCCTTTCATGCTGGCACCGGCTTGCAGCAGGCCCACATCGAGGCTGCGCAGTTCCACGTCTTTGAGTGCGGGCGGCACGTCACCGGCGACGATGCGCAGGGCGAAACCTTCGACCACGGCAGTCTTGCCCACGCCGGCTTCACCCGTGAGGATCGGGTTGTTCTGGCGCCGACGCATCAGGATGTCGACCAGTTGGCGGATCTCTTCATCACGCCCAACGATCGGGTCGAGCTTGCCGCTGCGGGCCTGTTCGGTGAGGTCGACGGTGAAGCGCTTGAGCGCTTCCTGCTTACCCATCGCGCTCGGCGCCATGGCACCACTGGCCTCGCCCGGGACTGCGCCGGCATTAAATCCGTCGTTGGCACTGAGGGCGTTTTCCGGCGAGTCGCCGACGTATTCGTCAAAGCGTTCGCTCAGGGTGTCGGCCTTGATCTTGTTGAACTCGGAAGACAAGCCCAGCAGCGCATTGCGCAGGCTCGGTGTCTTGAGAATGCCGAGTACCAGGTAACCGGTGCGCACCTGGCTCTCGCCGAACATCAGGCTGCCGTAGACCCAGCCGCGTTCCACGGCTTCTTCCACGTGGGACGACAGGTCGGTGATTGACGTCGAGCCGCGCGGCAGGCGGTCCAGGGCTTCGGTCAGGTCGCGGGCCAGGCGCGCCGGCTCCACGTTGAACTGGCGGACGATGCGGTGCAGGTCCGAGTCCTGCAACTGCAGCAGTTGGTGAAACCAGTGAGCCAGTTCCACGTACGGGTTGCCCCGCAGTTTGCAGAACACGGTGGCGGCTTCGATGGCCTTGTAGGCCACGCTGTTGAGTTTGCCGAACAGTGCGGCGCGACTGATTTCACCCATGCTCTGGATTCCTTGAGGTGCTGGCGTGATCGGCGTAATGCCGAGCCAGGATTAGGTCGTTGGCGTCGTGCGCGGGGCAGCCGAGCCATGTGTTGAAGCCCAGGCGGAACTGGCCGTTAAGCTGCAGCTTCGGGACTTCAGGTTGTTGCAAAACCAGGTTCAAGTCCCAGTCCAATTCATGGCCCAGGTACTCGGCCACCCATGCCACCAGCTCGTTGAACGGCTGGCTGCCAGGCAGCATGCCCATGTAGTCATCCAGCTTGAGCGGGCCCAGGCGGATGCGAAACTTATGCTGGCGGTCCCACACGTGGCTGCCCAGGCAAAAGTCCACGCCCAGTTGATTGGCGCTGACACTGACGCGGCTGCGCTCGGGCAGTTCCAGCCACTGGCCGACGTATTCTTCAATCTCAACGGGCAAGCCAAAGTATTCGCTGAGGATCGCCTTCAAACCGTCCGGGTAGCGGGTCTGTGCCGACAAGTGGCCGCTGTAATGCAGCTTCGCCGTGTCGGGAATCAGCCCCTGATTCAGCAGGCTCGGCATACCTCGGCCGCTCAGTGCTGCCAGGCGTGCCGACCAGTAATCATCGTCCGGTCGGTCGTGGCTGACCGTCGGCCGCGCTTCGGCCCAGGCCCGGTAGAACAGGCTGAGCAGGCGATGGTGGAACACGTCCAAAAACTGTTTGCTGGTGCTGTCGGCGTTATTGCGCTGACGCTCGCGCACGTACTCGGTGATGTGCAGCGGCAACGGGCCGTTGGGGCCGCCGAGGCCAAAGAAGAACTGTTCCAGCCGCGCAGGCTTACCGTCGCCGCCGGGATCGACCGAGGCCAGGGTGGCCGGGGCGAACGTGCAATCGGCTTGCTGCCCCAGGCGTAACGGGTCATCCGCCAGGCGCAGGGAATGGCCCAGGCGCGGCAGCTCTGGCGATTCGCACTCGATACGCCGCAGTGCCTGAAAGAAATCGTATTCCCAGGGCTCCTGATGCATCGCATCCAGTGTGTTCACAGGGTCGGACGCCGCCCGGGCTTGGCTTTCCATCGCATGATCTCGCCGCGTTCGGTGGTACGGATCACCGTCTCGGTAAAACTGTTGATCGACACGTAACGTGCCAGAAAGCGCTCCAGCACCGCACCGAGCAGGAATACGCCGGTGCCGCGAAACGCGTTTTCATCAAATTCCAGGGTGATTTCCAAGCCGCGGCCAAACACGATCGGACCCGGCATCGGCAGGCGCCGGGTCACGGCTTTGCTGCTGACTTCGCGCAGGCCTTCGATCTGCAATTGCAGGGCCGCGTCATTGCTGTCGCCGTACAAGCGCAGCAGTTCGCGCAAGGCGCCCGCGCCCTGGCCTTGCTCGCTCAGCGACAGGTAGTTGAGCGACAACTGGCTGATCAGGCGCCAGGCCTTGGCGTCGTGGGCATGGCTGGCGCGCGGGCGACTCGGGCCGGCCACACAGCGTACGGACAATACCGGGGCGCTGTCGGCCAGGGTGAAGTCGGTCTTGCCGTTGCCCACACTCATGAACAGCGGCAAATCGCGGTTGGTGCACAGTGCGGTTACGCCGAGTTGGCGCAGGTCGTGGCGGTACGGCGCTTGCTGGCTGTCGACCAGGCTGACGAAGGTTTCGCTGCCCACATAGGTGGAGCGCGGGCCGTTACGGCGTTGGTCGCTGGACAGCACGCGTGGTTCGCGGCGTACGGTGTAATACGCTTTGTCGCGACCATAGCGCGACGGGTCGCGCACCGCGTAGAACGGCAGGAACGGCTGCTCCGGCCCGGTGCCGTGCCCAGTGATGCCGCTCAGCGAATGAATCTCGAAATCCATCGGCCGGGTGCGGTCAGCGATTACATGGTGTTCGTTGACGCGGTCGGACAGGTGGATACGGTCCACGCGTTTCGGGAACAGGTTGATCGCCGGTGTGCAGAACGGCATGAACTGCGCCGCGCCGACACTGCCTTCCAGGCTCGGCTCGTGGCGGTCGAACAGCACGATCAGTTCCAGCTCCTGGCCGTCGCAGCGTTTGACTGCACGGCTCAGTTCGGCGAACTCGACGAACAGGAAGCGATGGGGCAGGGCGAAGTATTCCTGCAACAACCGGTAGCCCTGAAACGCGCGCGCCACCACCGGCATGGCTGCGTCGGCATCGTCAAAACCCCGTGAGCGCAGCGCGTCTTGCGGCAGGCGTTCAACCCAGTCACCGCCGGGCTTGCGTGCAAACACCGCGCAGGCGTTGCCGAGCAATTGTTCGTAGAGGCGGAACGGTTGCTCATCGGCGCCGCTGAGGTACAGCGGCAGGCTGTCGAGGTCGAGGCTGTTGAACGGTAACTCGGCGCCAGTGCGCAGGGTCAGGCGCAAGCCGGCCTTGGCTTTCGGCTCGCTGGCAGCCAGGCGCCCGAGTACGGCGGCGGGGTTGCCGAAGTATTCGGCGCCGCTGACCTGCAACGGCCACAACGTCACCGGATGTGCGGTGCGGTACTCGCAGCAGGTCTGGGTTTCGCGACCCAGTGCGGCGCGCAACACCGTGTCGCGGGGCAGCGGGAAACCGCTGGCCAGGGAGCCTTCGTCGGGGTCGGTCTGCAATTGCACCACGGTCATCGACGGCGTCGGCGCCAAGTAGTGCGGGTAGGCGATTTCCAGCAGGTTATGGGTGAAGGTCGGGTACTCGGCGTCGAGCTTGAGCTGTACGCGGGCGGTGAGGTAGGCAAAGCCCTCAAGCAAACGTTCGACGTACGGGTCGGCGCAGTCCATACCGGACAGGGTCAGCCGACTGGCGATCTTCGGGTATTCCTTGGCGAACTCGGCGGCGCTTTCGCGCACGTGGTGCAGTTCCTGGTTGTACAGCTCCAGCAGGCGCGGGTTCATGGGCGTCTCCGCTGGTCGGCATTCACTACGCGCACATGCCCGGACTCCAGGTCGAGGTCGGTTTGCAGCAACAGGCGCAACGGCACCGGCTGTGCCCACAGGTCGCCTTCGATCTCGAAGCTCAGCGCATTGTGGTTCATCTCGCCATGGCCGACGCGGGCTTTGACGCGCAGTGTGTGGCGCAGAATACGTGGCTCAAAGGTGGCAATCGCCTGGTAGATCAGGGCTTCCAGGGCCTTGATGTCAACACTGGAAACGCTGTTGCCAGCCAGTGCCGGCAGGCCGTAATTGACCACCGACGTACCGGCCGCGGTGTGCAGCGTGGCATCGGCATCCAGCAACGACGTGGTGTTGAGCAGCCACGCCAGGTCGCGCAGAACCGAGGCTTTCAATTGGGTCAGGGACAGCACGCGTTTGTCGGCGCTTTCCTTGGGGTTGGTTGGGTCGTCGTCAGTCAGCCGGTCCAGCAAGGACGGTTGCAGACGGTCGCGGGAAGCGATTTCAGTTACCACCAAAGCAGCTCCACGGACGGGTTGTGAGAGGGACGGTTGTTCTGAGGGGCAGGGCTAGTGGCCGTGGCATGAGACCACGGCCACCAGGGCTATCAGCGCTTGGTGTTGGAACGGATGTTCCAGCCAAACTTGATTGCACCGCCGTCTTTGGTGCCGTCAGCTTTCTGCGGCTGGTAGTCAACCATCACTTGGGCGAAGTTCAGGGTAACGTTCTCGGTCAGGCGGTCATCGGAGCCCGAACCGCCGGTGCTCAGGGACGTGACCAGCACTTCTTCCAGGTTGATCACCATGTACTCGACCTGGCTTTCACCACCGGCCTTGCGCACGGTCAGCTTGACCTTGTCGATGTGCTTGCCGCTGGCGCAGTGCATCATCAGGTTCGGCGAAGCTTTGTCGACGTACTTGGTCAGCGACAGGTCCTGGATATTCACCTTGCCTGCACCACCACCACCGCCCACGTGCATGTTGCCGGACTGGGCCATGCCCCAGCTCCAGTTCAGTACGTCGATTTCGTCCTTGTGGGCCTTGTCCATGGACTCGCCCTTGATGTCGCCGATCTTGATGAAAATATCAACAGCCATGTTTTCTCCCTGTGTGGCGTGCGCCACTCGATTTGGTTACCGCCAATGGGGCAGTGCTTTTCTGTGGGAGCAGGCTTGCCTGCGATCGCATCAACGCGGTCTGACTGACAGACAGCGTCGCCTGAATCGCGGGCAAGCCCGGCTCCCACAGAAGAGCCGGTTCAACAGCTACTTACGCGCTTTTCGCCGACGGCAGCTTCGATACCAGGCGCAGCGACACGGTCAGCCCTTCCAGCTGATAGTGCGGGCGCAGGTAGAACTTCGAGTTGTAGTAACCCGGGTTGCCTTCGACGTCTTCCACGATCACTTCGGCGGCAGCCAACGGGTGCTGGGCCTTGGTGGTTTCGGTGGAGTGCGCCGGGTCGCCGTCGACGTAGTTGAGGATCCAGTCCTGCAACCAGCGCTGCATCTCGTCCTTCTCTTTGAAGGAACCGATTTTGTCGCGCACGATGCACTTGAGGTAGTGAGCGAAACGGCAGGTGGCGAACAGGTACGGCAGGCGCGCGGCCAGGTTGGCGTTGGCGGTGGCGTCCGGGTCGTCGTATTCGGCCGGTTTCTGCAACGACTGGGCGCCGATGAACGCGGCGAAGTCGGTGTTTTTCTTGTGCAGCAGCGGCATGAAACCGTTCTTCGCCAGTTCCGCTTCGCGGCGGTCGCTGATGGCGATTTCGGTCGGGCACTTCATGTCCACACCGCCGTCATCGGTCGGGAACGTGTGGGCAGGCAGGTTTTCCACTTCACCGCCGGACTCCACGCCACGGATGCGCGAGCACCAGCCGTAGTGTTTGAACGAACGGTTGATGTTCACCGCCATCGCGTACGCGGCGTTGGCCCAGGTGTACTTGGAGCTGTCCGCACCGTCGGTGTTTTCTTCGAAGGCGAAGGCTTCCACCGGGTCGGTTTTGGCGCCATACGGCAGGCGTGCCAGGAAGCGCGGCATGGTCAGGCCGATGTAGCGCGAATCTTCCGATTCACGCAGCGAGCGCCAGCCGGCGTATTCCGGGGTGGTGAAGATCTTGGTCAGGTCGCGCGGGTTCGACAGCTCCTGCCAGGAGCCCATGCCCATCACGGTCGGCGAAGCCGCAGCGATAAACGGGGCGTGCATGGCGGCGCAGACTTTCGACAGCTCGCCCAGCAGCTCCACGTCGGGTGGCGACTGGTCGAAGTAGTAGTCGCCCACCAGGCAACCGTAAGGTTCGCCGCCGAACTGGCCGTATTCTTCTTCGTACATCTTCTTGAAGATCGGGCTCTGGTCCCACGCGGTGCCCTTGAATTTCTTCAGGGTCTTGTGCAGGTCCGGCTTGGAGATGTTGAGCACGCGAATCTTCAGCTGCTCATCGCTCTCGGTGTTGTTGACCAGGTAGTGCAGGCCACGCCAGGCGCTTTCCAGTTGCTGGAAATCCTGGTGATGGATGATCTGGTTAACCTGGGCGGTGAGCTTGGCGTCGATGGCGGCGATGATCGATTCAATCGACTTGATCGCGTCATTGGACACCAGGTCTGTCTGCGCCAGAGCCTGTTCGGCCAGGGTGCGCACGGCAGTTTCCACGGCTTCGCGGGCACGCTCGGTCTTGGGTTTGAATTCTTGCAACAGCAGGTTCGCGAACTCGCTGGCTTCTTCGGTAGCGCCCAGGATCTGGGAGCCTTCGCGGGCGGTATTCTCGGTCATGATTACTGGTCCCCTGCCGGCTTAGGCGCGCTTGCAAGGGCCTGCAGCAATGCCGGGTCCTTGATCGCTTTCATGATGATTTCTTCAGCGCCGGTCTTGCCGTCCATGTAGGTCAGCAGGTTGGCGAGCTGGGTGCGGGCTTCGAGCAGCTGTTTGAGCGAATCGACCTTGCGGGCCACGGCGGCCGGGCTGAAGTCGTCCATGCTTTCGAAGGTGATGTCCAGGCTCAGGTTACCTTCGCCGGTCAACTCGTTCGGTACATGGAACGCCACACGCGGCTGCATGGCCTTGAGGCGCGAGTCGAAGTTATCGACGTCCACTTCAAGGAACTTGCGGTCGGCCACAGGGGCGAGCGGTTCGGCAGGCTTGCCGGCGAGGTCGGCCATCACGCCCATTACGAAGGGCAGCTGGACCTTTTTCTCGGCGCCGTAAAGCTCGACGTCGTACTCGATCTGCACTCGAGGCGCACGGTTGCGCGCGATGAATTTCTGAGAACTTTGCTTCGCCACGTTGCTGCTCCTGGTCGCTTGAGCGACGGTGTTGTTACTGCACAGCCGGGCGGCTTACTCGCCGTCCGGGCCACGCAGGTTTTCAAATTGGGACATGCCATCGGGAATCAGATTGCGCACGATGGCCGCGAAGTCGGCGTGCACCAGATTTTTCGCGCGGTTCAACAGCACCGGCAGCGGGCTCGAAGGCTCGTGTCGGGTGTAGTACGCAAGGATCTTGTCGAGGTTGCGCAGCACGTCATCGCGGCTGGCGATGTCGCCCGTTGGGCGCGGTGCGGCGGGGGCAGCAGCGTATTCAACCGAGGGGGCATTGTCGTCACTGACGGCCTCGGGCGCGCTGCGGGTATCGCTGTTCGGTACGAATTGGTTGAGGACTTGCAGCGCCTGCTTGAGCGGTTGCTTCAACAGGCTGAGGTCAACGCCCTGGGCTGAACCGACCTGGTCGCTGACCTGTTGTTCGATGGCTTCGCAGGCGGCACGCGCGGCGCTCAAGGCATCGTGGGTGGCTTGCAGTTGTTCCGGGTCGCTGTCGAGGAACGCGGCGTTCAGTTGCTGGGCGCCGAGTTGTTCATCAGGGAAACTCATCAGGCCGCTGGCGTTCAGCGCAGCGCGCAGGCTCACCGGCCCGAACGTGCGTGAGCGCGTGAGGATACTTTCGCGCAGCAGACGAATGGTCGCGTCGCTGGTCAAGCCCGAGAGGGCGTTGATGCGCACGGTGGGGTCGTTATCGTCGTCGGCATCCAGGCGCGGGTGCAGGTCGGCCCAATATTCACGCAGTAGCGCATTGATCAGCGTAAGCACTTCGGCGAGCCCGACCGGGCCTTGCAGGGCGAGGGAGCTTTGCAACAGGAAATGGGTGATGCGCAGGTCTTTGCTGCGCTGCAGCAAGTCGAGGCTTTGCTGCTGGATGCTGCGCCAGTCCGGCGGTTCAGCGGGCAGGATCGAGTCGCCCATGCTGCGCTCGGGTTGGCCTTTGGCGGCACGCTCCAGGTGGAGAAAGTCCGCGTCATATTCCATGTCTTCGCCACAGGGCGAAGTCGCGGAAACGGCGGCGAGCAGCAACGGCACATCCACTTGATTCGATCTCCCTATCGGCCCGTTAGATATCGGGCAATTCATGCATTAGTTGCGTAATGAACTTTGCATGGTTTCTTGGTCATATACGTCGAGGTGCCACTAATGTGCCACCACTGATGTTCAAGAAGTTGTGCATTTTTGGTGTAGTAGTTACGCCTTGTCAAGGTAAGCTATTCGCCCTCTGTGACAGATGTGCGGTGTTTAACACCTTGCGCGACTGACGGGTCTAACGGTGCCCCAAGATAGGATTTTTGTCATAGAGGCCGGGTAAGATCAGCGATCATGCTGACAAAAGCAGATTTTCAAGGTCGTTTGCACGACCTGGCGGTGATCTCTCGGGAGGACGGGCCCCTTTGGGTAGCCCCCGGATAGACCGCGCGCGATGTATCAGCAAGGAGGCAAGATGTCGCTGTGTTTGACTATCACTAGTTATCACAAAATTACCCCTGGGCAATGCCCTGAAAAGTCCATGAATCAGGGCGTGATGGCTATTGGCCGCAGTTCTGATAATGACTGGGTATTGCCCGACCCAGAGCGCCTTGTCTCTTCACAGCACTGCGTTATTCAATACAAAGATGGTCGTTACTATTTAACCGATAACAGTACAAACGGCGTGGAATTGGTCAACGCCGGTATCCGTATGCGCAGGGGCAACAGCGAGCCGTTGCAAGATGGTGAGTTGATCCGCATCGGCGATTACGAAATTCAGGCGCGCATCGACTTTAACGTGCAAGCCGTCGATAGCCAGTCGTTTGCCGGCGATTCGCCGAACAGTTTTGAGGCGCTGATGGGGGCGGTGGTGAACCCGCCTGCGTCGACGCCGGCGATTGCGCCGCAGTTCCAGGGTGCGTCGTCGATGGACACGCTGCCGGATCTGTTCGACTTCCTCACCCCGACCACCGTACCGCCACCGACCGTGGCGGACCACGTACCCTCCGAGCAACACGACTTCCGTCCACCGACGCCGGTTGCCGTGCCGGTGATCGAGCCGCCGGTGGTATCCGGTTCAGTCATTCCCGAAGACTGGGACCTGTTTGGCGACACGCCAGCGCCTGTCGTCACCGCCCCTCAGCCTGTTGCGCCGCCCGAACCGCCACCGCCACCGCCACCGGCGCCGAGCGTTCAGCCGGTCATCCAGCCGACCGCCCAGCCGACCACCCCGGACACTCAGCAGCCCGACCTGCTGCAAGCCTTCCTGCGCGGCGCCGGCCTTGACCAGCTGCGCCTCGACAAAGCCGACGCCTGCGCGCAAATGGAAAGCATCGGCCGCAGCTATCGGCTGATGGTCGAAGGCCTGATCGATGTATTGCGTGCCCGTGCCAGCCTCAAGGGCGAGTTCCGCATGCAGCAGACGATGATCCGGCCGGCCGAAAACAATCCGTTGAAATTCGCGCCGAATGCCGACGAAGCCTTACTGCTGCTGCTTCGCCACGGTAACCAAGCGTTTATGGCGCCGGACGTCGCTGTGCGCGACAGTTTCGACGACCTGCGCGCCCACCAACTGGCGGTGATGGCCGGTGTGGAAGCGGCGATCAAACACTTGCTCGCGCGCTTTGAACCGGCACAGCTGGAAGAGCGCATGGGTAAGCCCGGCGGGCTGTCGAGTCTTTTTAACGGCTCGCGTCAGGCCCAGTACTGGCAGCAGTTCACCGAGCTCTACAGCAATATTTCCCGCGAGGCCCAGGAAGATTTCCAGGACCTGTTCGGCCGCGAATTCAGCCGAGCCTACGAAGAACACAGCGCACGACAGCGACGCTAAATCGCGCCGCAGTAATGGATAAAACGGATAGCTAAGTACGTCATTGAGGACGCAGGATGATTCCCAGGTTTTTACTCGCAGCAGCCACCGCGTTGCTGCTGACGGCGTGTGCCAAGGATGCCGCCAAACCCCAGGCGGTTGCCGAGGCCGAGGCGGACACCGCCGCCGTCGAGTTGCACTTTCACGCGATTAACGGGCTCAACCCCGGCGCCAACGGCCAGGCCGCGCCGGTGCGGGTGCGCATCTTCGAACTGAAAAACGCCGCCACTTTCAGTCGCTCCGACTACTTCGCGCTGGCTGACCGTGCGCAATCCACCCTCGGCCTGGACCTGCTGGACCAGGACGAAGTGATGGTCCAACCCGGCCAGCAATTGAGCATTCAACGCGACCTCGACCCTTCCACGCGCCAAATCGGTTTGCTGGTGGGCTATCGCGAGTTGGACCGCGCGCAATGGCGCACGGTGCTCAATGTGCCGGCTCGCCAGTACACCGAATACCAGATCAGCCTCGATGTGCGCGCCGTGCGCGCCGACGTCGTGGTTCCCCCATCCAGCCCTGCCCAATAAGAAGCAATCGGAGCCCCCATGTCCTGGAACAATCGCGTGGTCTGGTCGGAAGGCATGTTCATTGGAACGCAGCACTTCCAGCAGCATGACCGTTATCTGGAAAACCTGATCGACGCCCGTAGCCGTCCGTTATCCGCTGGCGCGTGGGGCTTTTCCGAGTTGCTGATCGACCAGGGCCTGCTGGCGCAGGGCAAGCTGGCGATCGTTTCGGCGCGCGGCCTGTTGCCTGATGGCACGCCGTTCAATATTCCCCAGGACGACCTGGCACCGAGCCCGTTGAACATCGACGATAACCTGCGCGATGGCCTGGTGTACCTGGCCCTGCCGCTCAAGCGCGCGGGCGCCCGTGACACGGTCGACGACGGCGAAGACCTTGGCGGCGCGCGCTATGTGAGCCAAGTGCGTGAAGTCCGTGACGACAACGCTCCGTTCGAAAACCGCGCGCCGGTGGCCGTGGGCTCGCGGGCGCTGCGTTTGCTGACCGCGCAAGATGGCATCAGCGATTACGCGGCCATCGGCCTGGTACGCATCAAGGAAAAGCGCGCCGATCGCGCGTTGGTCCTCGATGACACCTACATCCCGCCGGTTCTGGACGTGGCCGCGAGCAAACCGCTGACGGCCTTTCGCAGCGAATTGCTGGGCCTGCTGCACCAGCGCGGCGAAGCCTTGGCGGGCCGTGTCGTTGCCTCCGGCGCCGGTGGCGCCTCGGAGATTGCCGATTTCATGCTGCTGCAATTGGTCAACCGCGCGCAGCCGCTGCTCCAGCATTTCAGCCAGTTGAGCCCGTTGCACCCGGAGCGTCTTTTCAGTGAGCTGGTGAGCCTGGCCGGGGAGTTTTCCACCTTCTCCACCTCGGGCCGCCGCCCTCAGGAATACCCGCAATACCAGCACGACGACCTGGCCCTGAGCTTCGCCCCGGTGATGGCGGCCCTGCGTGAAGCGCTGTCGATGCTGATCGACAGCAAGGCCACGCCGATTCCAATTGTGGAGAAAGCCTACGGCATCCACGTGGCGATGCTCGCCGACAAAACCCTGCTCGACAGCGCCAGTTTCATCCTCGTGGTGCGCGCCGACGTGCCTGGCGAAACCCTGCGCGGGCGCTTCGGTCAGCAGAGCAAAGTCGGCTCGGTGGAGCACATCCGCGACATGGTCAACCTGCAATTGCCGGGCATTGGCCTGCTGCCGTTGCCGGTGGCGCCACGGCAGATCCCGTACCACGCAGGCAGCACCTATTACGAGTTGGACCGAGGCAGCGAACACTGGCAGCAACTGAACAACTCCGGCGGTTTTGCCTTCCATATCGCCGGGCAGTTCCCGGGTTTGAACCTGGCCTTCTGGGCGATCCGAGGATAATCCGCGATGCATCCCAATGATGATGACCGCACCCAGTTCATGCCGCGCCCGGGTGGCCGTGCGCCGGAACCTGCGCGTGCAGAACCGGCACCGTTGTCGATGCCGGCCGCGCCAATCCTGACCGGTAAAAGCCAAGGCCTCAACCCGCTGGAAAGCGCCGCGGGCCCGTTGCTCGCGCTGCTGACACGCCTGCGCAACACCATCGCGCACCCGGCGCCGGCCAGTCTGCGCGCGCAGTTACTGGCCTACTTGCGTCAGTTCGAAGAACGCGCCGAAGCCGCCGGTGTGGCACGCAACGAAGTGCTGCTGGCGCGTTACGCGCTGTGCACCGCGCTGGATGAGGCGGTGTTGAGTACGCCATGGGGCAGCACCAGCGACTGGGGCAAACAGAGCTTGTTGATCACTGTGCACAACGAAGCCTGGGGCGGCGAAAAAGTCTTCCAGTTGCTCGACCACTGCCTGCAAAGCCCGCGCGAGCGCCTGTATTTGCTGGAGCTGTTGTACCTGTGCATGTGCCTGGGTTTCGAGGGCCGCTACCGCGTGATGAACGACGGTCGCAGCCAGTTGGAAGCCTTGCGTGAACGCACTGCCGCGGCCATTCGCAGCGCCCGTGGTGAGCACGAGCGTGAGCTGTCGCCGCATTGGCGCGGCGTGACCGTGGCGCGTGATCGCCTGGCGCAATTCATGCCGCCATGGATCGCCGTGGCCATCGGCCTGGCGCTGCTGTTGGCGTTGCTGTTCGGTTTGCGCATGAAGCTGGCATCGGATGCTGAGCCGGTGTTCAAGAATATCCATGCCCTGGGCGAGATCCCGGTGCAGGCCATCGACCGTCCTGTGGTGCAACCGAAAGTAATCGAACGGCCACGCCTGGCAGGCTTTTTGGTGGAAGACATCAAGGCGGGCCGCGTGGCCGTGGAAGACAAGGTCGACCGTTCCGTCGTGACGATCCGGGGCGATGAGCTGTTCGCGTCGGCCAGTTCCAGCATTGTCGATGACTACCAGCCGCTGATGCTGCGCATCGCCGATGCCATCCGCAAGGTCAAGGGCCAGGTGCGCGTCACCGGGCACAGCGATAACCGCCCGATTGCCACGCTGCGGTTCCCGTCCAACTGGGCGTTGTCCGAAGCGCGCGCCAAGTCGGTGCTGGAGATTCTGGCGGCCAAGACCGGCCAGGCGGATCGCTTCAGCGCCGAAGGCAGAAGCGACACCACGCCGGTGGCCACTAATGCCACTGCCGAAGGCCGTGCCCGCAATCGTCGGGTTGAAATCACCGTATTGGCGGAGGGCGTCGAGTGAAGGCGTTTTTCAGTTTTATGATTCGCTGGGTGATCCCGTTGCTGGGCCTGATCGCCCTCAGCCTGATCATCTGGTTTGTCGGGCCGTTGCTCGATTTCCTGGTGCCGGAAGGGCGCCGTTGGGCGCTGATCATCCTGGTGTTTGCCGTGTGGATCGCTTACCGCGTGTTCCGCATTATCCAGGCCCGGCGCCAGGCCGCCGAAGTGATGCGCAGCCTGGCGGCCGAAACGCCGGTCGACCCCAACAGTGTCGCCACTGCCGAAGAGTTATCGACCCTGCGCCAGCGCATGGACGAAGCCCTCACGCTGCTGAAAAAGGCCAAGCTTGGCGGTGACGAACGTCGCAACCTCTACGAGCTGCCGTGGTACGTGATCATCGGCCCGCCGGGCTCGGGCAAGACCACCGCGCTGGTCAACTCCGGCCTGCATTTTCCGCTCGCCGCGCAATTGGGCGCCGGTGCGGTGCGGGGCGTTGGCGGTACGCGCAATTGCGACTGGTGGTTTACCGATCAAGCCGTTTTGCTCGACACCGCTGGCCGCTACACCACGCAAGACAGCAACTCCACGGTGGATAAAGCCGCGTGGCTGGGCTTCCTTGACCTGCTGAAAAAGCAGCGCTCGCGCCGCCCGATCGACGGTGCTTTTATCGCTATCAGCCTGTCCGATTTGCTGCTGGGCAGCGATGCCGAGCGCGCCGCCCATGCTGCCGCGATTCGCCTGCGTATCCAGGAGCTGTACACCCAGCTGGGCGTGCGTTTCCCGATCTACCTGATGCTGACCAAGCTCGACCTGGTGCCGGGCTTCATGGAGTTTTTCGACAACCTGAGCAAAGAAGACCGCGCGCAGGTGTGGGGCATGACCTTTGCCCTGGATGACGGCAAGAACAGCGACAGCCCGTTGGCCCATCTGCAAAGCGAATTTGCAGGCCTGGAACAGCGCCTCAACGAACGCTTGGTGGAACGCTTGCAACAGGAGCGCGACCCGGCGCGGCGCGACCTGATCTACGGCTTCCCGCAGCAGTTCGGCGCGTTGAAGGATTGCCTGCAAAGCTTCCTTGAGGGCGTGTTCAAGCCCAATGCTTTTGAAGAGCGTGTATTGCTGCGCGGCGTGTACTTCACCAGCGGCACCCAGGAAGGCAGCCCGATTGATCGCTTGATCGGCGCCATGGCCCAGAGCATGAATCTGGACCGCCAGCACCTGGCGCGCCAGAGCGGTACCGGGCGCAGTTATTTCATCGAAAAACTGTTCACTGCCGTGGCGTTTGCCGAGCGTGGCCTGGTGGGAGTGAACCCGAAGGTCGAGCGGCGGCGCAAATGGATCGCACGCGGCGTATTGGCCGCTACCGTGGCCCTGGTCGTGGTGGTGAGCAGTTTGTGGTGGGTGAGTTATCGCGCCAATCAGGCCTACATCGCCCAAGTCGACCAGAAGGTCGCGCCGCTGGGACAGACGGTACAGAACCTCAGCCCGGCGCAGCGTGACGTCCTCGCCGTGCTGCCGTTGCTCAATGCGGTGAAGAACCTCGCGGGTGATTCGCCGAACTGGTCCGAAGGGCTGGGCCTGTATCAAGGCGACATGCTTGAAGCTGAGTCCGCCAGTGTCTACCGCAAGCTGTTGATCGCAGTATTCGCGCCCCGCCTGGTGACGCGCATCGAGGAGCAACTGCACGGCGGTGGCAATTCCGACTTCCTCTATGAAGGCCTCAAGGCCTACCTGATGCTCGCCGACAATGAGCATTACGACCCGGACTTCATCAAGGCCTGGATCGCCCTGGACTGGGACCGCAGCTTGCCGCGTGACCTGCCGGCCGATCAGCGCCAGGCGTTGACCGGGCATTTGCAGGCGCTGTTCGAGCGCCATCCGCCGAACGCGCGACTCGACCCACGGCTGATCGACGACCTGCGTCGGCAACTGCAACAACTGCCGGTGGCCCAGCGCGTCTATGACCGGGTCAAACGTCAGAAACTGCCCGATGGCATTCCTGACTTTCGTATCAACGAAGCCGCCGGCCGTGACGCGGCGCTGGTGTTCAGCCGTAAAAGTGGCAAGCCGCTGGGCGAGCCGTTGAGTGGGTTTTTCACCGCCAAGGGCTATCGTCAGGCGTTCCTGCTGAGCAGCTTGAATCAGACGGGCACCCTGGCTGAAGAGCAGTGGGTGCTGGGCCGCGAACAGGCGGACCAGCAGAACGTGGCGAGCCTCGCCGCCGATGTGCGCCGCCTGTATTTCCAGGATTACCAGCGCCAGTGGGATGCCTTGCTTGCGGATATCGACTTCGTGCCGATCACCAGCGTGGCCCAGGCCGCCGATGTGCTGCGAGTGATATCCGGCCCGACGTCGCCGCTGAAAAAACTGCTGGTTGCGGTGGCCAGGGAAACCGACCTGCAAGCCGAAGAGCGCCAATTGGCCGCCAAAGGCGTGCCGGTGGAAGGCGGTGTCGACAAGCTCAAGGAGCGCCTCGGCAGCCTGCTCGGCCAGGAGCAACAGACCACCAGCACTGCGCAAGCGGCGGATGATCCGGTGACCGCGCATTTCGCTGAACTCAACAGCATCGTCAGCAAAAACGAAGGCGAACCGGCCGCTATCGACGGCCTGCTCGCGGATATGAACGCGCTGTATGTGCAGGTCAGCGCCATGGTCGGTGCCAGTGGCGATGCGTTGCTCGGCGAGGCGAAGAACCAGGCGGCGGCAGCGGCCACGCGGGTCAGCCTGAATGCGGAGCGCCAGCCGCCGCTGGTGCAGGGCATGGTCAAGTCGGTGGTCAATTCCACCACCAACAGCATGATGGGCGGCGTGCGTAACCAACTGAACGCAGCGTGGGTCAGCGAAGTGGTCAACGTGTATCGCCAGTCCCTGGCCGGTCGTTACCCGATGTCGCCAGGCAGCGCGCGCGACGCCACGCTGGATGACTTTGGGCAGTTTTTTGGTGTGGGCGGGGTGATGGATAACTACTTCCGCAAATACCTGCAGCCTTACGTGGACACGTCCGCGTCGACCTGGCGCTGGCAGCCTGACGCAGCGCAGAAGCTCGGGATTGCGCCGGGCGTGCTGCAAACCTTCCAGCGTGCGGCGGCCATTCGTGATGCGTTCTTCCGCGCCGGCGGCACCCAGCCGATTGTGCGTTTCGAACTCAAGCCGGTGTCGATGGACCCGACGATCACTCAGTTCCTGCTGGATCTGGACGGCCAGCAATTGAGCTACGACCACGGCCCAAGCCGCCCGGTGGCCATGCAGTGGCCGAACCCGGGCAGCATTGGCGTGGTGCGTATTTCCATCATGCCGCCGTCGGCCAGCGGCCGTTCGGGCGTGACCCTGGACGGGCCGTGGGCGTGGTTCCGCCTGCTGGAGCAATCGGACCTCACCGCCGGTAACTCGCCGGACCGTTTCAACCTGCGCCTGCGGGTAGACGGCGCGAGCATCGCCTACGAGTTGCGTGCCAACAGCGCCTTCAACCCGTTCAAGAGCCGTGTGCTCAGCGGCTTCAGCCTGCCGGAGCGGCTATGACGACGCTGGGTTTCTACGGCAAGTTGGCCAGCCGCGGTGACTTTGTCAGTCGCGCCTTGCCCCAGAGTTTTATCGGCCCGTGGGACAGCTGGCTGGCGGCGGGGTTGCTCGCCAGCCAGAACAGCCTGGGCGGCGACTGGCTCAACGTGTACCTGGTCAGCCCGTTGTGGCGCTTTGTGCTGGCGCCCGGTGTGTGCGGGCCGGACGCTGCGGCGGGCGTGGTGATGCCAAGCATTGACCGGGTCGGGCGGTATTTTCCGTTGGCGGTGGTCGCTTTGCTGGATCACGACACCAATCCGGCATCGCTGGTCGGCGGGCCGGACACCTGGTTCGAACAGGCTGAAGAGCTGTTGCTCAGCACCCTGGACGCGGGCGCGACCTTTGAAGGCTTCAACGACGACCTCGACAAACTGGGCATTCCAGCCAGTGAGCCGCGCGCCGTGGACAGCCGCTTTGCGGGCCTGCAACGGGTTGCCGCCACCGTGCCCCACAGCCGAATGACCGCGCTCGCCGAACAGGCCTGCGAAGGCGCCAGCCTGTGGTGGGGGCGTGGTTCGCAGGTGATTTCCCCTGGTTTATTACGGTGTCAGGGTTTGCCTGCCGCCAGTGATTTTGCGCAGTTTTTGCTCGGACAAGAAGGTGTGGTGTAGATGGGGTCGACGTTCAAATCCGCGAGCAAAAGCCATGTGGGCATGGTGCGCCAGGTCAATGAAGACGCGTGCCTGGACCTGCCGGAAAACCGCCTGTGGGTGGTGGCCGATGGGATGGGCGGGCATGCGGCAGGGGACTATGTCAGCAGCCTGATCGTCGACAGCCTGCGCAATGTGCCGGTGGGGCGGTCTCTGGATGAGTATTCGGCGGCCCTGCGCAATGACCTGATCCGCATCAACGCGAGCGTGCGTGAAGAAACCGCCAACCGTGGCGTGACGATGATGGGCAGTACCGTCGTTGTGCTGGCGGCACGCGGCCTGCGTGGCGTGTGTTTGTGGGCCGGTGACAGTCGCTTGTACCGCCTGCGCGATGGCGTGCTCGAAGGCATTTCCCGCGACCACAGCTACGTGCAGGACCTGCAGGACAGCGGCTTGCTCAGCGAAGCCGATGCCCGCGTGCACCCGCGCGCCAATATCGTCACCCGCGCGGTGGGTGTGGAGGCGCAGCTGGAATTGGCCGTGGTCGACTTGCTGATTGCGCCCGGCGACAGCTACCTGCTGTGCAGCGACGGCCTGAACAAGACCGTCGAGGACCATGAAATCCGCGAGGTCCTCAGCCATGACGCCCCGGATGAAATCGTGCGCAGCCTGGTGCACCTGGGGCTTAACCGGGGCGCGCCGGACAACATCACCGCCATTGTCGTGAAGGTTTCGCCATGAACATCGTGATTGCGGGTTATGACATCGAAGGCGAGATCGGCGAAGGCGCCATGGCCAGCGTGTACCTGGCGACCCAGCGCTCGCTGGAGCGCAAGGTGGCATTGAAGGTGATGGCGGCGGCATTGGCCGCCGACCCGAGCTTCTGCGAGCGCTTCCTGCGCGAGGGCAAGACCCTGGCGCGCCTGTCGCACCCGCATACGGTGACCATCCATGACATCGGCAATGTCGGTGAGCTGTATTACATGGCCATGGAGTACCTGCCCAACGGCACGCTCAAAGAGCGTATCGCTGCCGGGCTGACGCCGGAGCAGGGCGTGACCCTGATCCGCCAGATCGCCTCGGCCCTGGGCTATGCGCATGCCCAGGGGCTGGTGCACCGCGACGTCAAACCGGCGAATATTCTGTTCCGCGCCGACGGCACCGCGGTGTTGTCGGACTTCGGTATCGCCAAGTCGCTGGACGACCGTACCCAGTTCACCCAGGCCGGATTTGCCGTGGGCACGCCGAGCTACATGAGCCCGGAACAGGCGCGCGGCCAGGAGATCGATGGCCGCGCCGACCTGTACGCGCTGGGCGTGGTGCTCTATGAAATCCTTGTCGGCAAGCTGCCCTACACCGGCACCGATGCACTCTCCACCGCGCTGGCTCACCTGACCGAGCCGCTGCCGGAGTTGCCGGTGCACCACGGCCGTTATCAGGATGTGCTGCGTAAGCTGTTGGCCAAGGACCCGGCCGAGCGTTTCCCGGATGCGGCGGCGTTGTTGCGGGCCTTGGATCAACTGCCGGCGGACTCGCCTGAAGCGACGCTGGTGCGGCCGTTGCCGATTCCGCTGAGTTTTGATCTGGCGGGTATGACGCCGGTGTCCATCGAGATTCCGACTGAAAAGCCTCAGCCACAACCGGTGCGCCAGCCAGTGGTGACACCGACGCAACACAACGCCGTGTCCGAACAGCGTAGAGGGCCGGTGCTGGCGTTGGCTGCAGTCGCGGTGGCGGTGGCGCTGGCGATTGGCGGTGCCAGTTACTGGTGGCTGAGCAGCGGCGATACGCCTGCGGCACCGCCCGCCGCCGTAGTCCCGAAAACACCGGCGACCCCGACGCCGCCACCTACGCCGGTAAAACCGGCCGTGGCGGATGTGGATGGCGGCCAGCGGCCTTTGCTGATGGCCGGCAAAAAGACCTTGTTTCAACGGGTACTCAGCAAGCCCGGCGCCAAGCTGTCCCATGACGCCGGTGGTGCAGCCGGCGAAGCGCTGCCGGCGTTTTCCGTGCTCTACGTTTACCAACGCAAAGACATCGATGGCAGCCCGTGGGTGCGTGTCGGTGCCGCCACCGATGGGCGCAGCGATGGCTGGTTGCCAGCCGCTCAGGTCAGCGACTGGAAGCAAAGCCTGGTGCTCAAGTTCACCGAGCGCTCGGGCCGTGCGCCGGTGATGTTCCTGCGCCAATCCTCTGAGGTGGAAAAACTGTTGGCGGATCCTGCTGCCGCGAAAACCGCCTTGGCCAAGGCGCAGAAGAACAGCGAAGACAATCAACAAGTGCTGGCGCTTGAGCCGACGGCCAGCGCGGTCCCGCAAAACCAGTTTTACCTGCTGCCGATCTTCGACGCCAAGGAGAGCTTCGATGAAAACGGCCAACCGGTGCAGTTGCTTAACGTAGCGTCCATCGACCCCGGGAGTGCTGCTGCCGCCAAACCGGCCGCCCGTGTGCTCAGCGCCAACGCCGACGCCTTCCGCACCGCGGTGGTGTTGGTGGTCGACACCACCGTGTCGATGCAGCCTTATATCGACCAAGTCCGCGACGTCGTACATGAGCTGCAAACCCGCATTGCCGAGCGCGGCGAGTTGGACAGCGTCAGCTTCGGCCTGGTGGGTTTTCGCAACAGCATCAAGAAAACCCCGGGCCTGGAATATGTGGCCAAGACCCTGATCACCCTTGATCAGGGTCGCGATCCGCAACGCTTCCTCGACATGGCGCGTCAGGTCAAGGCGTCTACCGTGTCCAGCCACTCGTTCAACGAAGACGCGTTTGCCGGTGTGATGCAGGCGGTGGATGACATGGATTGGTCCGGCTACGGCGGGCGCATTATCCTGCTGGTCACCGACGCCGGCGCGCTGCGTAAAAACGATCCGTTTGCCGCCACCCAAATGAACGAAGCCGAAGTGCGCCAGGCGGCACTGGGCAAGCAGATCAAGATCTACGCCCTGCACCTGCGCACCGACGCCGGCAAGAAAACCCATGCCGGTGCGGAAAGCCAATATCGCGTGCTCACCGCCGACGCCAACCCGCAGATCGGCGACCTCTATACGCCGGTGCCGGGCGGTGATGTGCGCAAGCTCGGCGAGCGTGTCGATGAGATCGGCAGCGTGTTTGCCAACCTCGTGCACCAAGTGCGCAGCAATACGCCGCAACCGGTGCCGCTGCTGAGCTCCGCGCCGAGCCTGGCCGATAAGTCCGCCGCTGTCGGCTACGCCATGCACATGGATTTTCTCGGCCGCAAAACCGCGAGCCAGGCCCCGCAATTGGTCAGCGCCTGGACGGCCGACCGGGACCTGACTAACCCGGCGCTGCCGGCGTTCCAGGTGTGCGTGATGTTGACTAAGTTGCAGCTCAATGACCTGCAGCAATCGTTGAAGCTGATCGTCGATGCCGCGCGCAAAACCCAGACCTCGCCCAAAGACTTCTTCCAGGAAATCGCCAGCGCCTCGGCCTATATGAGCCGCGACCCGCAAGCCCTGCGCAAGGGCGGCAACCTGGCCGACGGCGGCCTTCTCGGCGAATACCTGGAAGGCCTGCCGTACCGCAGCAAGTCGCTGAACATGACGCAGGACTTGTGGTTGTCGTTGAGTGTCGCCGAGCAGGAAGACTTTATTGACGAGCTGGATTCGAAAATCCGTCTCTACGAAACCTTCCACAATGACGTGGCCAATTGGGTCCGTTTCGGCGATGCCGAACCGGGCGATGCGTTGTATCGCGTGCCGTTGTCGACGCTGCCGTGATGTTGACTGTGAGCGCGGTGCACAAGAGCCGGGGCCTCGGTAGCCAGCGCTATAGCCTGGTGATTCCGGCGCTGACGCTGCGGGCGGGTGAGCAACTGGCAATTGTCGGGCCGAGTGGCTGTGGCAAAAGCACGTTGCTGGATCTGTTGGCGCTGGTGTTGGCGCCGGATCAGGTTGGCCAGTTTGTCTTCAACCAGGTCGACATTGGCGGCCTGTGGCGTGGCGATCAACACTCCACGTTGGCCGGGTTACGTAGCCGGCACTTGGGCTATGTGCTGCAAACCGGTGGGCTGCTGGGGTTTCTCGATGTGCGCGGGAATATCGCTCTGTCCCGGCAACTGTTGGGGTTGAAGGACGACGGCAGCGTGGCGCGGCTGGCCGAGCAACTGGAAATCAGCGATCAGTTGGCCAAAAAACCGGCCGCGCTGTCAGTGGGCCAACGCCAGCGCGTCAGCTGCGCCCGAGCCTTGGCCCACGCGCCGCAACTGGTGCTGGCGGATGAGCCGACGGCGTCCCTTGACCCGCTTAACGCTGAGCGTGTGATGCAGGCGCTGCTGGCCCAGGCCCTCGAACACCGTGCGGCCTGCGTGATCGCCACGCATGACGAACCCCTGGCCCGTGCCAGCGGCTTGCAGGTGCGGCGCATCACTTGCCGTCGTGACACCGACGGCGGCGTCACCGCGACCCTCGGGGAGGCGTGCTGATGCGCAGCGGTCTGGTTGCCTCACTGGCCTGGCAGGATTACCGCAACGATGCCTGGCTGTCCGCCTGTTCGGTGCTGGCGCTGGTGGCCGTCATGGTGCCGTTGCTGGTGTTATTTGGCCTGAAGTTTGGACTGGTTAGCAGTTTGACCGAACGCCTGGAGACCGATCCCGCCACCCGTGAAATTATTCCGTTGGGCGGTGGTCGATTCAGCAGCGCGTTTATCGAGCAGCTCGGCCTGCGCAGTGATGTCGGGTTTGCCGTGCCGCGTACCCGGCAGATTGCGGCGACCGCGCAGGTGGGCACGCTCACCCTGGAAATGCTGCCGACGGCGCCGGGCGATCCTTTGCTGGCGGATTTGCCGATGCCGCGCGGCCTGGACCAGATTGTGCTGAGCCACACCGCCGCTGAAAAGCTCGCGGCGCGACCTGGGGATTGGTTGGAAGCCCGTTTTGCGCGACAAGTGGCGGGGCGTGTCGAAGACCAGCGCACACGGCTGCAGGTGCAGGCGGTATTGCCGCTGGAAGCCTTTGCCCGCGATGGCTTGTTGGCAGATTTGGGCCTGCTGGAAGCGGCCGAAGATTATCGCGACGGTCGCGCGGTGCCCGCATTGGGTTGGGAGGGTGACGCGGTGGGTGTGAGTGAGCAGCGTGTGTACCCGGCGTTTCGCCTGTATGCACGCACCCTTACCGATGTAGAGCCGTTGCGAGTGTATTTCGCCGGGCAGAATCTGTTGGTCTCGACCCAGGCGCAAACCATCGCCCAGGTGCAGTCGTTGAGCCGCAACCTGTCGATCGTGTTCTGGATCATCGCCGGGCTGGCCTTGGCGGGCGCGTTTGCGGCGATCTTTGCCGGGGCGTTGGCCGCCGTGGCGCGCAAGCGCCGGGAGTTATCCGTGTTGCGTCTGCTGGGGTTTTCCACCGGCGCACTGTTGCTGTTTGTGGTGATGCAGGCGCTCTACAGCGCAGGTTTCGCCGCGGGGCTGAGTGCCGGGCTCTATGGCTTGGCCGAGATGGGTTTGAATCAATTATTTGTGCAGGTGCCGGGCGAATACGCCAGTCACCTGCTGGCGCGTCACTACGGCCTGGCCCTGGTTGCAATCCTTGGCGTCAGCGCCGTGGCGGCGGCCTGTGGTGGTTGGCGAGTGGCGCGTATCCAGGCTTCTGAAGGAATCAGAGATGTATAAGTTACTGGGCGCCTGTGTGGTGCTGAGCGTGGCGTCGATAACGTGGGCCGATGAGGCCAGCGACAAACTCGACAACCCCAAACCGCTGCCGGACGACGTCAGCCTGCCGCTGCCCTGCGAAGGCAACATGGTGTTCCGCTATGCCTACGTGCTGGCCCAGGGCACCTTGGATGACCGTGAGATCAGCCTCGGCTACCCCTTCGCCGAAGGTGAGGCGGGTTATCAGCAGTCGTTTATTTCCGGCTACCGGCGCGACTTCATCAACGGCCAGTTCACCCTCAAGGACCTGCCGAAGGACTGGAACACAGTCATCGCGCCGTTGATGCCGAAGACCGACGCGAAAACCCCGCTCAAGCCGATGCTGTACTTCATTGGCAAGTATGAAGTGACTGCACGCCAGTACGTCCAGGTGATGTCCCAGGCGCAGTCGTTGGCCAGCGGTGAGCCGGCCCCGGCCTGCGATTTGCCCACCGGCATGGCCGCGCGTTTGCCCAAGGTGAAACTCTCGCGTTTTGAAGCCGAGCGCTTCTCGGCGGTGTACAGCGCCTGGCTGATGAAATACCACCGTGACTTGCTGCCGGTCAGCGGCCGCGGCGCCTCGGCGGAAGACGGTGGCCTGGGCTTTGTACGCCTGCCCACCGAAGTGGAATGGGAATACGCCGCGCGCGGTGGCCAGGCAGTGAGCCGCCAGGACCTGGAAGGGCGCCTGTTCCCACGGCGCGTCGAAGGCAGCGAAAGCGACGGCCCGCTGGCCGATTACGCGGTATTCAACCAGGTTGCCGGCGGCACTGGCCAGGCCGCGCGCCTGATGCCCATCGGCACCAAACTGCCCAACCCGATCGGCATGTTCGATGTGATCGGCAATGCGGCGGAAATGGTCCAGGAATCCTTCCAGCTGGTGCATGCCGGGCGTCGCCAGGGCACCTACGGCGGTTTTGTGGTCAAGGGCGGCAATTACCTGGAAGGCGAGGGCACGCTGTTCACCGGCATGCGCCGCGAGTATCCGCTGTTCGCCGCTGACGGCACCGAGCAAAGCAACGAGACCACGGGTTTTCGCGTGGCGGTGGGGGCGTTGTCGGCGCCGCGCTCGCGTTACAAGGAGCTGTTCGCCCAGTGGCAAAAAGAGGGCCGCCTGGCCTCGTTGACCGACGCGATTGACGACGCCCAGGACCCGACCAAGCGCCTGGACAGCATTATCTCGGCCAGCGTCGATCCCAAGCTGCAAGCCGAACTGGGGCTGGTCAACGAAGAGCTCAAGCGCAACGTCTCGCTGATCGCCCAGCAACGCGAAGAGGCGGCGGGCAACCTGATCCAGTCGGCTGCATTGGTGGCCGAGACCATCAGCAACTACAACATTCGCCTGACCAACCTGCAGAAGAGTCGCCAGCAGGCCTTGGACAACAAGGACACGGCCAGCGCCCAGCTGTTTGCCACGGCCATCGACAATGGGCGTAGCGCGCTTGATGGCGCGGTGGCGATCTACATCGACAACCTGGCCACCGGCACGCGCTACACCGATGCGGTTATCCAGGCGCAGTTTCAACGTATCAAGGAAGAGTTGGATCGCAAGCCAGTGCTCGGTAAAAGCCTGGTGACGCGCGCGACACTGTTCGTTCGCCATGTCGGCAACTACCGCAAGCAACAGCGGGCCGACCCGGCAACGATCTTGAAGGAATTGCTCGCAGCGAGCGGTCAGCGGTCTTGACCGCTGGTTGTATAGCGAGCTTGGAAGGGACTCAGGCGGCGGTGGGCCGTGCTGGGCAAGTCAAACTTAAAAGAGAACACACCTATGCTTTTTTCCCGTAAGGCGGTTTCCAAGCGTCACCTGCTGCTGATCGCAGCCGGTTTCAGCACCGTGTTGACTGGTTGCGCCACGTCGCCGGCGTCCAAGGTCGCGTCAAGCACCAAGGTCGAGTACTACCCGAACTGCTACGAGCCGGTGCAGCACTTGCGTGCAACCGATTCGAACATGACCAAGTCGGTTGTGACCGGTGCGGCCCTCGGCGCGGCCGGCGGTGCTCTGTTGGGTGCGCTGACCGGCGACTCCGAAAAGCGCGGCCGTAACGCCGCTATCGGTGCAGCGGGCGGCGCCCTGGCCGGCGGCGCAGCGGGTTACTACACCGAGCGTCAGAAGCAGATCACGGATGACAACCAGCGCATCGCGTCGTACTCCACGGACTTCAACAAAAGCGCTTCCGACATCGACCGTAGCACCGCCTACGCCAAGGCGTCCCAGCAGTGCTACCAGAGCGCGTTCACCAAGCTGGTGGCCGATCGTAAAGCCAAGACCGTCAACGACACCGAAGGCCGCAAGCGCCTGGCGGAAATCGTTGCAGGCTTGAAGGAGTCCAATGACCTGATCGTTGCGGTCAACGGTAAAGCCAGCGAAGACCTGAATAACTACACCCAGGCTTACGAGAAAGACCTGCAGCAAGTCGGTGTGCAGCGCAACGATGTGGTAACCGTTGCCCAGGCCGATGTAACGCCGCCAGTTGTACCGGCCAAGAAAGGCAAAACACCGGCAAAAGTCGCGAAAAAGCCAGTATTGCCAACCGTGCCGAAAGAAGCGGTGACCACCGAGAAGAGCATCCAGACCGTGCAGGCCAAGCAAGCTGAAAGCAAGCAGGTCGCCAGCGCCGGTAAAGCACAGATCGAAGGCACCTGCCGCGATCCTAACCTCGCCGATTGGGCGCCGGTGCCTTGCCCTAACGTTTAAGTAACATGTTGCTATAAGCGTTAAACGCCAACCGATCTCCTGCTAAAGCGCGAGATCGGTGGCGTTCCTTCTGCAAATCGTTACACTGCTGCGGCCACTTAATAAATACACCGAGGCCGTGTGCATGAAATTTCGTCTTCTGCTGTGGGTGCTTGGCCTGATGATGGGCAAAGCCAGCCGCACCAACCCTGCTTTCCAGCAACAACTGGGTGACAAAGACCTGGCGTTCCAGTTGCAGACCCTCGACGGCAAGGTTGCCCGTCACTTCATCGTCAAAGACCAGCGCATCACCAGCCGTTCAGGGGTTCACCCTGCGCCGGCATTTGCTATCGCGTTCAAAGATGCGGCCTACGGCTTCGCCACGATGCAGGCGAAGAACAAGCAACTGGCGTTCATGACGGGGATTCAGGACAAGTCGATCCAGATCAAGGGCAACCCGGCGCTGGTGATCTGGTTCCAGGGGCTGACCAAGTATTTGAAGCCGAAGAAAAAGAAGAAGGGCTGAAGGGTTTCTTCAGGGGTACCGAGTTGAGTTCATCGCAGGCAAGCCAGCTCCCACAGTTGACTGCATTCCAGGGTTGGAACTCGGTCAACTGTGGGAGCTGGCTTGCCTGCGATAGCGGTTTATCAGGTGACAGTGTCAGCCCTGGCTGAACTGCGATGCCAATTCACGCAACAGCACTTCGGCATCCAACACCTTGCCGACCACTTCCTCAGCCTTGTCACGGCTCAAGCCCAGACGCTCAAGCAGCTCATCCGGAATCGCCTCATCCGGCCCGGAGCCAATGCCACGGCTGCGCAACAAGCGCACGGCCAAACACACCAGGTTCGGATATTCAGCGTATTGCCCGTCGTAGGTCGGGTCGTGCTGGAAGCGCAGGGCGGTGGACAGTTCGTCCGGCATGTCCCAGTAGCGCATCAGCCACGCGCCGATCTGCTCGCGGCTGATGCCCAGCAGGTGTTGCTCGACATAGCTGTGGCACAGGTGCGGGTTGACCTCAAGGTGGCGGCAGATCAGCGAAAAGTGCGGCGGAAACACGTGGGCCAGCAGCAGATAACCGAAGTTGTGCAGCAAACCGGCGAGGTAGGTCAGGCCGGCTTCCGGGCGCTGGGCGCGAGGCATGGCGCGGGTCAGGCCTTCGATCACGGCGGCGGTGTAGATCGACTGGTGCCAGTACGGGGTGGACTGATGCGGATGGTCTTTGGGCAGGCTCAGGGTTTTGCCCAGGGCCAGGCCCAGCGCCAGGTTGATCACCAGGTCAAAGCCGAGCACGCGCACGATGGCGTCTTCCACTGAACGAATCTTGCCTGGCGAGGCGTAGTACGGCGACGCCGCCCAGCTCACCACTTGAGCGGCCAAGGCTGGGTCGGTCTCGACGACACCGGTGATGTCATCGATGGTGGCGTTGGGGTCGACGCGCAGCTTGATAATCTTCTGCGCCGTGTCGGCCAGCGGCGGAATCTCGATGGTTGCTTCCAGGCGCTGCTGGATGCGGCGAGCGGTGAAGGCCTGCATCGCCTGGGTGATTTCCTCGCGGTCATCATTGGGGCGGTCGAGGTTGGGGCGGATATTGCTCAGGGGCTCGCCGAAATGACCGGCGCTGGCCTTGGTGAGCATGGTCTTGAAGTCGCCGCTGGCAATTTCCAGCAGCAGCCCGGCTTCGCCTGAGTGCACCAGCAGGCTCGGTTCGTTGAGCAGGCTGCCTTCGTACAGGCACGGCGAGCTGGTCAGTGCCGGCAGGCCGGGCAGCAGGCTCAGTTCATGCTTGGCCAGCATGCGCTCGATGCGATCCGGCGACACGGCGATAAGGCGGCGACCGGTCAGCTCGGCGAGACGGTTGAGGTCAAGCAACTGGCTTTGCGGGAACAACACCATGAGCGCGCCCACGGCGTCTTCCAGCAACACTGCCTGGACCTTTTGCGCGGGATTCAGGCCGGGCTGTTCGACAACCTCTGTGTAAGGGATGGCGAGCTTTGCGAGCAGAGCCCGAATGACCGGCGGGGCGGTCAGTGGGACTGTGACGAGGGCGACTTCTGACATGGCCTGATCCAATTTCTTACAGTCTTCGAAGTATAACCAGCTTGATACAACTGTAGGTTGGATAAGTGAGTCAGGCGTCACACTTGGCCGTATTGCTGCCCATGCCTGAGCCAACGATCGAGCAACGGGCTGACGTGATCCGGCCAGCGTTCAAGCAGTGCCTGCGCCGCATCACGCACGGCGGGCAGCAGGTCGGCGTCGCGCATCAGGTCGGCGACCTTGAATTGCAGCAGGCCGGTCTGGCGGGTGCCGAGCATTTCGCCGGGGCCGCGCAGCTCAAGGTCTTTTTCGGCGATGACAAAGCCGTCGTTGGTTTCGCGCATGATGCCCAGGCGTTGACGGCCGATCTGTGACAGCGGCGGGTGGTAGAGCAGCACGCAGTGGCTGGCGGCGCTGCCCCGGCCAACACGGCCGCGCAATTGGTGCAGTTGGGCGAGGCCCAGGCGCTCGGGGTTTTCGATAATCATCAGGCTGGCATTGGGCACGTCCACACCGACCTCGATCACGGTGGTGGCCACCAGCAGTTGCAGGTTGCCGGCCTTGAATTCGGCCATCACCGCGGCTTTTTCCGCAGGTTTCATGCGGCCGTGGATCAGCCCGACCTTGAGCTCGCCCAAGGCACTGGTGAGGTCTTCATAGGTGGTTTCGGCAGCCTGGCAGGTCAGTTCTTCGGACTCTTCAATCAGCGTACATACCCAGTACGCCTGACGCCCTTCGGCGCAGGCACCGCGCACGCGCTCGATGACCTCCACACGCCGCGTGTCGGTCACCAGCACGGTATTGACCGGTGTGCGGCCTGGCGGCAGCTCATCGAGAATTGACGTGTCGAGATCGGCATAGGCGCTCATGGCCAGCGTGCGCGGGATCGGCGTGGCCGTCATGATCAGTTGGTGCGGGTTCATGCGTCCGCCCACGCCTTTCTGGCGTAAGGCCAGGCGTTGCTGCACGCCGAAACGATGCTGTTCGTCGATGATCACCAGTGCGAGGTTCTTGAACTGCACTTCATCCTGGAACAACGCGTGGGTGCCCACCACCATCGGTGCACCTGCGGCGATCTGTTCCAGCGCCGCCGCGCGGACCTTGCCCTTGAGCTTACCCGCCAGCCATGCCACTTCCAGGCCGAGCGGTTCGAGCCAGCGCTTGAACGTGATGAAATGTTGTTCGGCGAGGATCTCGGTGGGCGCCATCAGCGCCACCTGGTAACCGGCTTCCAATGCTTGCAGGGCGGCGAGGGCGGCGACCACGGTCTTGCCCGCACCCACGTCGCCCTGGATCAGCCGCAGCATCGGTTCGTGCTGGCTGAGGTCATAGGCAATTTCATTGCCCACGCGTTGCTGGGCGCCTGTCGGCGCAAAGCCGAGGTTGGCCAGGTATTGCGCCGGCAGGCGCGTGGCCTTGGGCATCGCGGGGGCACGCAGGGAGCGCATGCTTTCGCGCAGGCGTTGCTGAGACAGCTGGTGGGTCAGCAGTTCTTCGAAGGCCAGGCGGTGTTGTGCCCAGTGATGACCGAGCGCGAGTTCGTCGACATCGGCATCGGCTGGCGGGTTGTGCAGGTAACGAATCGCATCGTCCAGCGGCGCCAGTTGATAGTCGCGGGCCAGTTCCAGGGGCAGCCAGTCGGGCAGGCTTTTCGGGCCGAGCAGGGTCAGGGTCTGCATGCACAGCTGGCGCAGGCGTTGTTGTGTCAGGCCTTCGGTCAGTGGGTAGATCGGCGTGAGCGTGGTATCGACCGGGGGCGGCTCGTCGCCGGTGATGGCGCGGTACTCCGGGTGATAGATTTCCAGGCCCGACGCGCCAGGCCGGGCTTCACCGTAACAGCGCACGCGGGTGCCACGCTTGAGGCCTTCCTTTTGCGCATTGCTGAAGTGATAGAAGCGCAGGCTCAGCCCGCCGGTACCGTCCTGCAGCCGTACGACCAGGCTGCGGCGCTTGCCCATCACCACATCGGCACCGCTGACGGTGCCTTCAACCACGGCGTCCTGGCCCGGCCGCAATTGGCCGATGGGCACCACACGTGTGCGGTCCTGATAGCGCAGAGGCAAGTGAAACAGCACATCCTGGAGGTTCTCCAGGCCGACCTTGGCCAACTTCTCGGCCATGGCTTCACCGACACCTTTGAGTGCCGTCACCGACACTCGCGACAGCTCAGTCATACGCTTACTTAGCTCGCAGCAGGCGGCTTGGCCACCGAGCACAGGCGGATCGAGTCGGCGAGGATCTCAATGGCTTTCGGCCGCGGGAAGCTGGCACGCCAGGCAATGGCCACGGTACGGAACGGCACTGGCGGCGTGAGTGGGCGCACCGCAATCACGCCAGGGGCGTAGTGATGGCTGTCGACTGCCGACAGCGGCAGGATCGAAATACCCAGGCCGGAAGCCACCATGTGACGAATGGTTTCCAGGGAGCTGGATTCTACGGTGGTGTGCTTGGCGCCGTCGTTGCCCTTGGTCAGGGTCGGGCAGGCTTCCAGTACCTGGTCGCGGAAGCAGTGGCCTTCACCGAGCAGCAGCAAGCTCTTGTCGTTGAGCAGGCCGGCGTCGATGGTGTCTTTCTGTGTCCACGGGTGTGAGGCGGGCATCAACACGTAGAACGGCTCGTCGTAGAGCGGCAGGGTCAACACGTCTGCCTCGTTGAACGGCAGGGCGATAATGATCGCGTCCAGCTCGCCGTTGCGCAGTTTGTCGCGCAATACGTGGGTGAAGTTTTCTTCGATATACAACGGCATCTGCGGCGCAACGCGGTGCAGTTGCGGGATCAGGTGCGGGAACAGGTACGGGCCGACGGTATAGATGGCGCCGACTTTCAGCGGTGCGGTCAGCTGGTTCTTGCCGGCCTGGGCCAGCTCGCGAATGCTTTGGGCTTGTTCCAGTACCTTCTGGGCCTGGGCAACAATGCCTTCACCCACTGGCGTGAGGCGCACGGCGCTCTTGCTGCGCTCGAAAATCAGCACACCGAGTTCGTCTTCAAGCTTTTTCACGCCCACCGACAGCGTCGGCTGGCTGACGTGGCAGCGCTCGGCCGCATGGCCGAAGTGCTGTTCTTGGGCGAGGGTCACGATGTAGCGTAATTCTGTAAGAGTCATAGCGGGCGTCCATGAGGTTGCAGGCCAAGCATAACGGCTGCAATCGATAGACGCACGTTATCAGAACTTTGATGGGGATTGAGCGGGGAGTGGCGCGGATTTAGCTGAAAAAGGATTTTTAGAGCTGATGAAATCAAACGTGGGAGCAAGCTTGTTCGCGAAAGCGGTGGGTCAGCCAATAAAATCGGTGACTGACACTCCACTTTCGCGAGCAAGCCCGCTCCCACACGCACGCCCGTTTTTGCAAGCCTTAGCGGCGACGCTTCTCGATGTTGTAAACAAACGGCGCGACGATCTCGACGCTGCCGCCTTTCAACATATCGGCCGGTGGCTTGGGCAGTGGCTGGGCACGACGGATCATGTCCAGGGTCGCACGGTCCAGGTCAGCGTTGCCGGAGCGGCCGACCAGCTCGTACGACAGCACGTTGCCTTCGGCATCGACTACAAAGCGCAGGCGGTTCAAACCTTCCTTGCCACGCTGTTGGGCGCTTGGCGGGTACTTCTTGTACTTCTGCAAATGCGCCAGCAGGGCGCCTTCCCAGGACGCCTTGGCCGCTACCTGTGCAGGCGATGGGCCGGGCACGGGCTGGGCGGACTTCTCAGCCGGGGCTTTGGTCGGTGGGGTTTCGCTCGGTGGCTCCTCGGAAGGTTTTTCCTTGGGTGGCTCGGGCTTCTTCTCCACGGGTTTGGGCGGCTGAGGCTTCGGTTTGGGCTTGACCGGCTTGGGTACCTGGATCGTGGGCTTGGGTGCCTCGGCCATTTTCGGCAGGGGCAGTTCTTCCACCGGTGCCGGCGGCTGCGGCGGTGTAATGACTTTGGGCGGTGCCGGAGGCGGCGGTGCAGGCATCGGCGCCAGGTCGATGACCATGGCCGCCGGTGGCAGTTGGACCGGATGCGGCGCGGACCATTGGAGCGCGATGATGATCGCGACGGCATGCACGCCCAGCACGACGGCGAGGCTGGTGCCATAACGCGTCAGTTTGTGGCGCGTCGTGATCATTTCTTGGCTGCCGTCTCAAGTCCGACCAGGCCTACCTTGAGGTAGCCGGCTGCCCGCAGGGCATCCATCACGCTCATCAGGTCGCCGTAGTCCACGCCCTTGTCGGCCTGGAAGAAGATCGTCGTGTCTTTCTTGCCTTGGGTCTTGGCGTCGAGCACCGGGCCCAGGGTTTCGGCTTTGACTTCTTCTTCGCCCAGGAACAGGCGTTGGTCCGCTTTGACGCTGAGGAAAATCGGTTTTTCCGGCCGCGGCGCAGGTTTGGCGCTGGACGCAGGCAGGTCGACCTTGATGTCCACGGTGGCCAGTGGGGCCGCCACCATGAAGATGATCAGCAGCACCAGCATCACGTCGATAAACGGTGTGACGTTGATTTCGTGGTTCTCGACGAGTTCGTCGTCGCCTTGATTCAAATGCAGGCCCATGGCCGATTACCCCACTTTCACCATGTGCGGTTGCGAGCTGCGCTCGGTAGGCAGGTGATCGAGGTCGCGGCTGACCAGCAGCAGGACTTCTGCCGATGCGTCCGATACCTGAGCCTTGTAGCCGGCAATCGAACGGGCAAAGACGTTGTAGATCACCACCGCAGGAATCGCGGCAACCAGGCCCAGAGCCGTAGCCAGCAGGGCTTCGGCGATGCCAGGGGCAACGACGGCGAGGTTGGTGGTCTGGGTTTTGGCGATGCCGATGAAGCTGTTCATGATGCCCCACACGGTGCCGAACAGGCCGACGAAAGGCGCGGTGGAACCAATCGTAGCCAGAACCCCGGTGCCGCTGCTCATGTTCCGGCCACAGGCTGCAACCAGCCGCTCCAGGCGGAAGCTGACGCGTTCCTTGATGCCTTCTTTTTCACGGGTATTGGCCGACAGGCGCATTTCTTCCAGCGCGTCCTGAACCAGCAGGTTGGCCAGGGTGCCCTTCTTGGTCGCGGTTTCGCTGGCTTGCTTGAGGGTGGTGGCCTTCTTCAGGTGGACGATTTCAGTGCGCAGGCGGCGCTTGGCGCCCAGCAGCTCGAAGCCCTTGGCGATCCAGATGGTCCAGGTAATGATCGAGGCGATGGCCAGGCCGATCATCACGGCTTTCACCACGACGTCGGCGTTCTGGTACATGCCCCAGGGTGACAGGTCATGGGCCATGCCCAAGGTGTTGTCTTGTTCGAGCACTACACCGGAGTCGTCGGCAGGTGCCGGGTTGGCCGCCTGGGCAGGGTCGGTGGCGACCGGTGCGGCAGCAGGCGCAGCCGGAGTTGCCGCGGTGTGCTCGGCAGCCGCCGGAGCGGCTGGGGCGGTGGCATCAGCGAAGGCGGCGGTCGGTGCCAGCAGTACGCTGAACAGCAGCGCAGCAATCGCACGCCAGGCGCGGGATGGGCTGTGAAGCTTGGTTGGCGAAGCGGGGTTTGTATTACGTGTCATGCTGGCCGGACCTGAGAGAGAAATGAGTGATCGTCCTGCCAGACCCTGTGAGGCCGAGGACAAATTGGGGGGTTATTATTGCAAGTAATTCTTGTTAACAAAAGTAATACAGTTACTTAATTTGTCCTTTTGCTGGCCGCTGGTCATCTCTGGCGGCTAATCTGCGCCTTTAAGAATGGAGTTTTGTGATGTCTGCGCCTTCTGTTGTAATTGCCGGTTGCGGCGATGTGGGTAGTCGGCTGGCTAGCCAATTGCTGGCCTCGGGATGGGAGGTTCATGGGCTGCGACGCGATATTTCGCGGCTTCCCGACGGGGTCATCGGCATTGCCGGCGACCTGTTCAAAAAAGATTGCCCTGACACCTGGCCGATCGGCGGGGTGGATTACCTGGTGTACTGCGCTGCTGCCACGGACCACGATGAAGCCGGCTATCGCGCGGCATATGTGCAAGGGTTGCAGCATGTATTGGAGTGGCTGGGCGACTACGGCCAGGAACCCAAGCATCTGTTGTTTGTGTCCAGCAGCAGTGTGTACGGCCAGCAAAAGGGTGAGTGGGTCGACGAAACCTCCGACACCCTGGCGAAGGGATATTCGGGCCAGGTGATGCTGGAGGCCGAGCAAGTGGCCCTTAACAGCGCAATCCCTGCGAGTATCGTGCGGTTGACCGGGATCTACGGTCCCGGCCGCGAATGGCTGTTGACCCAGGTGCGCCAGGGCTACCGCGTGGCAGTTGATCCACCTTTATATGGCAACCGGATTCACGCGGATGACGCCGCGGGCTTGCTCGCGTTTTTGTTGCGGCATGTGGAGCAGGGCGGTGCGCTGGATAAGATCTACATCGGCGTGGACGATGCGCCTGCGCCGTTGGCGGAAGTGGTCGGCTGGTTGCGCGAGTACCTGGGCGTAACCGAGTGGGCGGATGATGCGAGTGTGCGTCGTGCCGGCAGCAAGCAATGCAGCAATGCCCGCGCCAAGGCGCTGGGCTGGGTGCCGACGTATCCGACCTATCGCGAGGGGTATGCAGCGATTCTAAAGGGCTAAACGCGATCAAAAAAATGTGGGAGCGGGCTTGTTCGCGAATGCGCGGGTTCAGTCACTGATGATTTGACTGTTACACCGTATTCGCGAGCAAGCCCGCTTGTGTCTTGATCTGGGAATAAACTCTGAGGTGAGAGGGGTGGAT
>PJQF01000120.1_pt1 | contig 49585 bp, 38 predicted proteins | sample 1503741 | NCBI WGS metagenome assembly PJQF01 (sample SAMN07775949, study PRJNA414020) | Biofilm metagenome, whole genome shotgun sequencing project. | isolation source: biomolecule (vanillin) treated reverse osmosis membrane biofilm | place: India: Nagpur | collected 2017-03-21 | reverse complement strand
GTGCATCGGGCGTTTTGAGACTGAAACAGGTGTAAACCTATTTCAGGACTAGACAGTCGGTTTCAGGTCAGAACCTGAACACTTCCATATCCGTACGAATCGGCGTTGCCATCGGCATCTTCGGCCTTTGCGGCGCTGCCGGCTTGGCCTGGGCCGGGGCCTGCTTACGCGGCGCCTCGGCAATCGGCGGCTGGTTGGCCAATGGCTTGAGCGCCACCGACAACTGCTGCGCCAAATGCTGCAACAGCACGCCCTGGGCCTGGACCTGGGACGCGGTGGTGCCGGTGTGTTCTTCCTGCAGATGCACGATGCGGTTATCGCGCACTTGCCCACGACGGTCGATCAGACGCCACTGCGCATCCAGGATCGCCGGCTGCGAAGCACCGGAGTCGAGCCGGGTAATCGTCAGCAACACCTGCACATCCGGAGTGAAGCCGGCTGGCGCAGGTGCAAGCACCACACGCTGGCTGTCCAACTGGCCTGCAACCTGGCGCAGCAACAGTTGGTTGATATCGGACGACAAACTGCCCGCCCAACGGCCATCTGTGGAACCTTGCAGGCTGCCGTCGTTCTGACGTTGCAGCAGGGTTTCACGTTGCAGGTAATCGGCAACGACTACCGGGCCAAGCAATACGGCCATACCCGCTGTTTGAGCGGGCTGAGCCGGACTTCCGCTGTCCAGCTGGTACAGCGACACAGGCTGGTGTGTGCTGCAACCCGCCAGCCCCAAAAGGCCAGCGAGCATCAAAATTAAAGGAAGGCGTGGAGCAGTCATCATCCCATCCAGGTGGCTGCCACAAGGCGAACCACAATGTAATACTAAAAATAACCTAAACACGCTCGGCCACGCCGGCGCTGGAAAGGCCATATCATCCGTGAATATGCGCCCTGACTCCAGCGCCAAAGCGTCGATCTACGCGTTAAATCGTAGATCGAGGGCTCTAATCGGCGTTAAACAGGCGTTTCCACGAGCAAAGCATCCACTCGCTGGAAACCCCGCGGCAGTTTGTTGCCGCGTCGGCCACGCTCTCCCTTGTAGTGTTCAAGGTCGTCAGGGCGCAACGACAGCGTGCGCTTGCCGGCCTGGAGCACCAGGGTTGAACCTTCCGGGATCACGGCGATGTCGGTCACGTACTCTTCGCGACTGGCCACACGCTCCCCAGGAATCCCGATAATCTTGTTGCCCTTGCCTTTGCCCAACTGCGGCAAGTCGCTGATCTTGAACACCAGCAAACGCCCTTCAGTGGTCACCGACGCCAGCCAGTTACTCTCGCGGTCGTCCACGGTGCGCGGCAGGATCACCTTGGCGTTGTTGGGCAAGCTCAACAATGCCTTGCCTGCCTTGTTCTTGGCCTGCAGGTCTTCGCCCTTGACCACAAACCCGTAACCCGCGTCGGAAGCGATCACATACAGCGAATCATCGTCCGGCAGCAGCACGCACTCGAAATTCGCCCCCGGCGGCGGTGTGAGGCGCCCGGTCAATGGCTCGCCCTGCCCGCGTGCCGAGGGCAAGGTGTGCGCCGGCACCGAATAACTGCGCCCGGTAGAGTCGATAAACACCGCAAACTGGTTGGAGCGCCCGGCCGCAGCGGTCTTGAAACCATCACCCGCCTTGTAGGAAAGGCCGGTGGCGTCAATATCATGCCCCTTGGCGGAACGGACCCAGCCCTTTTCCGACAGAACGACGGTAATTTTCTCGTTAGGTAGCAGCTCGGTTTCTGTCAGCGCTTTGGCTTCAGCACGTTCGACAATGGGCGAGCGGCGATCATCGCCATAAGTTTCGGCGTCTTTGATCAGCTCGCTGCGCACCAGCTTCTTGAGCTTGGCTTCGCTGCCCAACAGGGCTTGCAGCTTGGCTTGCTCTTTGAGCAGCGCATCTTGCTCATCACGCAGCTTCATTTCTTCCAGTCGCGCCAACTGACGCAAGCGGGTGTCGAGGATGTAGTCAGCCTGGATCTCGCTCAGCTCGAAACGCGCGATCAGCTCGGCTTTCGGGTGCTCGGCGGTACGGATGATGTGGATCACTTCGTCCAGGTTGAGGTATGCAATCAGCAAACCGTCCAACAGGTGCAGGCGACGCTCAACCTTGTCGAGACGGAATTGCAGGCGCCGACGCACGGTCTGCACGCGGAACTCCAGCCACTCCACCAGCAGGTTGCGCAGGTTTTTCAGCTGCGGCTTGCCGTCCAGGCCGATGATGTTGACGTTGACCCGGTAGCTGGACTCCAGGTCGGTGCTGGCAAACAGATGCTGCATCAGCACTTCGTGGTCGACGCGACTATTGGTCGGGATGATCACGATGCGGCATGGGTTTTCGTGGTCAGACTCGTCACGCAGGTCCGCAACCTGTGGCAATTTCGACGGTTTGGCCTGCATCAGCGCAGCGATCTGCTCCAGCACCTTGGCACCGGACACCTGATGCGGCAGCGCGGTGACGATAATGTCGCCATCTTCGATGTGATAAACCGCGCGCATGCGCACCGAGCCCTTGCCGGTCTCGTACATCTTCAGCAGGTCGGCGCGCGGCGTGATGATTTCCGCTTCGGTCGGGTAATCCGGGCCCTGGATATGTTCGCAGAGCTGCTCGACCGTGGCTTTTGGCTCGTCAAGCAGGCGCACGCAGGCGGTGGCCACTTCACGCAGGTTGTGCGGCGGCACGTCAGTGGCCATGCCGACCGCGATGCCGGTGGTGCCATTGAGCAGGATATTCGGCAAACGTGCCGGCAACACCAGGGGTTCGTCGAGGGTGCCGTCAAAGTTCGGCCCCCAGTTCGCAGTGCCCTGCCCCAACTCGCTGAGCAACACTTCCGAATAACGCGACAGGCGCGCCTCGGTATAACGCATGGCCGCGAAGGACTTGGGATCATCCGGCGCACCCCAGTTACCCTGCCCGTCCACCAAGGTGTAGCGGTAGCTGAACGGCTGGGCCATCAGCACCATGGCTTCATAGCACGCGGAGTCGCCGTGGGGGTGGAACTTACCGAGCACGTCACCGACGGTACGCGCCGACTTCTTGTGCTTGGAATCAGCGTCCAGGCCCAACTCACTCATGGCGTAGATGATGCGCCGTTGTACCGGCTTCAGGCCGTCGCCGATATGCGGCAAGGCACGGTCCATGATCACGTACATGGAGTAGTTGAGGTAGGCATTTTCGGTGAAGTCAGCCAGCGATCGGCGTTCTACGCCATCTAAGCTGTCTGCGAGGATGTCACTCATGCGGGCCTCATCATTGTTTGGTCTGGCGCAGCAGCAATGTGCCGCTGCGCTGGGTAAATTCAAGTTGTTTCAATGCACTCATGCCTAACAGCACCTGTTCCCCGCCCAAGCCCGGCGCAACCAGCGCACGCACGTCCTGAAGGACGATATCGCCCAGTTTCAGGCGGTCGAGGTGGGTGCGGTAGCCCTGACTCCGCCCATTGGCGGTGCTCAAGGTCACCGGCATGCCACGTTTGAGCCCGAGACGGTCGGCCAATTCGGCTGGAACCGCCACGTCGGTCGCCCCGGTGTCGAGCATAAACTCCACCGGTTGACCGTTGATCTGGCCGCTGGCAACAAAATGGCCTTGGCCGTTGCCCAGCAATTTCACTTCGATGTAACCCTCGTGCTGCTCCGAGGTCACTACGGCATTGGGGTTTTCCTGACGCGCTTCCCATTGCCCAAAAAACCGTGTGGCCAAAAACAGCCCCGCGCCCCACGCCACGAACATCAACACACGTCCGGCGCGCTTGCCGGGCGGTTGTGCACTCATGGCTGAGCGCCCCAGCCACCGGCCGGCGCGGCAAAACGGTAGACGATCGGGCGTTTTTCACCATCGGCGCGAGGGCCGAAATTGTTGTCGATCCCCAGCCAGGCTCCGTCGGCATCCATCACCAGCGCTTCGGCCAGACCATAAGGCTGGGCATAACGCCGCTCCGGCGTCAGGGTCTCGTCGGCAAACGACCAGCACAACTCGACTTTTGCAGTGACCGCATCGCGCCGGCAAATCTGGAACGCATTGCGCTCCAGGGTAAACAGCTTGCCGTTGAACAGCGCGAGGTCGGCAAAATCCTTGGACACGGCCTTGGCGTGGACGAACTGCGCCGGCTGCACTTCCTGCCCGGCCTCACTCAGCAACACACAAGGCCCCTCACAATCCCACACGCTTTGCCCACGCTTGATCGAGATCAAGCCACGTCGCTCACGCTCGGCGGCCAGCCAGATCTGATTGCCTTGCGGGTTGATCGCCAGGCCTTCGAACAAGGCATTGAAATGCAGCAGCATGCCGCTGGCCCGCGCTTCGCGCACCATGCCCGGGGCGATTTTCAACCACTGCGGCGCACCACTCACCGGCACGTGCAGCACCGCCGCATGGGCTTCGCTGACAATGTAGCGGTCACCGGCGGCATCGCAGGTGATGCCTTCAAAGTCCAGGTCACCACCGCGAATGAACGAAGCAGCCTTGGTGCGCGAGCGCAGCCCCCACGGTAAACCGGACTCCGGCACCGGCGGCACGTCGATTTTCAGCGCTTCGGCCTTCCAGGTCGGCGCGCTGATATCGAGGCGGTAGATCTGGTCGTCATCACGGTCAGAAACGGTCCACAGCACTTTGCCACACAGGGCCAGGCCCGACAGGTTACCGCCGCGCATGCCGTCCACCGGGTGTTCGGACACGAGTTTAAGCTCAACGGCGGGCGCGGCGACCACCTCGGTGGCCGCCAACCCGCTCAACATCAGGATCGCCAGGGCGAAACCTGTGCGCATCAGCCCAGAACCTCGGCCAGGTTGCCTTTGGACTCCAGCCAGGCTTTGCGATCCGGTGCACGCTTCTTGGCCAGCAACATGTCCATCATTTCCGATGTGCCGGCGAAGTCTTCCAGGGTCAATTGCACAAGGCGCCGAGTGTTCGGGTCCATGGTGGTTTCGCGCAGCTGCGGCGGGTTCATCTCACCCAGGCCTTTGAATCGTGTGACCTGTGGTTTGCCGCGCTTTTTCTCGGCGACCAGACGGTCGAGGATGCCATCGCGCTCGGCTTCGTCCAGGGCGTAGAAAATCTCTTTACCCATGTCGATACGGTACAGCGGTGGCATCGCGACGTAGACGTGACCGGCATCCACCAGTGGGCGGAAGTGCTGGACGAACAGCGCGCACAGCAACGTGGCAATGTGCAGGCCGTCGGAGTCGGCGTCGGCGAGGATGCAGATCTTGCCGTAGCGCAGTTGGCTGATGTCTGCCGCACCCGGATCGACACCGATGGCCACGGCAATGTTGTGCACTTCCTGGCTGGCCAGGACTTCGCTGCCGTCGACTTCCCAGGTGTTGAGGATCTTGCCGCGCAATGGCAGGATCGCCTGGAACTCTTTGTCCCGTGCTTGCTTGGCGGAACCGCCGGCGGAGTCGCCTTCCACCAGGAACAGCTCGGAACGCATCGGGTCTTGCCCGGCGCAATCGGCCAGTTTGCCCGGCAGTGCCGGGCCCGCCGTAATGCGCTTGCGCTCGACCTTTTTGCTGGCTTTGAGGCGACGGCCGGCGTTGTTGATCGCCAGTTCCGCCAGGGCCAGACCCAGTTCCGGGTGTTCGTTGAGCCACAGGCTGAAGGCGTCCTTGACCACACCGGACACAAACGCCGCCGCCTCACGGGACGACAGTCGCTCCTTGGTCTGGCCAGAGAATTGCGGCTCCTGCATCTTCATCGACAGCACGAACGCGATGCGCTCCCACACGTCTTCCGGCGCCAGCTTCACGCCACGCGGCAACAGGCTGCGGTACTCACAGAATTCGCGCATGGCATCCAGCAAGCCCTGGCGCAAACCATTGACGTGGGTGCCGCCCTGAGCAGTGGGGATCAGGTTGACGTAGCTTTCCTGCACGCTGTCGCCACCTTCGGGCAACCACAGCAGCGCCCAGTCGACCGCTTCTTTATTACCGGCCAGGCTGCCGCAGAACGGCTCGTTGGGCAGGCGTTCGAAGTCGCTGACGGAGTCTTCCAGGTAGGAGCGCAGGCCGTCTTCATAGTGCCACTCGACCTTCTCGCCGGTGCCTTTGTCTTCAAAGCTGACCAGCAGGCCCGGGCACAGAACAGCCTTGGCCTTGAGCACGTGCTTGAGGCGGCTGATCGAGAATTTTGGCGAATCGAAGTATTTAGGGTCCGGCGCGAAGTACACGCTGGTGCCGGTGTTGCGCTTGCCGACGGTGCCGATCACTTCCAGGTCGGTGGCTTTGTAGCCATCGGCGAAGGTCATCTGGTACTCGTTGCCGTCGCGCTTGACCTTGACCCGCACCAGCGTGGACAGGGCGTTGACCACCGAAATACCCACACCGTGCAAGCCACCGGAGAACTGGTAGTTCTTGTTGGAGAACTTGCCGCCGGCGTGCAGCTTGGTGAGGATCAGCTCGACGCCCGACACACCCTCTTCCGGGTGAATGTCCACCGGCATGCCGCGACCATCGTCAGACACTTCCAGAGAATGGTCGGCATGGAGGATGACTTGTACCGACTTGGCGTGCCCGGCCAAGGCTTCGTCGACGCTGTTGTCGATGACTTCCTGGGCAAGGTGGTTCGGCCGACTGGTGTCGGTGTACATGCCGGGGCGTTTGCGCACCGGGTCGAGGCCCGAGAGGACTTCGATGGCGTCGGCGTTATAAGAGCTAGCGCTGGGAGTGGCCATGGGGTCTCGTCGTGAGTCGTTCGATTAAAAAGTAACCTGCGGTTTTCAAGGCAATTACAGTGCCGAAAAATCGAAGGATTGATACTGATCTGCGCCAATGCCGGCAAAGCTCAACAGCGCCGGCAATTGCTGGGCGAACCCTTGGTAACCATGGTCGCCACCGGCCTGGATGCGCAAGGCACAGGCTCGGTAATACTGTTGGGCGAGGCGATAGTCCAGTGTTTCATCGCCGGTCTGCAACCACACCTGATAACGCGCGGCATCCTGGGGCGCCGGGACTTCCAGCTCGGCCAGTGCCGTGACGTGATCGTGGGTCAATTCCCAGGTTTCATCGGTGTAGAGGTTCTTCTGGGTGCCCAGGTAACCGTCGAACATCCGATGAGGGCTGACCGCCGGGTTGACCAGCAGCGCCTTAAGGCCATGGCGTTCGGCAAGATGGGTTGCATAGTAGCCGCCGAGTGAGCTGCCGACCAGCAGCGGCCGACCCAGCTGTGCAATGGACTCCTCCAACTGGGGAATCGCCTGGCGGGGGTGGTGATGCAGGGCCGGCACGCGCAATTGGTCGGCCAGGCCGAGGCTGTCCATCACCGTCTTCAGTTGGCTGGCCTTGTTGGACGCAGGCGCGCTGTTGAAACCGTGGATATACAAGATCGAAGCGGACATGCCGGGCTCTCCGTGCTTCAGCCAAAGAGGCGCAGTTTACAGGGATCGAGGGGGTGTGTGAGTACCCTGTTGTCCAGCCAGCGAAGAACCCACATTTGGCTCAGTGTTTGCAGCCGTTAATAGCCGTTGCTGCCGTAATCGACGGTAAATTCGAATCCTTTTACCCGCTCCACGCCCGTCTCCAACCGTCCGTCGGCATGCAATCGCAGCCAGCGGTAACCCGGCGCCTGTTCGCTGACCTGGAAGTCTTCACTGCCCGGCGTGAACTGGATGCAGGTGGACGGCGACGCCAGCAGGCGCACGCCGTTGCGCTCGCGGTCGATTTCCTGGTGCACATGCCCCCAAAGCACCGCCTTGACCTGCGGAAAACGGTCGAGTACGGCAAACAGAGCGTCAGGGTTGCGCAGGCCGATGGGCTCCATCCAGGCACAGCCGATGGGCACCGGATGATGGTGAAAGCACACCAGGTGGTGCCGACTCGGCGCCTCGCTCAAGGCCTGGGCCAGCAATTGCAGTTGCTGGTCTTGCAGGTAGCCGGGCACCGAACCGGGAACTGCCGAATCCAGCAGGGTGACGCGCCAGTTGCCGATGTCGAGCACCGGCTCCAGCAGATCACTGTGCACGGCGGCGTGCGCCATGACCTGCGGCTCGTCGTGGTTGCCGGGAATCCAGCGCGCTGGCGCAGCAATCGGCCGGGTCAGGTCACGAAACTGTTGATAGGACTCAAGCGTACCGTCCTGGGACAAATCCCCGGTTGCCAGCACCAAATCGATCTGCGGCTGCTGCTCGCGCACCAACTCGATCACCCGCCGCAGGCTCTCGCAGGTGTTCATGCCGAGCAGCGTGCCCTCGGCCTCGGCAAACAGGTGGCTGTCGGACAACTGCACCAGCAACGGCGGCGCATCAGGGTTCAAGGCGGATACGCTTGGCAAGGCGCTCTCCCAAGGCAATCACAGGAAATGGACATTTGGCGCGATTATGCTGGGGCAGGACACAAAGAGGAAAGCGGAGTAAGCAGACGCAGTTCACATCTACCGCACGACTTCGAACTCATGGCCCAGGGCCAGGCAGTGACTCAACCATTCACCGAGGAACACATTGAGCTGTGCTTTCTCATCGGGCTGGTGCATGAACACATTCGGGTAAGGATAGATGCTGCGAAAGCGCCGCGCATGTTCGGCGCTGATCACTTCGGCCATGCGCGCATCGTGATACACCTGGACTTCCAGCTGCGGCACCGGCAGCCACGGCAGGCTGTGTTCCTGGCGCACGCGCAGGGTGGTGGTGTACGGGCAGTTGACGATGACCTCAAGGGTCAGCACGCCGAGCATCTGGTCGCCATGGGTCACGGCAATGCGCCGCGCTTCGGGCGCGTGGCGCATGTCGGGAAGCAGGCGCATCAACCGCGCATAGTTGGCCTCGCAGGCGGCTTGCAACCCGATCAGGTCGACTCGATAACGTTCCCGTGCCTTTACTGCCATAACCCCCTCACTTCCGCGCGATTAAGCGCAAGCCATTGCAGGGCGATAATGCTGGCTGCGTTGGAAATCTTGCCGTCGCGCACCGCTTGCAGGGCATCTTCGAAGGCCCAGACGGTGACGCGGATATCTTCTGCCTCTTCTTCCAATCCATGGACACCACCTGCACCGGCGCTCTCGCAACGGCCCAGGTACAAATGCACAAACTCGGTACTGCCACCGGGCGACGGGAAATACTTGGTAATCGGCCACAGCGCGGAGAACGTCAGCCCAGCTTCCTCCTCGGCTTCGCGGTGTGCAACCTCCTCCGGCTCTTCATCCTTGTCGATCAGGCCGGCGACCATTTCCACCAGCCATGGGTTATCGGTACGGCCCATGGCGCCTACACGAAACTGCTCGATCAGCACCACTTGATCGCGCTGCGGATCGTAAGGCAACACGCACACCGCGTCATGCCGAACGAGGACTTCACGATTGATCAACCGGCTCATGCCGCCATCGAATTTTTCGTGGCGCAACTGCATGCGATCAAGCTTGTAGAAGCCCTGGTAAGCATTGTCATGCTGAACAATCTCGATCTTGTTCGGCGTCGACTTGGCAATGTCCGTCATGTCTGTCCTCGATGTACCCGTGCAATTCGCGCCATCCTAACGCGCTCCTGCCCGTTGGTGCAGCCCCTTTCCAGTTGCCGGGATAGACGGCGGACGTCAAACTCACTCTAATCAGCTTAGTGGCGAACTGACTGCTCTGTCGGCAGTCCAAGCGCTACTCTTTTCGCTTCCCATCGATTTCCGAAGGACACACATGTCGCTTTTAAAAGTCGCCTCCGTGGCCTGTATTGCCTTGACCCTCGGTGCTTGCCAGAGCCTGTTCCAGCCCAGCTACCTGAAGCCCCTGGATACCAAGCCAGACGCCTCGGAGCAAATCAAACCCGGCTGCAACAGCCCTGATTGCCCGCTGGTGAACATCGATACCGTGCACTTCCCCTCCGAGCCGCAACTCGACACGCTGGTGGAGCAGCGCCTGCTGCAAATGACCCGCACCACCCCCGGCGCCAGCGTGCCGCCGACGCTGAATGCCTACCGCGACAAGTTCCTGCGCGAATCGCCCGACCGCAACAGCATGTACTTGCAGGCCAAGGTACGTGAGCAGCATGACGGGCTTGTGATCATCGAAGTGTCCAGTTACCTCGACACCGGCGCTGCCCATGGCGAGCCTGGCCGTGGGTTCATCAACTATTCGCGCCTGCTGCACAAAGAGCTGAGCCTGACCGACATGCTGTTGCCAGGCCAGGAGCAAGCGTTCTGGAATACCGCGAAAGTCGCCCACAACAGCTGGCTGATCAACTCGCAGATGGACCGTGACCCGGAGTTCGTGAAGAACTGGCCGTTCCAGAAAACCCCGAACGTGGCCTTGACCAGCAATGGCGTGGTGCTCAAGTACAACGTGGCGACGATTGCGCCTTACGCATTGGGGCTGATCGAAATGACCATCCCCTATGCGCGCCTCACCGGCGTACTCAAGCCCGAATTGGCGCCCGCGCGCCACTGAAGGCCCGGCCCAGGATGAACTGCAGCAAGCCTGCCAGCACCAGTGCCGGCAGGGTTGCGCCGATATCCGGGTAGAGATTGGCCAGCAGATGATACGTGCCAATGCCGCCCAACCAGGCGACCAGCGCAGGCCAGCGCAGGTTGCCAACCGCTCCCTGGCCACGGCGGCGCAGGATAAAGTGATCCACCAGCACCACGCCGAACAAAGGCGCAAACACCGAGCCGATCAGCAGCAGGAAGTTCTGATACTGCGCCAACGGTGCGAAGCAGGCGATCAAGGTGCATATCACGCCGATAGCCAACGCCAGATGCTCGACTTTCCAACGCAACAGAATCCCGCTGGACACCGCCGCCGAGTGAATATCGGCAAAGGCGTTTTCCGACTCGTCCAACAGGATCAGCAACAGCGGAATGCCCAGGCCCGCGCCGGCCAGGGCCAGCAACAGCGCATTCACCTCACCACTTGGCGCAAACGCCAGGGTGTAGGCCACGCCCAGGCTCATCAGCCAGAAATTGCCGATAAAGAACCCCAGCGCGGTACCGCCGAAGACAGCGTTGGCGCGCTTGCCGAAACGTGAGTAATCGGCGATCAGCGGCAGCCATGACAGCGGCATGGCGATGGCGATATCAAACCCTACCGCGAACGGCAGCGAACCGTCACCGGACTTGGCCCAGAGTGCGGCGAGGTCGGCCTTGGCGAACAGGTTCCAAGTCAGCCACAGGCACGCGGCGAGCAGCAGCCAGATCCCCCATTTGCGCAGGATTTGCCGTACGAACGTCAGCGGGCCGCTGACCGCCAGCAAGGTCGCCAGGCCGCCGAAAAACAGCGTCCACAGCAACGGGCTCGCCAGCAGGCTGCCCTCGCTGAACGCGCGCGTACCCAACAGACTGGCGGCATCGCGCATCACGATGATTTCAAACGCGCCCCAGCCGATCAGTTGCAGCAGGTTCAGCAACGCCGGCAGGCTCGCGCCCCTGGCGCCGAGGCTGAGTTTGAGCGCGGCCATGGCCGACAGCCCGGTGTCGCTGCCAATCACGCCGACAGCGGCCAGCAACAGCACACCGACCAGGCTGCCGAGGAAAATCGCCAGCAACGAGCCGGACAAGCCCAGCCCCGGCGCGAGCAAGGCACCGGTTTGCAGGACCATCAGGCCGATGCCGAGGGAGAACCACAGGGAGAACAGGTCGCGGGCGCCGAAGACGCGTTTGTCAGCGGGCACCGCGATGTCCGGGGAATAGGTGCTGGGTTGAATGCTCAAGGGTGTTATCTCTGAGGGACACTTTGTTGTTTGTCAGATCGCAATCGCGGGCAAGCCCGCTCGCACATTTTTGAAGGCGTTCACCCATCAAAATGTGGGAGTCGGGCTTGCCCGCGATGACGGCGGCACAGGCAACGACGCCTGGGGATCAGACCTTTTTGTAAAGCTGGCTCCCTTCCTGCTTGAACCGCTCCGCCTGCTCGGCCAAGCCCTTGGCCACATCCACATCCACCGCTTCAATGCGTTGGTTGGCGGCGTACTCGCGTACTTCCTGGGTAATTTTCATCGAGCAGAATTTCGGCCCGCACATCGAGCAGAAATGCGCGACCTTGGCCGAGTCCTTCGGCAGGGTTTCATCGTGATAGGAACGTGCGGTGTCCGGGTCCAGGCCGAGGTTGAACTGGTCTTCCCAACGGAACTCGAAGCGCGCCTTGCTCAAAGCGTTGTCACGAATCTGCGCGCCCGGATGGCCCTTGGCCAAGTCCGCTGCGTGGGCGGCGATCTTGTAGGTGATGATGCCGGTCTTCACGTCATCCTTGTTCGGCAAGCCCAGGTGTTCCTTGGGCGTGACGTAGCAGAGCATGGCGCAACCAAACCAGCCGATCATCGCGGCGCCGATGCCCGAGGTGATGTGGTCGTAGCCTGGTGCAATGTCGGTGGTCAGCGGGCCGAGGGTGTAGAACGGCGCCTCGTCGCAGCACTCCAACTGCTTGTCCATGTTCTCTTTGATCAACTGCATCGGCACGTGGCCCGGGCCTTCGATCATGGTTTGCACGTCGTGCTTCCAGGCGATTTTGGTCAGCTCGCCAAGGGTTTCCAGCTCGCCGAATTGCGCAGCGTCGTTGGCGTCGGCAATCGACCCCGGGCGCAGGCCGTCGCCAAGGGAGAAGCTGACATCATAGGCCTTCATGATTTCGCAGATTTCGTCGAAATGCGTGTAGGTGAAGTTCTCTTTGTGGTGCGCCAGGCACCACTTGGCCATGATCGAGCCGCCACGGGACACGATGCCGGTGACGCGTTTAGCGGTCAGCGGCACGTAACGCAGCAATACACCGGCGTGGATGGTGAAGTAGTCGACACCCTGCTCGGCCTGTTCGATCAACGTGTCGCGGAACAGCTCCCAGGTCAGGTCTTCAGCGGCGCCGCCGACTTTTTCCAAGGCCTGGTAGATCGGCACCGTACCGATCGGCACCGGCGAGTTGCGAATGATCCACTCGCGGGTTTCGTGGATGTGCTTGCCAGTGGACAAGTCCATCACGGTGTCCGAACCCCAGCGGATGCCCCAGGTCAGTTTCGCCACTTCTTCTTCAATGGACGACCCCAGGGCGCTGTTGCCGATGTTGCCGTTGATCTTCACCAGGAAGTTACGGCCGATGATCATCGGTTCCAGTTCGGTGTGGTTGATGTTGGCCGGGATGATCGCGCGGCCACGGGCGATTTCTTCGCGCACAAATTCGGGGGTGATGATCTTCGGCACGCTGGCGCCGAAACTGTGGCCGGCGTGTTGCTGGTCGAGCAGGCCGCTGGCGCGGGCCTCTTCAAGCTTCATGTTTTCGCGGATGGCAACGTATTCCATCTCGGCGGTGATGATGCCTTTGCGCGCGTAGTGCATTTGCGTGACGTTGGCGCCAGCCTTGGCGCGGCGCGGGTTTTTCACGTGGGCGAAACGCAGCGCGGTCAGCTCGGCATCGCTGAGGCGCTGTTGGCCGAAATGCGAGCTCAGGCCGCTCAGGCGCTCGGTGTCGCCACGCGCTTCGATCCACGGCGAGCGTACATCGCCCAGGCCTTTGCGCACGTCGATGATGACGTTGGGGTCGGTGTACGGGCCGGAGGTGTCGTACACCACCACGGGCGCGTTGATCTCACCGCCGAAATCGGTGGGCGTCACGTCCAGGCTGATTTCACGCATCGGCACACGAATGTCCGGGCGAGTGCCTTGCACGTAGATTTTTTGCGAGCGGGTAAACGGCTGCACGGAGCCGGAGTCGACTTTGGCCGATTCACTCAGGTGCACGGTATTTTTTAATTTTGTAGTCATCACGGGCTCTCCAACTATCCAGGCGGTGGATTTTTGTCGGAGCGAACCTGTGACGGATGGACGCACTGAAACCAGTGCTGTGCAAGGCACGAGGGCTGTTCGATTGTCGAACAACATCCCGGACGAAGCACAAGAGGACTCGCCGGGTGACGAGAAATCTTGTTCCCTACGCAGGCGCTAACCTGATCAGGTTCAACGGGATCCGGTATTTACCGATCTCAGCCTTCCAACAAGGCACCCCGACAAGAACGCGGCCAGTCTAGACCATGGCGTGGGCAAATTGCCAACAGTGGAGCATTCAGCGTGATGAATGGCGCAATTACAGGATTGTTGTGCCGGGGTCGCGCCACTACACTCGGATGCCGCCTCAAGGCTTGACGCCAGAAATGACCAGCCGTAGCCTTGGGCGCTAAATTATCGCCGTAATATTCACACTAGGGATCGCCTCATGCTGCGCAAACTTTCACTGGCTCTTGCCGTGTCTTGTGCGACCAATGGAATGGTCTGGGCAGCTGAAGCGCCCTTGTCCGCCAAAACCGATTTGGTCAGCGTCTACCAGGAAGCGGTGAACAACAACGCCGACCTGGCCGCCGCCCGCGCTCAATATGGCGCACAAAAAGAAGTGGTGCCCCAGGCCCGCGCCGGCTTGCTGCCCAACCTCTCGGCCGGCGCCGACAGCAATAACGTGCGCACCCAGATCGACCAGCCGGCAGCCACCGTCAACCGTGACGCGCATTCCTGGCGTGCAACCCTGAGCCAGCCGCTGTTCCGCGCCGATCGCTGGTTCCAGCTGCAAGCCGCCGAAGCCGTCAACGAACAAGCCTCGCTGCAGCTTTCGGCCACCGAGCAGAACCTGATCCTGCAAAGCGCCGAAAGCTACTTCGCCGTGCTGCGCGCCCAGGACAACCTGGCCTCGACCAAGGCTGAAGAAAGCGCCTTCAAACGCCAGCTCGACCAGTCCAACGAGCGCTTTGATGTGGGCCTGTCGGACAAGACCGACGTGCTGCAATCCCAGGCCAGTTACGACACCGCCCGCGCCAACCGCATCGTCGCCCAGCGTCAGGTGGACGACGCCTTCGAAGCGTTGATCACCCTGACCAACCGCCAGTACAACGCGATCCAGGGCGTCGTGCACACCCTGCCGGTGCTGCCTCCGGCGCCGAACGACGCCAAGGCCTGGGTTGAAACCGCCGGCCGCCAGAACCTCAATCTGCTGGCCAGCAACTACGCGGTGACCGCCGCCGAAGAAACCCTGAGACAGCGCAAGGCCGGCCACTTGCCGACCCTCGACGCCGTGGCGCAATACGAAAAGGGTGACAACGACGCGCTGGGTTTCAGCAACCCGAACCAACTGCCAGTGCCCTACGGCGGCGATGTGTCCCAGCGCACCATCGGCTTGCGCCTGAACATCCCGATCTACAGTGGCGGCCTCACCAGTTCCCAAGTGCGCGAATCCTATTCGCGCCTCGATCAAACCGAACAGCAACGCGAAGGCCTGCGTCGCCAGGTGGTGGAAAACACCCGCAATCTGCACCGCGCGGTGAATACCGATGTGGAACAGGTGCAGGCGCGTCGCCAGTCGATTATCTCTAACCAGAGCGCGGTGGAAGCCACCGAAATCGGCTATCAGGTGGGCACGCGCAACATCGTCGATGTACTGGATTCACAGCGCCAGCTCTACGCGTCGGTGCGCAACTACAACAACAGCCGCTACGACTACATCCTCGACAACCTGCGCTTGAAGCAGGCCGCGGGCACGCTCAGCCCAGGTGACTTGCAGGACCTGACGCGTTACCTCAAGGCTGACTACAACCCGGACAAGGACTTCCTGCCGCCGGACCTGGCCAAAGCCGCCGCCGAGCAGCTCAAGGCCCGTCCACGCTACTAAGCACAGCACAAACCAATGTGGGAGCGGGCTGGCCCGCGATGCAGGCACCGCGGTGTATCAGTGACACCCGGGTGATGCAATCGCAGGCAAGCCAGCTCCCACATTTCTCAGTGATTGAGCAGTTTGTCCAACCCATCCAGCAAGCGCTTCAACGCACCCTGATTGGCCTGCATCACCTTCAATCCCGCTTGTGCCATCTTGCGCGCGTCCTGCGGCAGCTCGAACAGTTGCCGCACCGCCTCGGCCAATCCCTCTGCGTCATCCACCTCTCGCAGCGCCCCGGCGTCGCGCATCATCGCGCTGATTTCGAGAAAGTTGAACAGGTGCGGCCCCATGATGACGGGCTTGCCCAACGCAGCCGGCTCCAGCGGATTATGCCCACCGGTCGGCACCAGGCTGCCGCCGACAAACGCGCTGTCGGCCAGGGCATAGAGAAACAGCAGCTCGCCCATGGTGTCGCCGAGCAGCACCGAGGTGTCTGCGGTAACAGGTTCACCGCTGGAACGGCGCACGGTGGCAAACCCTTGCTGCCCGCACAACTCGAACATCGGCCCGAAACGCTCCTGATGCCGCGGTACCAGAATCAGCAGCGCGTCGGGGTAGCTTTCGCGCAGTTGGCGATGGGCCGCCAGTACCACGTCGTCCTCGCCTTCATGGGTGCTGGCGGCGATCCACACCGGGCGCTCGCTGGCGCCCCATTGCTCGCGCAAGGCCGCAGCGCGCAGCGGCAGCTCGGGGTCGATGGTCAGGTCGAACTTGATCGAGCCGGTGACTTCAACCGTGTCCGGGCGGGCCCCCAGGCTCAGGAAACGCTGGGCTTCGGTGTGGGTCTGCACCGCGAACAGGCGCATTTCAGACAGCATCGGCGCGGTCAGCCTGGCGAAACGCGCATAGCCCTTGGCCGAACGCGCTGACAGTCGCGCATTCGCCAGCGCCACCGGAATACCGCGTTGCGCACAGGCGTGGATGTGGTTGGGCCACAACTCGGTTTCCATGATCACTGCCAATTTGGGCTGCACACGATCAAGAAAACGCTTGGCCGCGCAGGGCAAGTCATACGGCAAATAGCAGTGCTGAATGCGCGGCTCATTAGCGAACAGCGCCTGGATGCGCTCGGAGCCGGTAGGCGTCATGCAGGTCACCGTGATCGGCAGCGTGGGATGGCGCGCCATCAGCCCACGGATCATCGGCGCGGCGGCAATGCTTTCGCCTACCGACACCGCATGCACCCAGATGCCGCCCGGCTGCATGACCGGCAGCCCATACGAAAAACGCTCGCCGACGCGCTTGGCATAGGCCGGCGCCTTGCGCGCGCGCAGCCATAGACGTAAAGCCACCAACGGCAGCGCCAGGTAAAACAGACAGCTGTAGAGAGTTCTATTCATGGCGGCGGAGTTTATCGGCTTTTTCAGTCAATCGCCCGCAAGCACTCGGCAAATCGTTCAGTCAGGAAGCGTGCTGCAGGGCCGAGGTGCTCGTCGCGACGCCAGACCAGTTCCACCACCAGCGCGGGCGGCGTCCATTCGCTGTTCAATTCCACCATCTGTTGCTGATAGGTCGGGTACTGCACAATATGCCGCGGCAACCAGGCCCAGCCCAGGCCACTCATCAGCCATTCGGCCAACACGTAGAAACTGTCGGCGCGCCACACCAGCGGGCTGGCGGCGTCGCTGCCGGGGTAAACACTGGTCTGGGTCGACATCAGCAACTGGCGGTACTGCGCCAGACGCTGACAGTCCACGTACGCCTCCTTGGCCAGCGGGTGGTTGACGCCGCACACCGTGACCATTTCCACACTGCCCACCACCCGACGCTCAAGCGCCTCGGGGATCAGGTCGTGATAGAACAACAGGCCGAGGTCGGCTTTACGCTCCACCAGCTTGCGCGCCACATCGCCTTGCGCGGCGCTGGACAGCTGCACTTCCAGGAGCGGGTACTGCACGGCAAGCGCCTCAAGGCTATCGAGTACCGGCTGGAACAACATGGCTTCATCCTGGGCCAGACGCAGGCAGGCTTCCTCACCGCGCGTCAGTGACAGCGCGCGGCCATTAAGCCGTTCACACTGGCGCAACACCTCGCGCGCTTCCTCCAGCAAGACGCTGCCGGCTTCGGTCAGGCGCGGCTGACGGCCACTGCTACGCTCAAACAGACTGAGCCCCAGATCAGCCTCCAACCAGGCAATTGCGTTGCTCACCGCTGACTGCGCCTTGCGCTCGCCGCGTGCTACAGCGGAAAACGAGCGCTGCTCGGCAACGCTCACAAACAAGCGCATCTGCTCCAGGTTCCACTGCACGCTCATGGCTAACCCATCTTTAATTCGGATAGGTAATGACTTTATCTCATCTCGTGAAGCGTTAGAATGCCCACCTAATCAAGCCTGCAACACACCGAGGACTACCCCATGAATGCCGCCTACCTTTATCTGGCCATTGCCATTTGCTCGGAAGTGGTCGCAACCGTTTCCATGAAAGCCGTCAAGGGCTGGAGTACGCCTCTGCCGCTGGCACTGGTCATCATCGGCTACAGCATTGCGTTCTGGATGCTGACCCTGGTGGTGCGTACCGTGCCGGTGGGCGTGGCGTACGCGGTGTGGGCCGGCATGGGGATTGTGATGGTCAGTATCGCGGCACTGTTTATCTATGGGCAAAAGCTTGATGTCCCGGCGATGCTCGGGATGGGCCTGATTGTACTGGGGGTGGTGGTCATTCAACTGTTCTCGAAAACCGCCGGGCACTGACCGCCACTCAACAGCCTGTATACTGCGCCTCTTGTCTTGAACACTGAGGTCGCCGATGCCATCCGTTATTTCCACCGACGTTCTGATTGTCGGCGCCGGAGTTGCCGGCCTCTGGCTTAACGCGCGCCTGCGCCGCCAGGGGTTTTCCACGGTACTGGTGGAAAGCGCCACACTGGGTGGCGGGCAAAGCGTGAAGTCCCAGGGGATTATCCACGGCGGCGCTAAATACGCCCTGCACGGCGCCCTCACCGGCGCATCCGAGGCAATTGCCGACATGCCGCGCCGCTGGCGCGAAGCCTTGGCCGGTGACGGCGAGCTGGACTTGTCCGGCGTGCGCTTGCTGTCCGAAGCCCATTACCTGTGGTCCCCGGGCACGCTCGCCGGCAACCTCACCAGCTTCTTCGCCAGCAAGGCCGTGCGCGGCCGTGTCGATCAGGTCAAGGGCGACGACTTGCCCCCGGCCCTGCAAGACCGACGCTTCAAGGGCAAGGTCTATCGCCTGGCGGAGCTGGTGGTGGACGTACCCAGCCTGATCGAACGCCTGGCCCAACTGGCGGGTGATGGCTTGCTCGCCGGGCAGCACATCGAACCGCTGTTGGACGGCGACACGCTCGTGGGCTTGAAAGTCGACGGCCGCGAGATCCGCGCCCAGCGCATCGTGCTGAGTGCCGGGGGAGGCACTGCTGATCTGCTGGCCGCTTTGGGCCTCAGCCAACCCGCCATGCAAAAGCGCCCGCTGCATATGATTATCGCCAAAGGCCCAGGCCTGAAACCGCTGTATGCGCACTGCCTGGGCGGCGGCACCAAGCCGCGCATCACCGTCACCACTCACCCGGCAGCCGACGGCAATTGGGTGTGGTACATGGGCGGCGATATCGCCGAGGCGGATGGCGTCGCGCGCACACCTGAAGAACAGATCGCTACCGCGCAAAAAGAGCTCGGGCAATTACTGCCGTGGATCGACATGAGCCAGACCCAGTGGGCCACGCTGCGGGTTGATCGCGCCGAGCCATTGCAATCGGGCCTGACCCGCCCCGACAACGCCTTCCTCGCCGAACAAGGCCGCCTGCTGGTGGGCTGGCCGACCAAGCTGGCGCTGGCGCCGGACTTCGCTGATCGCGTGCTCAACGCCCTGGAGCGCGACGGCATCCGCCCAAGCGCCAGCGAAACCCTGCCCGACCTGCCCAAGCCAGCCCTCGGCCAACCTGCCTGGGAGCACCTGTTGCCATGAGCCTGCCAACCCTGCACGACCTGCATCGCCCACTGGGCAGCACCGGTATTCTGGTCTCGCCACTGGGCCTGGGCACCGTCAAGCTGGGCCGCGACCAAGGGGTGAAATACCCCAACGGCTTCCAGATCCCTAATGACGACGAAGCGCGGATGTTATTGCGCCAAGCCCAACAACTGGGCATCAACCTGATCGACACCGCCCCGGCCTATGGCCGCAGCGAAGAACGCCTGGGGCCGCTGTTACGCGACCAGCGCAAGGACTGGGTGATTGTCAGCAAGGTCGGCGAAGAGTTTGCCGATGGCGTTTCCCATCATGACTTCAGTGCCGCCCATACCCGCCTGTCGATTGAGCGCAGTTTGAAGCGACTTGAAACGGATTTTATCGACCTGGTGCTGGTGCATTCCGATGGTAATGACCTGCACATCCTCAATGATTGCGAGGTGTACCAGACCCTGGCGGAACTGAAAAAAGAGGGCAAGATTCGTGGCTTCGGCTTTTCCGGCAAAACCGTCGAAGGCGGTGTGAAGGCTCTGGAACAGGGTGATTGCGCGATGGTCACCTACAATCTGAACGAACAGGCCGAGAAAACCGTCATTGAATATGCAGCAGCCCATGGCAAAGGCATTCTGGTGAAAAAGGCCCTGGCCAGCGGCCACGTGTGCCTGGAGCCTGGAATGGATCCAATTCGCGCGAGTTTCATGCTGTTGTTTGCGCAAACGGGCGTCGCCAGTGCTATTGTCGGGACCATTAATCCGCTGCACCTGGCCCATAACGTGGCGACCGCTGCCCAAGTCATTCGTCAACTCTGATGCCGCCGACGCGGCCGACCCCGTCGCAAAAAGGAGCCGACATGCCGCGTACGCTCATTAGAAAAAACCCGAGTAACTTTAAAACACTGCCGCTGCACGTCGAAGCTACCCCCGAAGGCCTGAGCTACCAGAGCGTGGGCATGCCGCTCAACTTTGCCCAGACCCTGCAACGGCGCAAGCCGGTGGCGGTGGCTGACCCCGAGCGTTTCGCCCTCGAGCTGGCGAACCTCGGCGTGTCGGTGCGCCTGACCCTGCACTGGCAGAACAAGGATTACTGGGTACTGGTGCGCCAACGCCGCCAGGACCGTGGCGATGTGGTGCTCAAACTGATCTCCGGCTACGTCCCCGCCCACGAACTGAACCTGCCGCTGCACACCGCCATCCAGGAAATCGCCGAAGAGTGCCTGCTGGAAACCCCCGAAGGCTGGCTCGGCGGGCGCTTCAATGACACCTGGCTGCCGGCCCCCTACTCCGCCGCCTTGCATTACCGTGAAGCCTTGCCGTTTCGCTTGAGCCCACTGTCAGGTGCCGCGCGCCCGGTGCGTTGCGCCACCACGCAATTGATCGAACGCCCGCGGGCTTACGTGCACCTGCCCACGGCGTCACTGCAATTGATTTATGACTTGCGTCTGGAAGTGCCGAAGGAAGCCAAGTCCCTAAGCTTGTTCCATGTGGATGAACGGCTTGAAGGTGACCAGTTGGTCGCGCGCCTGGACCGCCAGCGGCCCGACCTGTACCTGATGCCCTTGAAAGATGGCCAGCCGCTTGCCGAGCTGTACACGGTCAAGAAGGACCAGCTTTACCCGGCCAGTACGCGCGGCGTGTACCTGGCGGAAAGTTTCGCCCAGCAGGAAGGCTGGTTGGTGCGCGACGAGCGCATTCGCTGGAAGGATTGGGTCAGGCAACAAGGGCTGGCACAGCCTGAGAAAGAGTCAAAGCTCAAGCGCTTGACCGGCAAGGCACGGCAGATGCTGCGCAAGATCGTGCCGAAGAAAAAAGCCAGCCGCTGAACTCAAAAACCAAGCAGATCAATGTGGAGCGGGCGTGCTCGCGAACGCGGTGCATCAGTGACTATGTCCTGACTGACACGCCGCATTCGCGAGCACGCCCGCTCCCACCGTTGATGGTGCTCAGCTGTTAAGTAGCCGCTCCAGGCCGACCTTCAACGGGGTTGGCTCAGGCAGGGTAAAACTGGCCAGCAGCCGCTGGTTATTGGCCCGCGAATGCCGAATATCCCCCGAGCGCGCCGGCCCGTAAGTGATAGTCGGTAATTTGCCCACCACCTCTTCCAGCGCCTCCAACACCTGCGTGAGCGTGGTGGTGCGGTTCCAGCCGACGTTGATCGCACCCAACGGTGCCTCAGGCGCTTCGATGGCTTGCACCAACACATCCACCAGGTCTTCGACGTACATGAAGTCGCGGGTTTGCTCGCCATCGCCAAATACGCTGATCGGCACACCCTGTTGCACGCGCTCGCTGAAGATACTGATCACGCCCGAGTACGGCGATGACGGGTCCTGGCGTGGCCCGAAAATATTGAAGAAGCGGAAAATGACCGGTTCCAGGCCATGCTGGCGACGGTAGAAATCGAAGTAATGCTCACCGGCCAACTTGTCCGACGCGTAAGGCGTCAGCGGGGCCTTGGTGGTCTCTTCGTCAATCGAAGCGCCCTCGCCATTGTTGCCATACACCGCAGCGCTGGAAGCAAATACCACACGCTTCACACCGGCCTTGCGCATGGCTTCGCAGACATTCAAGGTGCCGACAAAATTGCTCTGGTGCGTGCTGACCGGGTCATCCACCGAGGCTTGCACCGAAGCCACCGCTGCCAAATGCACCACCGCCGTGGCGCCGATGGCGGCTTGCGCCACCAGGTCGGCGTTGGCGACATCACCTTCAATCAGCTGTACGCGTGGATTATCCAACGGCACATTGCTGCGTTTGCCGGTGGACAGGTCATCCAGCACCCTTACGGCATAGCCCTTTGCAAGCAATGCATCGACCAGGTGCGAGCCGATGAAACCGGCACCACCGGTGATAAGGACCCACTTGTCTGCGTTACTCATTGTTGCGGATCTTCTCGACAATGGCCGTGGTCGAGCTGTTTTCAACCAGCCCGAGCACTTTGACCGTACCGCCGTAAGCGCTGACGATGTCGGCGCCCACGACTTGATCAACAGAGTAGTCGCCGCCCTTGACCAGTACGTCTGGCTTGACTTGGGCCAACAGGTTTTCCGGGGTGCCTTCAGAGAAGCTGATCACCCAGTCCACCGCGCCCAAACCCGCCAATACGGCCATGCGTCGGTCGACGCTGTTGATCGGACGGCCCGGGCCTTTCAAGCGGCTGACCGAGGCGTCGTCATTGACCGCGACGATCAGACGATCGCCTTGAGCGCGCGCCTGTTCCAGGTAAGTCACGTGACCGGCATGCAGGATGTCGAAGCAACCGTTAGTGAACACAATGCTTTCGTTGTGGGCACGGGCATCATCAATCGCCAGCAGCAATTGTTCCAGGCTCAGCACGCCACGCTCCGAGCCTTCGGAACGCTGGATCGCCCGGCGCAATTCAGGCGCACTGATGGCCGCGGTGCCCAGTTTGCCGACCACAATGCCCGCCGCCAGATTGGCCAGGGCCACGGCGTGGGGCAATTCTTCACCGGCCGCAATGGACGCCGCCAGGGTGGAAATCACCGTATCACCGGCACCGGTGACATCAAACACTTCACGGGCGCGCGCCGGCAAGTGCATCGCCGGGTGGCCCGGGCGCAGCAGGGTCATGCCGTGCTCGCCACGGGTAACCAGCAAGGCCCCCAGGTCGAGGTCAGCCATCAACGCGGCGCCCTTGGTCACCAATTCGTGCTCATCGGCGCAACCGCCGACAATGGCTTCGAACTCACTGAGGTTTGGCGTGATCAGGCTGGCGCCCCGATAAATCGAGAAGTCCTTGCCCTTCGGATCGGCCAGCACCGGAATGTTGCGGGCCTTGGCGGCCTGGATCAGTTCCTGATGGTTCTTCAGGGCGCCTTTGCCGTAGTCGGACAGGACCAGCACCTTGATGCCTTCGAGCAACGCGTCAACCTGACCGCTCAGGGCCAGGGCGTCGGTGGCGAAGGGTTCTTCGAAATCGATACGCAGCAATTGCTGGTGACGGCTCATGACCCGCAGCTTGACGATGGTCGGCTGATGGGCAATGCGCTGGAACAGCGCGCGCACGCCAGCACCGCGCAGGCTGTTGGCCAGGCTGTCGGCGGCTTCGTCGTCGCCGGTCACACCGACCAGGGAGGCCGGGGCGCCGAGCGCGGCAATATTGAGGGCAACGTTGGCAGCGCCACCTGGACGGTCTTCGATTTGCTCGACCTTGACTACCGGTACCGGTGCCTCAGGGGAAATCCGTGAGGTACCGCCATGCCAGTAACGGTCGAGCATGACATCGCCGACCACCAAGACAGGGGCTTGATCGAATCGCGGCATGGACAACTTCATGGAGCAACCCACATACAAAATGAACAGGGGCGCGATATTAGCACAGGGTTATGGAAGGCTTGTGGAGGGTGTGCACAGAAGATAGTGCGAGGGGCCTGCCATTGAATCCACCGAGGAACACATGTGGGAGCGGGCTTGCCCGCGATGGCGGTGAATCAGTCGAAACATTCGGTGACTGACACTGCGCTATCGCGGGCAAGCCCGCTCCCACAAGGTTTCAGGTGATATCGGCCGACACTGGGGCATCCAGGCCCATGGCATGCAGGCGGGCGTAGTAGCCGTTCTGTGCCAGCAGCTCGGCGTGGGTACCGCGCTCGACAATCCGGCCGTCGTCCATCACCAGGATCAGGTCGGCCTTCTCGATAGTGGACAAGCGGTGCGCAATCACCAGGGTCGTGCGGCCCTGCATGACCTTGTCCAGAGCCGCCTGAATGTGCCGCTCGGATTCGGTGTCGAGGGCCGAGGTGGCCTCGTCGAGAATCAGCAACGGCGCGTTCTTCAGCAAGGCTCGGGCGATAGCCAGGCGCTGGCGTTGGCCGCCGGACAACAGCACGCCGTTTTCACCCACCTGGGTATCGAAGCCTTTGGGCAACTGGTCGATGAAGTCCTTGGCATAGGCATCCGCCGCTGCCGCTTCAACGTCCGCCCGTGGCGCACCGGCCAGGTCGCCATAGGCGATGTTGTTGGTCACGGTGTCGCTGAACAGGGTGACATGCTGGGTCACCTGGGCAATGTGCTTGCGCAGGTTGAGCAGTTTGTAGTCCTCGATCTCTACACCGTCGAGCAGGATTTCGCCGCTTTCATGGTGGTAGAACCGCGGGATCAGGCTGGCCAGGGTCGACTTGCCGCTGCCGGAGCGGCCCACCAGGGCGATCATCTGCCCAGGTTCGGCGGTAAAGCTGATGTCCTTGAGCACATGGCGTTCGGTGCCAGGGTAGGTGAAGTTCAGTTGACGCACTTCCAGGCGGCCGCTGACCTTGTCGCGTTCGATGGTGCCGCGGTCGACTTCCTTCTCTTCGTCCAACTGTTCGAAAATGCTTTCAGCACCGGCCACGCCTTTCTGAATGGTCGAGCTGACTTCCGAGAGTTGACGGATAGGCTTGGGCAACAGGCCGGCCAAGGTGATGTAGGCCACCATGTCACCAGCGGACGCGTCGCCGCGAAGGTAAAGCACCAGGAACATCAGCACGGCCATGGCGGTGTAGATCACCAGTTGCAGCAACGGGGTGTAGATCGCCCCGGTGCGAGTCATGCGCAACTGCTTGTCGGTGTTGCCCTGGCTGGCCTTGAAAAAGCGCTTCTCTTCGTAGACTTCACCCCCGAAGCTGCGCACCACGCGATAGCCCTGGATGGTTTCGGAAGCCACGTGGGTCACGTCGCCCATGGCCACCTGGATCTTCTTGCTCTGCTTGCGGAATTTCTTGCTGGCCGTGCTGACCATCACCGCAATCAGCGGCAGGATGGCGATCATCACCAGCGTCAGGCGCCAGTTCATGAACAGCAGCGAGGCAAACAGGAAGATCACCGTCATGCCTTCGCGAATCACCACCTTGATGGCATCGGTCGCCGCACCCGTGACCATGGTCACGTTAAAGGTGATGCGGGAAATCAGATGCCCGGAGTTGTGGTTGTCGAAGTAACGGTTGGGCAGCGTCAGCAGGTTATTGAATAACTGCACGCGCAGGTCGTGGACCAGGCCCAGGGAGACCTTGGCCAGCAGGTAGTTGCCCAGGAACGAACCCAGGCCCTGCCAGGCCGCGATCAGAATGATCAACAAAGGCACGGCTTGCAGCAATTGCAGGTCGCGCAGGAACGGTACGTTGGGGAACAGCACCGCTTCCGGGTTGGATAGGCCGTCGACGAAGTACTTGAGGATGTACCCCAGCATGGGCTGGGTCGACGCGAAAATCAGAAATCCAACGATACTCAGCGCGAACAAGCCGGCATAGGGCTTAACGTACATGAGCAGGCGGAAGTATATTTTCAAGCTCGAAGGGCTTGCGCTCGGACTGGAGTCGGTCATATCACGCGGCGTTTTGAAAAAGGAGGCTGACTTTAGCACAGCTTCTCTGTTGTACTTGCACCCGGTATAACCCACGGCCCGGTTGGATCCAACCGACGACATTATATAGCGACTACTTTAAGATGGTCGGCTTTCTCAATTCTGGAATGGCTTTTCTGTATGCACTCCAAGCGCCTTGCCTACGGCTCAAATCGCGTTTTCGACTTCCTGGTCCTGTGGATTTTGCCCATTGGCTTGTTGTTGCTCCTGAGTTCGCTGTTCTACGTCACCAATCGCAATGTCATGCACCGGTTCTACTACGGTTTTTTCAGTGTGCCGACCTTGTTCCTGCTGTGCATGCGCCCGCGGGAAATCAAGGAGCTGTTGCGTGAACCCCTGATCATCGCGTTCCTGGCGTTTTGCGCCTGGGCAATCACCACCGTGCTGTGGAGCCCGGCGCCTACCGGCGACTCCAACCTGTTCAAGGTGCCGCTGCAAACCTTCATGCTGTTTGCCGGTTGTGGATTGCTGCTGCATTACCGCAAAGACCTGTTCAAGCCGATATTTTTCAGCGCCGCCGTGATTGCGCTGGTGGTGTGCCTGTGCAACCTGGTGGCGTTCGCCAAAGGCTTCGAACCTGGCCTGAGCATGCGCATGATCGGCGGCCGTGGCGCCCTCGACAACCCACTGCTCAGCTCCCACCTCTTCGGCTTTTTCTGCGTCTACTGGCTCTATATCTGCATTACCACCCAGCGCCTGCGTGTGCTGTGTTTCAGTGCGCCTGCCCTGGCGATCATGGCGCTCGCGATCCTGGCGACCGGCTCCCGCACGCCGCTGGTTGCACTGACGCTGGCCGCCGTGTGGATCGCCTTTGTCAGCCGCAATCGCCGTTCAGCACTGATGATTGCGACCCTGTTGCTGGGGGCGGCGGCACTTCTGCTGCTTTACCCGGAGGCCATTACCGAGCGAGGCAGTTCGTATCGCTTCGAGTTGTGGAGCATGACGCTGCAGCGTATCGCCGAACACCCCTTCATCGGACACAGCTACGACTCCGAATTGTCGCTGATCGTGGCCGGTGTCGAGCTGATGGAACCCCACAGCTTTGCGCTCGGCGTGCTCTATTACGTGGGCATCATCGGCTTTATCCCGTGGATCTTCATGCTGGGCTGGGGCCTCTATAAAGGCTTCAAAGAGCGTGCACAGCCTCTGTTCCTGCTGGCTTCCGCCCTGCTGGCCTACGGCATCGGCGCCGGCCTGACTGAAGGCGGCGGCATTCTGTCGCGGCCCAAGGAGCACTGGTTCCTGCTGTGGATCCCTCTGGCCCTGATCGCGGGCCTGAGCATTGCCAAACGTCGTGGCAGCCTGCTGCGCATGCCGGTGCAAACACCCAAGCAGCAGGCGTTTGAAGCCCTGCGCAGCGGCGCGGACGTTATCGAGGAAGATGGTCTCGGGCCGAAAGTCCTGCGCCTGCAGGATGGCAGCTTCCTCAAGCTGTTCAGGGCCCGCCGCTGGTACACCTCGGGCATGTTCAATCCCTATTCGGAACGCTTTGTCAGCAACAGTGAACAACTGCGACGGCTAGGCATTGCATCACCGACCATCCTTGACCTGTATTGCCTGCAGGATGGCAGCAGCGCCGTGCACTACCGGCCACTGCCCGGCCTGACGCTGCGTCAGGCCCTGCAAAGCCTGGACAGCAGCCTGCGCGAATCGCTGATTGAACGGTTTGGCCGGTTCATGGCTCAGTTGCACGAGCGCGGTGTGTACTTCCGCTCCCTGCATTTGGGCAATGTGCTGCTCTTGGAAGACGGGGAGTTCGGCCTGATTGACGTGGCAGACATGCGCATCTTTCCGTCAGCGCTGCGCAACACTCTGCGCCAGCGCAACTTGAAGCATATGCAACGCTATTCGCAGGACCGCAACTGGTTGTTCGAAACCCACTTCGAACAGTTGATCAACGGGTATGCATCCGTCGCATCGCCGCACGCCACGCTGAAAATCCGCGAGCAGGTCCTCACACTCGCTCGCCCTGCCGCCTGAAGGCAAGCCCGGTGCGCCCCTGAAACGGGGCGCACGCGGTATCAGTCTTTTTCCAGCGGGGAAAAGTACAGCCGGCCAAGGCCGCGCCAGGTTTTCTTGTTCCAGGCCCGAAACGGGATCTGCGCCAGCAGCTCTCGCGCCAACGCACGATTGCGGTTGGACGTCTTGAGGAACATGGAGCTCAGGAACTTGTAACGCACCTCGTCATATTGCGGGTGGTCACTGAACAGCGCGTAGGAACGCAGGATGTTGTCGATCATGAATCGATGATTCTTGTACGAATTGGTAGCGTGCTTGCGGTAGCGCGCCATCACCACGTTCAAACCGTCGATGAAGTACCCGGCGCGAGTAATCTTCAGCTCGATCAACAAGTCTTCCAGGCGAATCTGCGGGTCGAACCCACCGACCTTTTCCAGCGCCTCGCGCCGAATCATCAGCGTGGGCGCCGGCGGGTAGGGTTTACGCTCCAGGAACATATCGTCGAAGTCCAGGCGCCGAAAAGGCACATCCCGGCGTTGGCGCTTCTCGGGAAACAGCTCGCCGTTGGAGTCGATCAGCTCGATATTACCCGCACAGATCCCCACCTCAGGCTTGCCGTCCATATAGGCCACCTGGGTCGCGATGCGCTCCGGCAACATGATGTCGTCGGAACCGAACGGCACAATCAGCGGGCCTTGAGAGCGGGCAATCGCGCCATTGAGCGTATTGGTCAGCCCTTGATTCTGCTGGACACGAAAGTCGAAGGTATGGTGTTCCTGCAGTCGACGAATGCGCTCGACACTGTCATCTGTCGAACCATCGTCAATCACCAGCAGCTCAATGTTGGGGTACGTCTGGTTCAGGACACTGAGGATGCTTTCCTCAATGTAAGGCGCGTGGTTGTAAGACGCGATGATCACCGTGACCAAGGGCTGACTCTGGTTCATACATGGTTCCTGCGTGCTTGAGCCAATCCTGAATCAATCAGTTCCAGGTATTCCTGGCGGAACACCTCAATGTCGTGTTGTGCCTCAAGGTACTGATAAGCCTGTTCGCCTTTCTGCGCGAGTGCTTCATCGGACAGCGCCAGGTAGGTGTCCAGCGCCTGGGTCAGCTCGGGCACGTTGGCCGGCTCCACCGCCAGGCCGCCCGCGCCTTGAATCAGCGGCAGCATGGCCGGTACGCTTGAGGCGATCACCGGCAGCCGACCGCTCATGCCTTCCAGCAGTGCCAGGCCCAAACCTTCTGCCAGCGACGGCATCGCCCAGATATCAAAGGCGCGCACGTATTGCAGGGCATTTTCCTTGAAGCCCAGCAAATGCACCCGCCCCGCCAGGCCGAGGCTGTTGATTTGCGCGGCCAGGTTGGACTCTTCGCGCCCGGCGCCAATGATGGCGAGCTGCGCCGAAGGGTAGCGGTCTTTAAGCGCCGCAAATGCCTGCAACAAATAGGTGTGGCCCTTCACCGGCACCAGGCGCCCCAAGGCGCCGATCAACCGCACAGAAGGGTCGATGCCCAGCAACTCGCGCGCACGCTCACGGGAATGCTGCAAGCCTTCAGCCTGCTCGATGTCGATGGCATTGGTAATGGCGTAGGTATTGCGGTCGGTAAACCCGCACTGGCAGTCCAGCAGGTACTGCTTGACCGCTGGCGACACGCCGACAAAACGCCAATGCTCGTCGATCCAGCGCTGAGCCTGCTTGCGCCGATAAAGGCGGTCATACTCGCCAAAGCCGTGGGAGATGCCGATGCACAGCGGGATCTTCAACCAGCGGTTCAACTGCAACATCATGTTGACCGGCTTGAAGCGGTTGCACACCACGACGTCGAATTTTTCCTTGCGGCAAAACTGATACAGCCGCCACATGGCGCGCAGCCTCAAGCCCTTGAGCGACTTGTCGGAAAACTCGAAGTAGACGGACGTGGCCGCGCGGCTGACCGGGTCTGCAGGCCCTGGCCGGCCCCGCAAAAAAGCGGCGGTGACTTCATAGCGGTCCGCAGGCAATGCCTTGACGATCTGTTCGGCCAGGTCGGCAAAATCATGGGATTTAACATTGTAGTCAGGCTGCAATTGCAGGACCTTGAAAGGCCGACTCATAACTCTCCTCGATGGAAACCTGTGGCATCAACAACCCAGGATTTTTCAGCGGCCAGCGTCGCGATGTACTCGGCGTCTGGCGCCGGCAGCAAAGACCACTGATTGCGTTTCCAGCAGACAAAATGGAAATACGGAAACTCGCGGTCGCCATCCCTGTCGTTGGTCAGGCGACCATTATTCCAGAACCATTGATGCGGAAAGCGATCAGTGCCGTCGTGCCATTTGATCGCACCACCCGGCGTACTGAACGCCTCGGTGAATTCACTGCGCCGACGCCACGGGTTGAGCTTGCCTACCAGCTCGAACAGTGGCTTCGGGAAATTCTTGCGCCACAGGAAGATCCTGCTGAACGCGCCTTCATCCAGGGCATGATGCTCCTGATCAGTGAAGCGCGCTTCCCAATCCTTGATCTGCATGAACACTTGGCGCTTTTTGGCGGTATTGCGCATCAGGCACAAATGGCCGGCCACCCGCCGCTCATGGGTCGAGAACAGGTCATAGCCGGCCAACCGATCGGCAGTGAAGTATTCGCGCAGGTTGCCATAGATCAGGTCCAGGTCGCCAAACGCCCAGAAATCGTAGCCTTTGAGGCGGTCAGCATGAATGTGCCCCAGCGCTGGCTTGATATCACACAGCTTATACGGCGCTTGAGGCGCAAAGTTGATGTACAACCGCTGTGACACCAACGCGCAGTAATCGGCAAAGCTGATGCTTTCAATCCGGACGTTGTCCGGCACGTTGGCCGGTATCGGACAGTCGCTGAACAACAACCAGTCGATGTCCGCGTTGCGTCTGCAGCTTTCGAGAAAAAACGGCATCCAGAATGGCCAGTGACCAAAGTACGGGATAAGAAAAAGGATGCGGGGGCATGGATTAATCACTGGGGACTCACTGTCATTTTTTTTACTGGGACGTGCTGCACGCCACTTCGTTGCTTAACGTTACTTGTGCTTGATGAACCAAAAAAGTTCATGCCGCCGGACGGCCTTGCGGAAAAACTCATTCTCACCCCACGGCGAAACAGCTCTCCCAGCCAGCAGGCGCTGTATGACCCGCCGCACCCGCCGCTTGAACGGCATCCTCGGTTGCAGGTCATGCATCATGCCCAACGACATCGCCTTGTCGCATTGACGGTCGTTGGATAACGGCAGGCAATAAGGCCACAACGTCTGAGTGGAATCAAAAACTGGCGGCAACGTGACACCGCTTCCCGAATCACCCATTGGCCAGCGGTCGTTGTCATGCAGATGGTTGGCGTAGCCGAGCAAGGTGGTCGGCTGCCACTCCAGGCCCTGCAAGGCTTCCAATACGGCCTGCTGGGCGCAGATATGATCAGGGTGCGGGTCAAGCAGCGGATGGGGCAACACGATAACTTCAGGGCGCGCCATCAACAGCACGGCCCGCAGGTCAGCCAACAGATTGTTCCAGGTGGGCTGGCCATCGGTGTCGGCAGGCAAAGGGAAAGGGTTGAATTGGCGAAATACCCGAATATCGCTGAGTTCGGCCTCTCGCGACGCCACTGCGCGATCCGGCTCGGCCTTCATCGCCGCCAACTGCAGGCAGAAATACCCAAGCTGAACCGAGTTTTCCGGCGGCACACCCGCCCAACGCGGCACGGCGATGCTGTCCCAGGCCCGCAAACGCCCCTTGAGCCTTGCCGCCTCAGGCTTGCCCAGGCCCATTTGCTGATAATGCTCGGCTTCAATCTCGCCGGCCGTCAACGTCACGATCCAGGGTTGCGCCGCCTGACTGTACAGACCAAAGGCTGCAAGCTCGGCGTCATCGGCATGGGGCGCAATCACCATCACCCGTTGCTGGCGCACATCTGGCTGGCGGAATACCGACAACACAGGCGTGCCCTGCACACGGCAGAACCGACCACTCAGCCGCAATTGCCCAGCGAGCAACGCTTGCGCCTGGCCGGTCAGGTTCAGATAACGCAGGCCATTGACGCCGCGCTCGAATACTTGGCGGTCACCGTCCGGCAGGGCGATGAACGGGTCGACAAAGCGGCCCAGCACACTGCTCTTGAGCCGCAGCGCGAGGATCAATGTTTCATCGCCCGACAGCTCGACGGTTTCGCCCAGTACCAGCCGGCCCTCGCTCAGCACCACCTTGGGCTGCTCGGTATCCGCTGCAAATTGATACTGGTAGTCATCCTTCGGCGAGTAAAACAGATGGTCGGCAAACCAGGCCTCATGGGCAACCCAGGCCAGCACTGCCAACAGCAGCGGCAGCCACCAGGCCACCAGCACACCCACGCCGATCAACACCAGCAAACCGACCAACAGCCCGATGCGTTTATTGCGGCGGTGGCGCTTGAGCAGCGCCTGCTTGCGGCTCGTAGGCTCACTCATACCGTGAACACCGGCACGGGGTTGCACCAACGGTCCTTGTACTCGCGGTCCGCACGGCCAAACGAAAACCGCAATGGCTTGCCGACTTCGCGCGCTTGCTCCCAGGCACTTTGGGTATTGAGGAAGCTCAATACACTGCCCGGGCTGAAGGCGCGGGTTTCGGGGTCAACGCCGCCATTGATGTACTCGACACTGATCCACTGCGGCGCTTCAACGCGGTAGACCAACTGAATGGCAATTGGCGCATCGTTGAGGAAGATCACCGAACCAATCAGCCATTCACGCAGCAGCTCAATCACCTGTGCCATGCGTTCGGCGCCCGTGGCGGGAAAGCCCCAGCGGCGCTGAAACAGGTCGCAGTAGATCGCCGCCAGCTCTGCGCTGGAAAACTCCTGCACCGGGCGCACCACACCGCCCGCCTCTTCCAACAGGCGCAACTCGCGGCGCTGGTTATAACGAAACTTCTTCGACAACTCTTCCGGGGTACGTGCCATGGCCAGTTGCTCGGCCTGCGGCTTGAGGCCTGCAAAGCGGCCCTCATTCAGCGCCGACAGGTAACGCGCGCGATGACGCAGCACGGCTTGGGCATCCTCGGCGGCGGGCAGGATCAACTCGGCGTTACCCAGGTCGAACAAGCCTTTCTTGCCATGCCGTTTGAGGACATCCTTGGACAACGCCAGGTCCCGCCCCCAAGTCGCAATGCAAGCCTTGAGCTCACTGCCCTGCTCCCATGCCAGATAGCGCACAGGAATGTCGGCCAAGCCGGCAAGACGCTCGACCACCTGCGGATGCGTGGCAACACTGCCACCAAAACGCTGCCAGGCTTGGCTGTAGGTCGGCGCGTCAACGACGGACCAGCCGCGCTCGCGCCAGCCTTGGAATCGATTGAGCATCAAGCCCTCGCGGTCAATTCAAGTACGGGGGGCAACTGCCAGAAAGTAGCGCGCACCGCCGGGTCGGAAAACCGTTGGTGCAGGCGTTCCAGCATCATCTCGGCACACAGCTGGTGCTGTTGACGATCCATTGCCGCCAGGTGCTGAAGACCCTGGCCCAAGTGTTCGGCATCACCAAACGGAAACAGAATGCCCACGCCCTCGACCACTTCCCGGGCGCCGCCGCAGGCAGTGGCGAGCAACGGCACGCCGGCGACCATGGCCTCCAGCAACACCATGCCAAATGGCTCATGATCGGAGCTCAGGGCAAAGGCGTCGAACGCACGAAAATACCGACGCGCATCCGGCACCTGGCCGAGGAACAGCACTTGCTCGGCAATGCCCAGCTCGCGCGCCAGGGCCTTGAGGTCTTTCTCCAGGCGCCCGGTGCCGAGGATCGCCAAACGACTCTGTGCCGGCAAATGTGGCAACGCCAAGGCAAAGCCCTTGAGCAAGGTGGCCTGGTCCTTGTCCGGGTGCAGACGGCCGACATTGCCGACCACCCATTCATCCGGCGACAGCCCCAGGGCATCCCGCGCCTCATCGGCGGGCACCTGCAGCGCTTGCATGGCCTCGACATCGATGCGGTTATACAACGTCTGAATACGCGTTGCAGGCCAGCCCGGCAGGCAGCGACGCATATCATCGCGCACCGCATCGGACACACCGAGCAGGCTCAGACGCTTGCTGAAAATCGACGCAAACAGCTTGCGGCTACGGCGCTGATAGTCACCAAACGCATGATGCACGCCGATCACCGGCAGGCGCGTGCCGAGCAAGGCGATATAGATCGGCTTAAACCGGTGGGCGATGCAGAAACTGAAGTTGCGCGACGCGGCGATCTTGCGCAACTCACGGATGGCGCCCAGCTTCAGGCCACGAATGGCCTTGGAGCTGAACTCCATGAACAACACTTCATCGGATGCGCAACCAGCGGCTACCGCAGGGTCGGCGGCCCCGGTAAGAAACACGGTGGTCACCTTGTAGCCGGTGCCTGCGAACAAGCTGGCGTACTGCCGCGCGCAGTCCAGAAACGGCCCGTCATAGCCGTGGCAGAACTGCAGGACGTGGCGCTCAGCCGACCGAGTCATAAGGGTCCACGCCGTCTTTGACGACCAGGATGTCTTCCATGATCAGGTATTGCAGGTCGGAGCCGAAGAACATGTTCAGCGCGTCGGTGGGCGAGCAGATCATCGCTTCGCCACGGCGGTTGAGCGAGGTGTTCAGCGACACGCCGTTACCGGTCAGCACTTCCAGCTCTTTCATCATGTCGTAGTAGCGCGGGTTGTATTCGCGCTTGAGCACCTGGGCGCGAGAGGTGCCATCTTCATGGACCACTTCCGGCACGCGGGTTTTCCACTCTTCCGACACTTCAAAAGTGAAGGTCATGAACGGCGCCGGGTGATCGACCTTGATCATCTGCGGGGCCACGGTGTCGAGCATCGACGGGCAGAAAGGCCTCCAGCGCTCGCGGAACTTGATCTGGTGGTTGATGCGGTCAGCCACGCCGGTCGCACTTGGGCAACCGATGATCGAACGACCACCCAACGCACGCGGGCCAAACTCCATGCGGCCCTGGAACCAGGCCACCGGGTTACCGTCGACCATGATCTTGGCGATGCGCTTGGGCATGTTTTCGATCTTGCGCCACACCGGCTTGCTCTCATGCTTGGCGCACGCAGCGATCACGTCTTCGTTGCTGTAGGACGGGCCGAGATAGACGTGTTCCATCTTCTCTACCGGTACACCACGGGCGTGGGACACATAGGCTGCCGCGCCAACTGCGGTGCCGGCATCGCCGGACGCCGGCTGCACGAACAGCTCTTTGACGTCGTCACGGGCAATGATTTTCTGGTTCAGCTTGACGTTCAGCGCACAGCCGCCGGCGAAGGCCAGTTTGCCGGTGTCCTTGAGGATGTCGCCCAGGTAGTGGTCGATCATCTGCAGGGCCAGCTTTTCGAACAGCGCTTGCATGCTGGCCGCGTAGTGGATGTACGGCTCGTCGGCGATATCGCCTTCGCGCTTGGGACCCAGCCACTCGATCAGTTTTGGCGAGAAGTAGAAGCCCTTGCCCTTCTCTTTATAACGGCGCAGACCGATGACGTTGGCGTAGTCGGTGTTGATCACCAACTCGCCGTTTTCAAACGAAGCCAGGCGCGAGAAATCATATTTGCTGGCATCGCCATACGGCGCCATGCCCATGACCTTGAACTCGCCGTCGAGCATCTCGAAACCGAGGAACTCGGTAATCGCGCCATACAGGCCACCCAGGGAATCCGGATCGTAGAATTCCTTGATCTTGTGGATCTTGCCGTTTTCGCCGTAGCCGAAGAACGTGGTGGCGTACTCACCCTTGCCGTCGATGCCGAGGATCGCGGTTTTTTCCTGGAAGCCCGAGCAGTGGTAGGCGCTGGAAGCGTGGGCCAGGTGGTGTTCAACCGGCTCGATCTTGATTTTTTTCGGATCGAAGCCCAGTTGCTCCAGGCACCAGACGATCTTGTTGCGGTAGCGCTTGTAGCGACGGTTGCCCATCAGGATCGCGTCGAGCGCGCGGTCCGGGGCGTACCAGTAACGCTTGGCATAGTGCCAACGCGCCTCGCCGAACAGGCTGATCGGAGCGAACGGGATCGCCACCACGTCAACGTCGGAAGGCTTGATGCCGGCTTGTTCCAGGCAGAACTTCGCCGATTCGTAGGGCATGCGGTTCTTTGCATGTTTGTCGCGTACGAAGCGCTCTTCTTCGGCGGCCGCGATCAGCTTGCCGTCGATATACAAGGCTGCGGAAGGATCATGGCTAAGGGCGCCGGACAGGCCAAGAATCGTCAATGCCACAGGGGTCTAGCCTCTTTTAGTCTGCATACAGGCGGGTTGCGCCTGAAAAAAGTGTGCCTCCCGCCTGAGCGAGAAACAGCTAAAGGGCGGGATTATAACTTAAAAGCAGTAGGAAGCTGTTAGCGGCAACCGGCAAGCGGACTACTTGTAGACCTGGATGTCGCCGTCCTGGCTTTGGCGGTAGACGGTGTAGGGCAGCATCAGCGTGTCGGCCAGACCCGAGGCCAGCGCCTCGATGGCAATGATCGGAAATATATTACTTGCCGGCTGGCCAAAGCCTGGGTTGTCTACGCCTTTTTCAGGTTTTGGCTCGCTGTTCAAGTAACAAAACCCGGATATCACACCGCTGTAGATACGCGGCACGCTGCCACAGTGGCTGCGCGAATCCTTGAGGCCCTGACTGGTCACGGTGTCCGGGCGAAAGACCGTATTGATCGTTCCGCACCCTGAAAGCATCAGCAGGCTCGCGACCAACAGCACTTCGATTCCACGATTCACGAACAACTCCTTTTGCCTGAAAGAATGAAACCGGGCCTGCCCCGGCGCATTGATAACGCCTGTCACTACGAACGACCGGGCGGCCAGTAAACCCCCCTGTTACCCAGCGTGCTCTGCTGGTAAAGCGTGTAGGGCAGCACCACGGTATCAACAATACCCGACGCAGTCAGGTCCACCAGCACCAACGGTACGAGCACGCCGGTGTAGTCCGGTGGCGCGTTAAGCAGGCAAAAATTAAACGCCAGGCCGCTGTAGGCACGCGGGATGGATTCGCAATAGGTCTTCTGTTTGCGCAATTCACGCGTCGCCGCCAGGTCATCACGCAACAGCGTATTCAGCGTGCCGCAGCCGCCTAATGTGAGACTGGCGAGCGCCAATGCCACAGTCATTTTCAAGCTCATGGACGGTCCTCTCCCAGTGGTCCGCCACGCTAGCATCGACAAGACCGACACCCCAGACTCAGCACGCCCGCCGGCTCGTGAGAAAAATCCGAAATGGTAAAAATTGCCCAAGCCACTAAACTCGCGCCCTTTTGCGCGTTTATGCCCTATGCGCCCCAGATCCTGGCTGACCATGAAAACATTCGCCCGCCTCACCTTTTTGCTGCCCAGCCTGCTTGCCCTGAGCAACACCGCTATGGCCGACGACGCACCACTGATCCTCGACCCCAGCGTCGTCACCGGTTCGCGCAGCGCCAACCCGACCTTCGACCTGCCCTACTCGGTCGACAGCATCAACCGGGAACAGATCAGCGACGGGCAACTCGGCATCAACGCCTCCGAAGCGCTGTCACGAGTGCCCGGGCTGGTGGTCCAGAACCGTCAGAACTATGCGCAGGACCTGCAGATTTCCTCACGCGGCTTCGGCGCCCGCTCGGCGTTTGGTGTACGCGGCATCAAGCTGGTTGCTGACGGCATCCCCGCCAGCACCCCGGACGGTCAGGGCCAGGCGGCCACCTTCAACCTCGATACCGCCGAACGCATCGAAGTCCTGCGCGGCCCGGCGGCCACCTTGTACGGCAGCAATGCCGGCGGGGTCATCCAGATGTTTTCCCGCGACGGCGAAGGCCCGCCACGCATCGGCGCTGAAACCCTGGTGGGCAGCGACGGCTTGAACAAAAACCACCTCACCGCCGAAGGCGCGGCGAACGGCGCCGGTTTCGTGCTTGACGCCTCGCGCATGGACACCGACGGCTACCGCGACCACAGCAGCGCCCGCCGGGACCAGACCTTTGCCAAGCTCAACTTCCAGCCGGATGACGACAGCAAGCTGGCGCTGATCTACAGCAGCCTGGAGCAAAACGGCACGCAGGACCCGCTGGGGCAAACCTGGGCCGCGTACAAGGCCGACCCGCGTTCGGTAGCGCCGGCCGCACTGGAATACAACACGCGAAAAAGTATCGATCATCAGCAATTAGGCATGAATTACGAGCGCTACATCGGCGATGCGACGTTGCAGGTCAATGCGTACACAGGACGGCGCAGCGTGATTCAGTACTTGTCGATTCCGGACAAATTCGCCAGTGGCGCACTCAACCCGGCAAACGCTCGCGGCGGCGTAGTGGCTTTCGACCGCAAATTCTACGGGGGCTCGGTCCACTGGCTGCAACCCATCACCAGCGCCCCCGGCGACCTGACGCTGATCACCGGCCTTGATTACGACCGCAGCCAGGATGATCGCCAGGGCTATTCCAACACCCTCGACGGTGTGCACGGTGTCAAAGGCGCATTGGGTCGCAATGAAATCGACACTGCCACCAGCCTCGACCCCTTCGTACAAGCCAACTGGCTGCTGGGCGACTGGACCCTGCAGGCAGGCCTGCGCCACAGCACCATGAAGATGGACGTGGACGACCACTTCCTCCGCGACGGCAATGACAGCGGCAGCAAGACCTATCAGAAGAACACCCCGTCGGTCAGCGTGATGTATGCCTTTACGCCGGACCTGCATGGGTACGTGAGCGCGGGCAAAGGCTTTGAAACCCCGACCCAGGCCGAGTCGGCTTATTCGAGCAGCGCCAACGGCTTTAACTTTGCGCTCAAGCCATCGGTCAGCCAGCAGTACGAAGTCGGCCTGAAGGCAAAACTGGGCGAAGACACTCGCCTCAACGCCGCGTTATTCCAGATCACCACTGAAGACGAACTGGTCGTACAGCAATCCAGCGGTGGGCGCACCACCTATCAAAACGCTGGCCGCACCCTGCGCCGAGGCTTGGAGTTGGGCCTGGAAAGCCAGCTCAGCGAACAGTGGAGCACCCACCTCGCCTACACCCGCTTGCAGGCCACTTACGACAGTGACTTCGTCAGCGGCGGCAACACGACCATCAGCAAAGGCAACTACTTGCCGGGCGTACCGCAAACCACGCTGTTTGCCGAGCTGAACTGGAAACCCCGCGACTGGGTGAGCACCGCCCTTGAAGGCATGTATCGCAGCAAGGTCTACGTCGAAGACACCAACCAACAACGGGCAGCACCGGGCTACAGCGTGTTCAACTGGCGCGCACGCTTTGAGCAGAAGGTGGAGCACTGGACCTTCCACCAGACGTTGCGCCTGGATAACTTGCTGGATCGCCAGTACGTCGGTTCGGTGATTGTCGGTGACGGCAATGGTCGCTATTACGAAGCGGCGCCGGGGCGGTCGTGGTATGCGGGAGCGGGGGCTGAATACCAGTTTTGATCAGGTCATGTAGCGCCTGAGCGGCCGCCTTCGCGGGCAAGCCCGCGCCCACATTGGACCGCGTTTACCAATCAACATGTGGGCCGGCGGGCATGCTCGCGAAAGGGCCGAAGACCGGCTTTAACCGGCGACGCCGACCTCTCGGGGCAAACGCTGGTCGATCCGTTGGTACAAGGCGCTGCTCTCAGGCCAGTTGCGCATAAATCGCGCGCGGTCCTTGGCAAACGCCGGGGCGAAGCTGGCTTCACTGCGGTGCTGGCACATGGCATCGAGGTCAATCAACGCCCAGCGATCCTCGGCCCAGAACAGATTATGGCCCTTGAAATCGCCATGGCTGATGCGCTCACGAATCAACTCGGCAAACAGATGATCCAGGGCCAGCAGTTCGTTTTCGGGCGCATCGCCGTTCTCAACATACGGTGCGAAGCGCTCGATGATGTCCGGCCCCGGCAAGTAGTCGGTGACCAGATAAGCCCGGCTGCGCAGCCAGAAAAAACGCTTTTCCAGCACAGCCAGCGGCTTGGGCGTGGCGATCCCCAGAAAGGCCAGGCGGTTGCCTTCGCGCCAGGAGTGCCAGGCACGACTGGGGCGCCAGAAACGCTTGAGCCAATGGGCGAACCCCTTGATGTTGTAGCGTTTGATCACCAGCGGCCGACCGGCCACTTCGACCTTGGCGACAGTGGCCGCACCACCGGTCTTGTACAGGTGGCCCTGATCAAGCAACGCATCGGCCTGCTCCAGCACCGGTAGCATCGCAGGCGCTTCCTCGCGACGAATCGCACGCAAGGCAAAGGCGCCACGCACCACGCTGAACAGCGTGCACTCACGACCGACCTTGTTCAAAAAGTCTTTCAAGCGCCAGGCACTGACCTTGCGCACCTGCTTCTCCAGGGCTTCCAGCGGCAACGCGTGCTCGCCATTGCCCAGCAGGTAATACACCAACAACTCTTCGGTGAACGGCTCAAGGTTTTTCGGCAGTTGGGCGAAAAACACCCCGAGATTTTCCAGCACCCGATTGCGTGACAGCGGCTTGCCCGCTTCTTCGACGCGAATCCCGGCACCGTCAATCAGGTACAGCTTGCCGTCCTGGCGCAGCAGGTTGTCCAGGTGCAGGTCTTCCTGCCACAAGCCTTTGCTGTGCATCTGCGCGATCGCAGCCAACGCCTCGGCGAGCACGGCGGTCTGTTCGTCCGCCAACGGCGGCAAACCTTCGACCGCCTGCCAGGCATCGGCGAGGCTTTCGGCGCCTTCAATAAAGTCGAACAGCAGCCAGCCACCCTCACCTTCCTGCAAACCATCGGCCAGCAGCTGCGGCGTGGTCAGGCCTTGCTCAGCCAGCAGGCGGACGCCGCCGAGTTCGCGCTGAAAATGCCGTGCCGCCTTGTTGCCCACCAACAATTTGGCCAGCACCGTGCGACCGCGCCACACGCCTGCGCCCACATAGCGCTCGCCGGGCAATACGCGCAGCAGGCTGAGCAATTGCAGTTGCCCTGGGCCAGCAGCATCCGCCAGCTCGATGGTCAGCGGGAGGTCAGGCGTGCGACCGGCTTTTTTCAGCTCAGACAAACGCATCAGCGCTTCTCCTTGTGACTGCGACGGGCCGTCAGGCGCTCGAACCAGGCGGTGGTCAGCGAGCTGTCTTCAGGTTGATCCAGATAGGCCGCCAGCAATTGCCGCACGTGGGCATCCGACCACTGCGGCGCGCGCCGCAACAGCGGTTCCAGGTCCTTGACCCGGTCGCGCCTGCCGAACAGTAACGGGCGAGTTTTCTCCAGGTCGATCAACTGCGCGGCATAACCTGTGCCTGTGGCCTGCAGGAAAATATGCTTGGGGTAAAAACAGCCATGCACCTGACCCACGCTGTGCAGGTGTCGCGCCAGCTGACCGCAGGCCAGCAAGATCGCACGGTGCTGGGCATCTGTCAGTTGCGACCATTGCTCCAGCAATGAATCCAGGTCGTTCCAACCGTCCAGGGCACGGGTCAGCAACATCGCACGGTGCTCGCCATTGACCTTGCGCTCACCGAAAAACGCCGCCTGCAACGCCGGAATACCGCGCTCGCGATAACGGCTGATGTTACGGAATTCACGGGCAAACGTCGGCTCGCCAAACGGCTTGCTGAGTGTGCGTGTCAGGTAATTGCTCTGGCGCTTGAGGTAGTAGCCCTGCCCTTCAAGCTCCAGACGAAATACGCTGCTCCACCCCCCATCGCTGGTATTGGGTTCATCCACCGCGTCCAGTTGCCTGGCCCACAGGGCATCGAAGTCAGCCAGGCCGTTGCGCTCAAGCAGAGCGCGATCTTCGGCCGCCAGGAAATCACTCATTCGCGCCCCTCGAAAAACTTCACCACGTGGCGAATCCGCTGTTTGTCCGACGCCGTCAGGTGCGAGCGTTGGCGATATTGCAGGTAGAAGCGCAGGCGCTGGGTAGCCGACAAGTGATACTTGGCGACTTTGTCCAGGCAGGCCAGGTCTTTGGTAATTCGGTACTTGAGCCAGAACCCGCGCCAGAAATCACCGTTGGGGCAATCGATCAGGTACAGGGTCTGATGATCGTCGACCAACAGGTTGCGCCACTTCAAATCGTTATGGGTGAAGCGATGCTCGTGCATCGTACGGGTGTATTCAGCAAGCTGGCGACTGATCACGCTGACCCACTTGGGGTCTTTCAAACAGGCATCGTTGCGATCGGCCAGCACCGACAAGTCAGCGGTTCTCGGCAGCTCGCGGGTGATCATCGCCCCCCGCGCATAGGCCAGGCCCTTGCGCTCCAGGCCCCAGGCCACCACGTCGGCGGTAGGAATCCCCCACCTGGCGAAGCGCTTGAGGTTCTGCCATTCGGACTTCACCCGCGGCTTGCCCAGGTAGCGGCGCAGGCCTTTACCGGCACCGACGTAACGCTTGACGTAGAAATTGACCCCGCCGCGCTCTACGCGGATCACTTCCGACAACGGGTCGCGCGTCAGCTGCTCGCCCTGCAGCGCAAACACCGCCTCAAGGCTGCCGAAATCATCCGCCAGTGCGGCGTAAGCAGGTTCCAGGTTCCAACCCGCCATCAGAGCGCGTCCCCGTAGCGTTGTTTGCGCGCATAAAGCTTGTCGGCCTTGGCCTGCAGCCACTGCAGCAAGGGGCTTTCTTCGGCCAGGATCTGGCGCAGCGGCTGCTGGAAGTAGCCCTTGAGGAAGCGCAACTTGTCGCGACGCGTGAGGCCGATGTCCAGCGCCGAAAAGTACAGCGCGGCCAAGTCTTTGTCGCGCCAGCGATGGCTGATTTTGTCGCGAGTCTGGGCGCGGTGCAGGTCGATCACCGACAGTTTGAAGTGATCGAAGGTGACCGGCGTATCCGTGTGCAGCAGGAAGTGGCAGATGTAGCAGTCGCGATGGTTGACCCCACCGCGATGCATCATGCCGGTCATGCGCGCCACTTCAGCGATCAGCGCGCGCTTGAGGCGCGGCTCGGGCGGCTGTTTGGCCCAGTTGATGCTGAAATCTTCAAGGCTGACCGTAGGCGCCAACTCTTCGGTGATGATGAACGAGTGCTGGTCGGCCGGGTTGCTGCCGCGCTCGCCGTACGCCACGGCGGTCATGGTCGGCACGCCGATTGCCTGCAGGCGCTCGATGGCCTGCCACTCCTGACCCGCGCCCAGCACCGGCAGCTTGGCGGTGACCAGGTTCTTGACGATCTCGCCCCAGCCGATGCCACGGTGGATCTTCACAAAATAACCACGGCCATCCACTTCGGTACGCAAGGTGCGCCGCGCTTCAAGCTCACGGTACACCTCGCCTTGCAGCCGCTCGACTTCGGCGAACGCATCGCGCCCGGCCCAGAGGGTCTTGAACGGCTCGGCAAGCATCAACTTCATCGTTTTGGCTCCGCCAGAATCACATCCGCCGCGTGCTGCGGCATGCTGTAGAGGTCAGCCGTCTCGGCGAAGGCCAACCCATTGCGGCCCCAGGCCGCGCGCTGTGCAGTGTCGGTGAGCATTCGCGCCAGATACTGGTTGAGCTGCGCCTGTTCAAAAGGCTCATCCAGCACCAGGCCGCTGTCGGCTTCGGCGATGTAATGGGCATAACCACACACGGCCGAGACCAGCACCGGCAAGCCGGCCACCAGCGCTTCGAGCAACACCGTACCGGTATTCTCGTTGTACGCCGGGTGGATCAACAGGTCGGCGCCCAGCAGGAAACGCGGGATATCGCTGCGCCCCTTGAGGAACTGCACGTTATCGCCCAGCCCCAAAGTGGCGCTCTGCAGTTGGAATACTTTGGGGTCGTCCTGGCCAATTACAAACAGGCGTGTGCGTTTTTTAAGTTCTGCCGGCAAGGCGGCCATGGCTTTGAGGCTGCGATCGACGCCCTTGGTCTTGAAGCCAGAGCCGATTTGCACCAGCAGCAGGTCGTCCTCGCCCAGGTTGAATTCCTGGCGGAAGCCTTCACGCAGCTCGGCGGCGTTGGGCGGTGCGCGGCGGTCCTGGGCAATGCCCGGTGGCAACAGGTGGAAGCGCTCCAGCGGGGTGTCGTAATGCTTGATGAACAGCGGCTGCTGCACTTCGGAGATCATCAAGACTTCGGTCTTGGCATCCTTGGCAAACACCGCACGCTCATACTCGGCGAAGTGCTTATAGCGGCCAAAGCTGCGGTACAGCGCGTGGCGCAGGTTTTGCGCCTTGTCTTCAAAGCAGCCGTCGGCGGCGTAGTAAACGTCCAGGCCCGGCATTTTGTTGAAACCAATCAGACGGTCCACCGGGCGTTTGGCCAGGTCGGCCTCCATCCACGCGCTGAGCTTCTCGTTGCGCCGATGATTGAAGAACGCCTTGACCGGCGCCACCAGCACTTCGAAACCCGGCGGAATCTCGCCTTCCCAGATCAGCGTGTAGACACGAATCTGATGGCCGCGCTGCTGGCACTCCAGGGCGATGCGCATGAAGTCGCGCTGCAGGCCACCGAAAGGGAAGTACTTGTACAGAACAAAAGCCAGTTGCATCAGTGCTGCTCCTCGGCCAGTAACAACGTGCTCAGTCGGCTTGCCACACGCTCAGGGTTCAAGCGCGTGAAGCACAGGGGCGACTCGCGTTTGATGTCGAACCGACGCAGATCGTCGGCCGTTGGTTGATAGGTACAGTGTTTTTGCAGGCACGGCGCACAGGGGAAGTCGCTGGCCAGGTGAATCTGGCCCTTGCCGTAAGCGCCGGTCAGGCCGGGGTTCGTCGGGCCGAACAGGGAAATGGTCGGCACGTCCAACGCAGCGGCCAAGTGACCGAGGCCGGTGTCCACCGCCACGCAGGCGCGGGCGCCAGCGAGCACACGGGCCACGCCGGCGAGGTTCAGCTTGGGCAGCACTTCGGCGTTCTGCAGGCCTTGGGCCAAGCGTTCGGCGCGGGCTTTTTCGTCGGCATTGCCCCACGGCAACTTCACGTCCACACCCAGGCGACCCATGCGTTCGGCCAGCTCGCGCCAATAGGCTTCGGGCCAGTGCTTGGTGTCCCAAGTGGTGCCGTGCAGCAGCAGTACAAACGGTTTTTTCGGCGGCAGGCCGAGCAGCTTGTCGACGCTCAAACCGTAATCGCCCAAGGCTTTGGGCAAGTCATAGCCCAGCGCCACGGCGAACAGTTGGCGCAAACGCTCCACTGCATGCTGCCCACGGGCCACGGCCAGGCGTCGCGAGTAGAAGCGCGCAGCGATTGGCTCGCGGGCGGAGTGTTTATCGAAGCCCGCCACCGGGGCACGCACGTAGCGTGTCAGCCAGGCGCTTTTGAGCAGGCCCTGGGCGTCGATCACCAAGTCGTATTTAGTCGACTGGACGCGCTGCTTGAAGCGGCGCCACTCACCGCTCTTGAGGGTTTGCCAGATGTTTTTGCGCCAGCGGCGAATCGCCACCGGGATCACCTTGTCCACCGCCGGGTGCCAGGTGGGGATCTCGGCAAAGCCTTCTTCCACGACCCAATCAAAGCGAATGCCAGGGATTGCCCGCGCCGCGTCGGTCAGTGCCGGCAAGGCGTGGATCACATCGCCCAGGGATGAGGTCTTGATTACCAGTACGCGCAAACTAACGGACCTCGACCACAGAGCCCTGCAACCGCTGCAAGGCATCGCTGACCGGTTGCGGCAGCAACTGGCGCAGGCAATTGTAGTGGCCGAAACGGCAGGTGCGGTCAAAACACGGGCTGCACTCCAGGCCCAGGCGCACCACTTCGACCTTGTCGGCCAATGGCGGGGTGAAGCCGGGAGAGGTCGAGCCGTAAACGGCCACCAACGGGCGATTCAACGCCGCCGCCACATGCATCAGGCCCGAATCGTTGGACACCACCGCGTCGGCGCAGGACAACAGGTCGATAGCCTCGGCCAACGACGTGTCGCCACTGAGGTTCACGGCTTCTTCGCGCAGGCCGGGAATCAGGCGCTGGCGAATGTCCTCACCCACCGAGTGATCGTTTTTCGAACCGAACAGCCACACCTGCCAGCCTTCACGAATTTTCATTTCGGCGACTTTAGCGTAATGCTCCGACGGCCAGCGCTTGGACTCGCCAAACTCGGCGCCTGGGCAAAGCGCGAGTACCGGACGGTCGAGCATCAGGCCGAACTTGGCCAGGGCCGCATCGCGCGTAACCGGGTCGATCTGCAGGCTCGGGCGCGGGTACGCTGTCGGCAACTCGGCACCGGGCTCGTAGGCCAGGGCCATGAAGCGCTCGATCATCAGCGGGTAACGCGCCTTGTCGAGGGTGCGCACGTCATTGAGCAGCACATAGCGAAACTCGCCGCGCCAGCCGGTACGTTTAGGGATGCCGGCAAAGTACGGCACCAGCGCCGATTTCAGCGAGTTGGGCAGCAGGATCGCCTGGTCGTACTGGCCGCGCATGGATTTGCCGATGCGTCGGCGCGTCGCCAATTCGAGTGCGCCGTGGCCGAGCGGGAAGCTCAAGGCCTTGCGCACCTCGGGCATGCGCTCAAGGATCGGCCGGCTCCACTCAGGGGCGAGCACGTCGATTTGGCAGTCGGGATGACGCTGTTTCAGGCACTGGAACAGTGTCTGCGCCATCACCATGTCACCGACCCAACTGGGCCCAACGATCAGAATATTCATGTAGTTTCCACAAACGATGCGGGGAGGCTTATGCCTCCCCGCCTCAATAATTACTGCCAGTCGCGGTGGACCTGGGAACCGCTTTGTGTGGGAGCTGGCTTGCCTGCGATGGCATCGCCTCGGTAGGCCTGCTACACCGAGTCGCTTGCATCGCAGGCAAGCCAGCTCCCACATATCAGTCGAGTATCAGCTTAACCCCAGCGCTTGCCAGATTCGCATCACCTGGCGCCGTTCGTCGGCGAACTGATCCCCGGCCACCGTACCGGCCTCGTTTTGCAAGGCCTGGCGGTGCGCGGCGGAACGGTAGGCCTTATACACCTCGCGCAGCAGATGGGCATCGGCGGCGGGCATCAGCCCAACCTGCTCCAGGCCTTCCAGAATGCGGATATTGTCGGTGTAGCGCAGCAACGATGGATGTTGCGCAGACCACGCCAAAGCGGCGTATTGCACCATAAATTCAATATCGACGATACCTCCGGCGTCCTGCTTGAGGTCGAACGCCGCCGTCGGCTCGAACGCATTGGCGCCGGTACCGGCCGCCGTAGTGCGGGTGCCCAGGTTATCGCGCATCTTGGCGCGCATCTCGCTGACCTCCTGGCGCAGCTTCGCCAAGTCCCGCTCACGCCCCAGCACCTTGGCGCGGACGTGCTCGAACGCGTGGCCGACATCCTCGCTGCCCACCAGCACCCGAGCGCGGATCAGGGCCTGATGCTCCCAGGTCCAGGCTTCATTCTCCTGATAGCGCTCAAACGCTCCCAGTGAACTGACCAGCAAACCGGACGCGCCCGAAGGTCGCAGGCGCATGTCCACTTCATACAACTGGCCCGAGTTGGTTTGGGTGGTCAGCAGGTGAATGATGCGCTGGCCCAACCGTGTAAAAAACTGCGCACCGTCGATCGGCTTGGCACCGTCGGTTTCGGCCTGCGGGTCACCGTCGTGGATAAACACCAGGTCCAGGTCCGAACCATGCCCCAGTTCGATCCCGCCGACCTTGCCGTAACCAACGATGATAAAACCCGGATTGCACAGGCTGCCGTCCACCCGCTGCGGCGAGCCGTGGCGCGCCACGGTCTGGCGCCAGGCCAGGGCCAGCACTTGTTCGAGAATCGCCTCGGCCAGCCAGGTCAGGTAATCGCTGACCTTCATCAGCGGCAGGCTGCCGGCGATTTCCGAAGCCGCGACACGCAGGCGGTGGGCCAGCTTGAAGTGGCGCAGGGCTTCCATTTGCTGTTCGAGGTCATCCTCGGGAATCCGCGTAAGGCGCTCGCGCAGCTCTGCGGCGAGCTCCGGTGCCAACGGCGGCTTGAACAAGCGGCCTTCATTGAGCAGTTCGTCGAGCAGCAGCGGAAAGCGGGTGATTTGTTCGGCGATCCACGGGCTGGCGGCGCACAGCGTCAACAGCCGGCGCAGGGCGTCAGGGTTTTCGGTCAGCAGCACGAGGTAGGCCGAACGGCGGGCGACAGCCTCCACCAGCGGCAAGACGCGCTCCAGTACCAGGTCCGGGTTGGCGTGCTCGACCGCCTGGGCCAGCAGGCGCGGAATAAAAGCATCCAGCCGTTCGCGCCCCAGACGCTGCATGGCGCGCAATTGCGGGCTGCCACGCAGGCCGGCCAAGGCCTTGAGCGCTTTGGTCGCGTCAGTAAAGCCACCTTCGGCCAACTGCCGGCAGGCGGCCTCTTCATCCTGGGACTCTTCCCACAGCGGCAACCACTCACCACCCACAACCAATTCGCTTTCTTCGCCTTCTTCCTCGTCAGGGTCAGCGATCACCTGGCGGAAATGCCAGTCCACACGGCCACGCCAGTACATCAGGCGCTCATGGAATGCCGCCCAATCGGCAAAGCCCAGCATAAAGGCAATGCGCGCCTGGTCTTCCGGGCCGTCCGGGAGCATTTGCGTCTGCCGGTCGGCAATTGCCTGGATGGCGTGTTCGGTGTAACGCAAAAACTCGTAGCCATTGCGCAACTCGGCGATCACGGCCGATGGCAGGTAGCCCTGGCCTTCCAGGGTCCCCAACACATTGAGCAACGGCCTCTGTTGCAGGCTCAGGTCGCGGCCACCATGGATCAATTGGAACGCCTGCGCGATAAATTCCACCTCGCGGATGCCGCCCGAGCCCAGCTTGATGTTGTCGGCCATGCCTTTGCGCCGTACTTCCTGCTGGATCAGCTGCTTCATGGTGCGCAGCGCTTCAATGGCGGAAAAATCCAGGTACCGCCGATAGACGAAGGGTCGCAGCATGTCGAGCAACTGCGCACCGGCCACCTGATCACCGGCCACTACCCGCGCCTTGATCATGGCGTAGCGCTCCCAGTCGCGGCCCTGGTCCTGGTAGTACTGTTCCAGCGCATTGAAACTGAGCACCAACGCGCCGGCCGAGCCATATGGCCGCAGGCGCATGTCGACACGGAACACAAAACCGTCGACGGTCATCGGGTCGAGGGCCTTGATCAGTTTTTGACCAAGCCGAATGAAAAACTCCTGGTTATCCAGCGCGCGCTTCACGCCCACTGTCTCGCCGCCTTCTGGGTAGGCGAAGATCAGGTCGATATCCGAAGACAGGTTCAGCTCCACCGCGCCGAGCTTGCCCATGCCGAGGATGACCATGTGCTGGGCTTCACCGCTGCGCCGGCCGGTCGGCGTGCCGAACTGCACGCAGTGGCGCTGGTACAGCCACTGGTAGGCCTGATCGATACAAGCGTCAGCCATGTCGGAGAGGTCGCGGCAGGTTTGCACCAGGTCCGCTTGTCGGGTCAGGTCGCGCCAAATAATGCGCACTTGTTGGCGCGTGCGCTGGCGGCGCAACACACGGCCCAGCTCATCTTCTGTTTCGGCCTGTTGCACAGCGCCCGCGATCTGGCTGCACAGTTCGCCGGGCGCGAAGCCCCGGTCCAACTCGCCCCAGGCCACCAGTTCGAGCAACATCAAAGGGTCACGAACGCTCTGTTCAATGACGAAATCACTGGCGGCGCATACCCGGACAAAGTCGGCCCACCGTTGCGGCGTCCACGCAGAAAGGCCATGATCGTCGTCCAGCGCGGCCACTGCGTCACGAAATGACTGCTCGGCCCGGCTGGCGTAAGGCAAGAGAATGGCCGGTAATTCGGCGAGTGTTGGGAGGCTCATGGTCTATCCTTGATCGGCGCGTAAATGGCTTGTTGCTGTGAACGCAAGAACCACGCTCGGTGAAGGACTGTCGAACAAAGGTTATAAATAGCTGAAATTAAATTAATCTTGGCAGGCAACATCAAACTTTCACCTTTTCTTGTTCGCAAAAGATCAACAATAACGATTATGCTCACCAGCCAGACC
>PJQF01000119.1_pt1 | contig 49794 bp, 36 predicted proteins | sample 1503741 | NCBI WGS metagenome assembly PJQF01 (sample SAMN07775949, study PRJNA414020) | Biofilm metagenome, whole genome shotgun sequencing project. | isolation source: biomolecule (vanillin) treated reverse osmosis membrane biofilm | place: India: Nagpur | collected 2017-03-21 | reverse complement strand
AAAGTAGGGCCAGTTGGTGAGTCTAATGAGCAGCTGTTAACAAATAGGAAACCACCAACTACAAATAGTAAATTAATTAATTTATTTTTCATTTTTTAACAATTACATCAACCATCTCCATATCAAAAACTAAAATAGAGTTTTCGACAATAACTTCACCTCTACTCTGATTGCCATACGCCAAAGTGGACGGAATATAAACCTGCACTTTAGCTCCTTTGTTCATCAATTGCAAAATTTCAACCCAACCTTGAATCACCGGTGGGTACCCACCAATCTCAACATCATAAGGTGCATAGGTTCTTCCTGGCATATACACATTATTACTCTTCGCATCTGCCTCAATACTAGTATCGAAGTATTTTCCATTCAGCAAATAGCCGCTGTAGTTTACCTTTGCTATATCACCCATTTTCGCATTTTCGCCTTTACCTTCACGGGTAATAACGTATCGCAAGCCTGACTTAGTCTTTATTGCGTTAATGTTCTTCGCCTTCAAATAGTCATCGATGGCTACTGTATCTTTCGCCAGCTGTAACTCTTGCTCACGCATCATCTTCTCATTTTGCTTTGCTACTAATTCTTCTTGCAATTTTTTCACCTGCTCCTGATCTAAAATGTCCTTTACCCCGATCAAAAATGTAAAAGATTGTACAGTATCAACATTAAACGGAATGGGCTGACGGAATGTGTTTTCGAATAATTTCTTAGCTGGCACTTTGAATGACACGCTGTCACCTTTGGTCAACAGTTTAATCACTTCCATTACCGCATCTCCGGCAGGTATAGTTCCTTGCATTTGCACAACAGCCGGGAAGTCATTCTTACGTGTATCATTCCAAATGGAGTCTTTACCATCTTTAAATAACAAATTCATTACCATAAACTTGCCTGAATCTACTTTCACTCCATCGCCTTTGCGCAACACAGTAAACTCAAAACCGGAAGGGGTCTTTTTAGAATTAGAACAAGAGGCCAGAAATGCTGCGAAAACTAAAAGCAAAAGTGAATTTTTCATTGGTTGTTATTAATGGTATGGAATCTATTGGTTTAATAAGGATTTGTATTCAGGCAAAATTGATAAAAATTTCTGCAATGTTTCTTCTAAAGTTAATTTCGATTGGCCTCCCGATGCATTTTTGTGTCCGCCACCTTCAAAATGTTTGCGAGCAAGCGCATTCACATCAAAATCAGCTAATGACCGGAATGACAATTTAATCTCCTCTTTTCGGTCATACATCAGCACAGCCATTTTCACTCCTTTGATTGAAAGGCCGTAGTTAACCAATCCTTCCGTATCACCTGTTTGAGCGCCAAATTTATTCAATTCATCGCCTGTTAGAGTAATATATGCCGTGTTGTATTCCGGCAACACGGTCAGTTTTTCACTTAAAACATAACCCGTCAGCCGCAGTCGCTCTAGCGAATTCGTATCATAAATCTTCTTGGCAATCTCGCTGGGGTTGGCTCCCAACCGAACTAACTCCGAAGCAATTAAAAACTCTCTTTGCGTGGTATTATTGTGTCGAAAACCGCCTGTATCGGTCATTAATCCGGCATATAAGCAACTCGCCATATCCAAATCAATCGATTCAGTGCTATCGAGCTCTTTGATAAGCTCAAAAATCAGGCCAGCCGTTGAGGCAGAGGAAACATCCCACTTTTCAAATTGGGCAAATTTTTCAGGTTCCAGATGGTGATCTATTAATACCTTCACGGCCGTAGATTTTAAAACCATATCTCCCACCTCGTTGATTCGTTTGAGGCTTGAAAAATCAAGGCAAAAGATGATATCAGCTTGTGCCATCAATCGGGCCGTTTTCATCTCCGGCTCTTTATTCGATTTTGATAATGCCGTTACAATTTCTTTGAGCGGCATCCAGGCCAAAAAATCCGGATAGTCGCTGGGCGAAATTACGTCTACGGAATGCCCTTTTTTAATCAAAAAGCCAGCAAGCCCTAGCGATGAGCCGAGCGCGTCCGCATCGGGTTTAAAGTGGGTAATAATAACCACTTTTTTAGGGCTGGCAAGGAGCGAGCGTAGAGCGTGAATATCATTCATGGCGAAGGGGCAAAAATAATCAATGATTCTGGATTCAGACTTCTCCGTTCTCTGTTCTTTTTGATACTTTTGCGGCCAAATTATTCTAATCAGAAACCTCAAAAAACAACTAAAATGGCAGGAAACAGAACTTTTACAATGATTAAGCCTGATGCAGTAGCTGCAGGAAATGCCGGTGCTATTACCAAAATGATCGAAGAGGCAGGTTTTCGCATTGTATCGATGAAGAAAACACGCCTGAGCAGCGAATTGGCAGGAAAATTTTATGAAATCCACAAAGAGCGCTCTTTCTATGGCGAATTGGTTGCTTACATGTCATCCGGTGCTATCATCCCGATGATCTTAGAAAAAGCAAATGCAGTAGAAGATTTTAGAAAATTGATTGGCGCTACCGATCCAAAGAAAGCAGAACCCGGAACCATCCGTGCCCTTTTTGCTAAGTCGATCGATGCGAACGCTATCCATGGATCAGACTCTGATGCGAACGCAGAAATTGAAGGAAGTTTCTTCTTCTCTCAATTCGAACGCTTCTAACAAAAGTTGATCGTTATTGGTTATCAGTTGCATCTGGTGACCAATAACTTTTAAAAATTAACTGTTAACTACCAATTAACTGACAACCACTAACGAATGATCGATCCAACCTACTCCGAAAAATTTGAAGCCCGCCACAACGCCCCAAATGAGGCTCAGATAGCCGAAATGCTGAAAGTGGTGAAGGCTAGCTCTGTTGATGAGTTAATTAACCAAACTGTGCCGGCCAACATTCGCCTGAAGAAGGCGTTGAACCTGCCACCGGCACAATCGGAGTATGCGTTTTTGAACGAGTTCAAAAAGTTGGTGTCGAAAAATAAAATTTACAAATCTTACATCGGAACGGGTTATTACAATTGCATCACACCCGGTGTAATCCTTCGCAACATTCTGGAAAATCCGGGCTGGTATACTGCCTACACTCCTTATCAGGCAGAAATTGCCCAAGGTCGTATGGAGGCATTGATCAACTATCAAACGATGATCATTGACCTTACAGGAATGGAAATCGCAAATGCATCGTTGTTGGACGAAGCAACAGCCGCAGCCGAAGCCTTACACTTACTGCACGCTTCTCGCAAAGCAGCTAAAAAAGATGCGCATCAGTTTTTTGTGGATGAAAATACGTTTCCACAAGTCATTGATTTACTTCGTACTCGCTCTACACCCATTGGAGTAGAATTGGTGGTGGGCGATGTTTCTAAACTAGATATTACACAAGCCAATTTGTTTGGTGTATATATTCAAAATCCAAACAATGATGGTGAGATAAAAGATTATACCGCCTTTATCGAATCGGCTCACGAACGCGAAGTATTCGTAGTAGTAGGCGCTGATTTGATGAGTTTGCTGTTGGTTAAATCGCCCGGAGAAATGGGAGCCGATGTAGTAGTGGGCTGCTCACAACGCTTCGGTGTTCCGATGGGCTTTGGTGGACCACATGCGGCCTTCTTCGCAACAAAAGATGAATTTAAACGCCAGATGCCTGGCCGTATCATTGGTATTTCGCAAGATGCACAAGGCAATCCGGGCTATCGCATGGCATTGCAAACACGCGAGCAACATATCCGCAGAGAAAAAGCAACTTCCAACATTTGCACTGCACAAGTATTACTTTCCGTAATGGCCAGTATGTATGCCGTGTATCATGGTCCTGAAGGCTTGAAAAAAATTGCCGGACGGATTCATGGCTTGGCGAAAGTACTTGATAGCAATTTGAAAGCTAACGGCTTCAAGCAAATCAACGAAAATTATTTCGACACACTGAAAATTGCAGTGGCTGATAAAAAAGCCATCGAGACTGCCGCTACTAAACTTGAATTGAACTTTAGATATTTTTCAGGAAATTTTGTTGGCATCTCTATTGATGAGACGACTACCCTGAAAGACATTGAAAATATTTTAAAAGTATTTGGTGTTAGTTCGCTAAAGAATGAAGTTGGATCCAATCTTTCTCTTACAGCTTCCTTGATAAGAAAATCAAACTATCTAACCCATCCTGTTTTCAATACCTATCACAGCGAGCACGAAATGCTTCGCTACATCAAAAAATTAGAAAGCAAAGATTTATCGATGGTGCATTCGATGATTTCATTGGGCTCTTGCACCATGAAGTTGAATGCTACTACGGAAATGATTCCGGTAACCTGGCCAGAGATGGGACAGATCCATCCATTCGCGCCAAGCAACCAAACAGAAGGCTACACCGAAATCATTTCAAACCTCGAAAACTGGTTAAAAGAAATTACTGGCTTCACAGGTGTGTCACTACAGCCGAATAGTGGCGCTCAAGGCGAATATGCGGGTCTACTTGTAATTCGTGCGTATCATCAAAACCGTGGCGATCATCATCGCAACATCGCATTGATTCCTTCATCTGCTCACGGTACCAATCCGGCCAGCGCTGTTATGGCGGGTATGGAAGTGGTTGTTACCAAATCCGATGCCGAAGGAAAAATTGATGTGGCTGATCTGAAAGCTAAAGCTGAACAGTATAAAAATAATCTGGCTTGCTTGATGGTGACGTATCCATCCACACACGGTGTGTTTGAGGAAGCGATCGTAGAAATTTGTGAAACCATTCACCAAAATGGCGGACTTGTTTATATGGACGGTGCCAACATGAACGCGCAAGTAGGGCTTACCTCACCTGCGAACATTGGTGCGGATGTGTGTCACTTAAATCTTCATAAAACATTTTGTATTCCGCACGGTGGTGGTGGCCCTGGCATGGGCCCTATCTGCTGCAACGATAAACTGAAACCTTTCTTACCCGGTCATGCTGTGGTGAAAACCGGTGGCGATCATGCAATCTCTGCGGTATCGGCTGCACCCTATGGAAGCGCCAGCATTCTTGCAATCTCTTACGCATACATTGCCATAATGGGCGGTGAAGGATTGACGAATGCTACTAAGTTGGCAATCCTCAATGCGAACTATATTAAAGAAAGACTAAGTGCGCACTACAAAATTTTGTACACCGGCACTCACGGCCGTTGTGCCCACGAAATGATTGTAGACTGCCGCGACTTTAAAAAATTCGGAATTGAAGTTGAAGATATTGCGAAGCGTTTGATGGATTATGGTTTCCATGCGCCCACTGTTTCTTTCCCTGTTGCCGGCACGTTGATGATTGAACCTACGGAAAGTGAGCCAAAAGTAGAACTTGATCGCTTTGTAGATGCGCTGATTGAAATTCGTAAAGAGATTCAAGAAGTGGAAGAAGGTAAGGCCGACAAAGAAAACAATGTTTTGAAACATGCACCTCACACCGCTGCTGTAATTACTGCTGATACTTGGGATCGCCCATACAGCAGACAACGTGCAGCGTTTCCTCTTCCATTTGTCAAAGAAGCGAAATTCTGGCCAAGTGTAAGTCGTGTAGACAATGCGTATGGTGACCGTAACTTGGTTTGCAGTTGCTTACCAATGGAAGCTTATACCCAATAATTAGTACTTTCAACTTTAATGAAAAATTCACCGTTTACATCTAAGCGGTGAATTTTTGTTTTTATGATTAGACAATTAAGACTAAAAAATACAGTTTGATCCTAATTAGATCTCTATGAAAGTCATTTTCACTTTTTGTCTACTATTTGTTACGCCTTTTTCATTCGCGCAAAAAAGTACTTACAAAGGATTTCCTTCGCTGGTGTGGCCGAAGTTGTACAACATCGAATTTCAAAAAGAAAAAGATTTCGATAAGCCGATTTTTTCGAAGGAGACGAAGCTACTGGCTAACAAAATAATATCGCTTCCAGGTTATATGGTGCCCTTTGAAAACGGCATGAAGGGAAGTCACTTCATGCTCACATCGCTTCCCCTGAATGCGTGCTTCTTTTGTGGTGTAGGTGGCCCCGAAACCATTGTAGAAGTTTATCTGGCCAAACCCATCGGCTATACCGACAAACCGATAGAAGTAATAGGCAAGCTAATCCTCAACGATAAAAATCCTGACAAAATGATCTACATCTTAGAGAATGCGGAGTTGTTGGGAGAAATTGATTTTTAATTTCTATTTCAATCCGTATTTATCCATCAGAAAAATTAAGGCAGCCATCGAAGCGGAGCCTAATTCTAATTCGCGTTTATCTACTTTATCAAAAGTATCTTCCGGTGTATGGTGAATAGTGAAGTATCGTTGTGAATCAGGCAAGAATCCAATTTGAAAAACACCCTGTGAAATCAGTGGGCCAATATCAGCTCCGCCACCTTCCTGATTAAAATCCCAAAGGTCGTAGGGTTCAAACAAATGTTTCCAACTACGGATAATTGATTTCACTTTATCGTTGCCTGACATCGTAAACCCGCGCGGTGTATAACCTCCCCGATCAGATTCCATAGCAGCGATATGATTCTCTTTGTTCTTTAAAGCGAGCTCGGCATACTTAGTACCTCCGCGTAAGCCATTCTCTTCATTCATAAACATCACTGCACGGATCGTACGTTTTGGTTTATAACCCATCGCTCTGAATATTCGCAGTGCCTCAATAGATTGTACGCAGCCAGCGCCATCATCATGCGCGCCTTGCGCTAAATCCCACGAATCCAAATGACCGCCCACAACAATGATTTCATCTTTGTATTCACTTCCCTTTATTTCACCCACTACATTAAAAGAAGGAGCATCTTCTAAAATCTGGCAATGGGTTTCCAAATAGAATTGCAAGTCTTTTTCTTCTTTTAAAATTCGACTTAACAGTTCTGCATCTTTTGTGCTAATCGCTACGCCCGGTATCAACTTCACTCCCGTTACATAACGCAAACCACCCGTGTGTGGATAGGGCTCAATACCCGAACCCATCGAGCGAACAATCACTGCTACCGCTCCCAGTTTGGCCGCTTCTACTGCCCCATTGCCACGCTGATCTACGGCCCCTCCATACGCAGCAAATGTGTTGATCTTAGTGGGATCCATTGGACGATTGAAGAAAATAATTTTACCCTGCGCTCTGCTGCCTAATTGTTTGAGCTCGTCAAAGTTTTTGACTTCAATCACTCCCGCAGAAATTCCAGAAGGCCCCGTGCCGATAGAACCACCCAAAGAAGTAATCACTACCTCACGTGTTCCAATTTTCTTTGAATTGATAATGCGACCAATCTCTTGCTGACCCCGAACCCAATGTGGCACCATGACCGGTTGCAGCCACACCGAATCAAATCCTAAGTCTTCCATTTTGTGGCGGCTCCATTCAACAGCAGCGGCAGCACCCGGCGAACCCGACAATCGAGGCCCAATATTCACGCACAATTCGCGGAGCATTTCATATGATTTACCCTGCGACAATGCCTGATTGTAAATTTCTTTAATGGTCTCCTGATCGCTGGATTGCGAAAATGCTAGTGTAGCTAACAATAAAAAGAAAAATGTAAGAATGCGTGCCATGACTGATTTGGTTAATTGAATTTCCTGCCGTAAACAAAGATTATAAATTAGATGATGTAAATGGAATAATATTTTACAAAAGGTGCAGAAACCAACCTTTGACAATGTAACTTCGTTTTTCAAATCCATCAGTTTATGGCATATCTATTTGATTCTTTTGAAGGGTGGAAAAACTATTGTAATACCACTCAAACTTCATTAGTGAAGGCTGTATTGGAATACGAACTAGAACAAAAAGGTAGAAGCGAAAGCGAAATATGGCAAGGTCTTGGTATCGCGTGGAGTGTGATGAAAGATGCCGTGCAAACCGGTTTAACTGAAGATATGACCTCACGTTCCGGGATGATCAACAACGGAGCAAAGAAAGTATACAATTATCCAACGCCCGTTCTCTCGAAGGAATTTCAAAATTTGATTTCACGGGCATTGGCGGCAAAAGAAGTAAACTCATGTATGGGACGCGTGGTGGCTGCGCCTACAGCTGGTGCATCGGGCATTATGCCTGGTGTTCTTTTCACACTACAAGAAATTCATTCAATCGATGATAAAAAGATTTTAGAAGCTATGCTTTTGGCCGCTGGTATAGCTCTCATTATGGAACAGAAAGCCTCCATTGCCGGAGCGGTGGGCGGTTGTCAGGCAGAAACCGGAACAGCCGCTGCCATGGGAGCGGGCGCTATTGTTTATTGCTTGGGTGGAGATACCGATCAAATTTTTAATGCAGTTGCTATTACGGTGCAATGCATGTTGGGTTTAGTTTGCGATCCCGTGGCCGGATTGGTAGAGGTGCCTTGTGTCGTGCGCAATGCGAGTGCAGCTGCCATCGCCAATAGTTCTGCTCAGATTGCTCTCGCTAAGTTAAGCAGTGTTATCCCCGTAGATGAAGTGATTGAAGCGATGGGCGAGATTGGCGCCAGCATGGAAACTCGCTACAAAGAAACTGCACTGGGTGGATTAGCAGCAACTAAAACCGGTCAAGCCATCTCCAAACGTGTGCTGATTCGGGATATTGAAATGTTGCCCGATGAAGGGCAACATTAATTATTTCAAATAGAAAACTCCTTTTAATCGCAGCTCTTCCCACGGGCGTTGTGACCCTTTAGAAAGTTCTTCCACTTTATTGCGCGTGTTCATAAAGATATCTTCAATACGTTGCGAAATTTTAAGTTGCTGTGAAAGCACGCCTGTGTAAAGTCCATTCGTTCCTGTACCATCGCTGGCAGTTGATCCGGGATCGGTGGCATAAGCAATTAATGTACCGCTCGGTGCATTTACTTTCGCTAAACCAGTGCCACCACGCTTACCCGTTGGAAATGGATTATTACGACATGCATCTAATATAATCATATTCAGTCCTTCTTCGTTGGTAAACTCCATCGTGCGTAAGATACCAGTGAGTGGAAGAGCTTTTTGCTTGACATCTAAGGCCGATTGAATATTAGCATCTACCGGCACTAAGTAATTGGTTCCATCTACCTCTAGTCCATGGCCTGCGTAGTAGAACAGAGAAATATCCACGTCTGAAATCTGATCGCCAAATGCATAAACAGCATTTTTCATATTCTCATAACTGCCATCTGAAATCAAGGTAACCTGAAATCCCAATTCTTTTAAAGTTTGCTCCATGGTTTTCGCATCGTTGATCGTGTTGTTGAGTTTGTTGGAATATTGATAATTCGCATTTCCAATAACCAACGCTACTCGCTTTCCATTGCCTGTGTGCTTCATTTGATTTTTAGTAGTTGCCTTCGAAGGCTCCATCGTTACATAAAAATCTTTGACAATTTGTTTTTGCTCTGATGTTTCTGCCACCACTCGAACTTTATTCTTGCCCGGCTCTAAACTAATTTCACCTTCAAATCCTCCGCTAAAATCACTTTGTGCAGATGTGCCATTGATCAAAATTTTACTCACACGCTCAGTGCCTTCAATGATTCCTTTTACTCTTAAATTGATTTCTCCTGTTGGCTCCGAAGCATAGCTTCGATCAATGGCGGGCATTTGAATTTTTATTTCAGCTGGCGTATTGCGCTCCACATAATAGAGATCAACTTCACCCTTTATATTGCCTACTGCAAATAATTCACCATTATCAGAAAAAGTAATTCGATGCGGCAACTCTTTAACTTTAACAGTACTGGTAATGGTACCTCCTTCATAATTCACTAAAAAAATACTGAGAGCATCGGTTGAAAAATATGCAAGGTTAGATGCACCGGGTCCTTGCGCCATTTGGTCAACACGATATCGTACTGGAATTCGTTTCAACTCCTGGCCTGTGGCCCAATCATAATACACAATTAGGTTTTTACGTTCCAGCAATGTGCTGGCTTGTGCACCCCCCTTCGGTCTAAATACTTCTTGAAGTCCGACTACAAAACGATCTCCACCGAAGTTGTTAGATGCATCATGAATGACTGAACGAGAGCCGCTGTATTCCCCGCTTTGCAATTTCAATTCACGAACTAATCGTTGATTGATCGGATTCCAGGTGAGCACTTGTCCCAGTTCAGTTATGAGTGACAATTGCTGACCAAAGCGGTCGAAGCCAATAAATTTTGCATCTTTAATGTCAGTGGTAAAAAGAATCTTCGTTTGCATCATAAATGCACGGAGATCGAAAATTTCAATTCCATCTTTCTCAAGTGCCAATAAATTTTGCCCTGTAGGATCGAGTGAAACCATTTGCGGTACAGAAGAAAAAGCAGACGTATTTTTCTCTGAATACGAGTTCGAACTCAGCACTTTGATTTCTCCTTTTGCGCTCACCAGAATCAAATCTCCAGCCGGAGTATGCTTGAAAAACTGCAGTTTGCCAGCATCCCATTGCTTGAGTAATCGATTCCCTTCGATCTCCCAAACAGCAGCCTTGCCACTTACATCTGCGGCTGCGATAAACTTATTATCTGTACTAATGGTAAGTTGTTGGACTTTCCCTTGTGAAAATTTTGAAAGTTTCTGATAGGGTGTTAAGTAAGCAGTTTGAGAAAACGTGTGATTTGATATTCCCAAGAATGCTACATAGACAATCACTGCAATGATTTGCTTCATGGAATTAGGTTTATGTGATAAACACAAATGCCAGACATTTCGATCTGGCATTTGTAAATATAGAGAATGATGAGGATTACTTCAAAGAGCCGATGATGATACCTAAACCAATATTCAAATCAATCTGACTTAAGCTAATGCCCTCCAATGTAAATGCTGAGTATGCTAATCCTGTATCCACGTTTACCTTTTCAGATATGAAATATCGGAATCCAGCGTTCGCACCATAGGTAAAAGCTGATGTTGAAGTGTCAGCTCCCTTCGTTTCAATTGTAATAACGCCCAAATTGGCTCCAACATACGGAACTACTTTTGAATCAGCCAACAAAAAGTTGTAGTTACCATAACCTTCTAAAGATAAAGTTGTGGATCCTCCACCTAAACTTAATGATGGAGAAAGGCCCAATTCAACATTTTGGGTAACAAACTTTCCGTACTTAAAATTAAGGTTCATCATTGCATCCGATGACTCTTGCTTATTAAAGTTCACAAAGAATCGAATTACCTGATCACCTTTCTCCTGCTGTGCAAAAGAGGCAAATGATGCAATCATCATTAGAAATAGTAAATGTATTTTTTTCATACGTATTTTGTTTTAATGGTTCAAGTTTTACTGGTTCAAAGCTATCGCAAGTCCTAAGCTGAAAAAATACCGCGATTTAGGTATTTTTGCTTGCAATAAACAAAGCCTTATGAAGTATGTAGTCTCAGCCCTCCTGCTATTTTCCCTTTCTTGTAACGCTCAATCAATAAATCAAAAGAAAATATCCATTTATAAAACCTTTGGCGGAGTCATCTACGAGTTGGACACACTGACCCTAAGCTCCAAGCAAGTGGGCATGTTGCTTCGTCAATATCCTGAAGCCTATGATGAGTTTCGCATTTCTCGCTCTAAATCAGCGATTAGTAGTGTACTTGGGTTTTCCAGTGGTTTGTTAGTTGCTGTACCGTTGGTAACAGCGGTAGCCGGGGGTCAACCGGAATGGCTTTTAGCGGCAGGTGGTGGAGCTCTTTTTTTAGCTTCTATTCCGTTCAGCAGTTCATCGAAAGGGCATGCCCTCAATGCGATTGAAATCTACAATTCAAAGCTGTCTGCTTCTAATCATCGCATGAAGTCTACTTTCTATTTTTATGGAAATAGCGCGAGTCTGGTGATTCGTTTTTAGCTATAAAAAAAGCCTGATTCTCGTCAGGCTTCTTTTAATTACTCTTTGTTTACGACCGATATCGGGAAGTCGTTTCCTCGCATGAATCCGGTAGGATATTGAGCCTCCCCACCGTATTGCTTTGTTAATTCCGGAACCCGTTCTTCCATATAGAATTTCAATTCATTCACAGTAATTTTATTATCTCCATTGCCCGCTTTTCCATCCAGTGCTTCGAGTAAAGCATACGTAAACACACCGTGCTTTAAAATATCAAACTCGGTGGCAAATTGCTTTGAACCGGAAGACGCAATCATCACAACACCAGAACTTCTGGCCAATTGCACCATGGCTTTCTCATCGTTGGCTGCTGCTCGGGTTTTCATTCCTTTTAAAGCCGCACCTGAGTGACAGGCATCCATTAAAACAATTTGTTTTGTCGATCTGATCTTCGTTAAATAATCTTTCAACTCGGAGTCGGATAATCCCTTCGTTGCTAATTGTTGTGCATCGCCATACAACTTGGTAACATCGGTGGGAACGAAGTAGAAAGGTGACTCTCCATCTTTGTCTTTGGTCTCTTCATCTAAGCTACCGTGTCCCGCATAGAAAAATACAAAGACATCTTGCGGCTGCGCTTTCGCGGCTATTTGTTTAAATCCATCAACGATTTTCGCCTTGGTGGCATTTTCATCATACAATTCGATTTTGTTAATGCCTTTGTAAATACCTTGACCTTGCTCCACCAATTTTTCGGTAAACGATTTTGCATCCGGTTGGGCATAGTTCAAATTGTAGGATGAATTTTGGTATTTATTAATACCCACCACCAGCATGTGCAAGGTGGATGTCGCAATGACTTTTCCTACATACTCAATCTTTAAAATTTCCGGGCGCGATTCAATTCGCTGGTAATTAACCACGACAACTTTAAACTCGTTGGTTTCATTTAGTAGATCAATATTATAAGTCTTCACCAACTTATCTCCCTCACCCTTCGTCTTTAAACCCTCGTTGTCATTGATAATCAATTTATCGTTTTGATAAATATTTACTTCACGAATTCCGCTACCACCGTCAAAAATCTCCACTTCAAGCGGCAATGATTTTTGGGTAGTCACCAATTTTCCATTTTGATAATCCACCAATCCCTTATCATGCAAACCATCGGAAGTGAAGAAACCGGCAGAAGGTCGGTGCAGTTTTGACAGATCAAAAAGCCTTTCGCCTTCTTCGCGTAAAATATCCTCTACCCGTCTGCCTTGTGAAATACTTTTCTCCATTTGCTTAGGGCGATAGAGTATTTCAAAGTATTGCTCTGCTGTATAAAAATCAGCTAACTTATCAATGCCTCGATTAACATGCCATCCGAAATACTGGCTACCCGATGAGGTACATGCAAAGTATCCTTTGTGTGCCCAGCATACCCACTCATTATCTTCAGCTAAGAAAAGGGTTGCGAATGGCAATACAGACTCGCCCAAGTTTTTATAAACTTCTTCGAGTCCGCGATAGGTTTTATCTCCATTCGCTTTCAAATAATCAATCACATCTTTCCATGCCTTTTTGGATGGTTCTTTGGTGAGCGAATCACATGGCAAAGAGGAAAAGAAATTAGCCCAATCGGCATCCGGAAATGCTTGACGCATCGAAGGCGCTGCACCCGACTCCGACAACTTCCACAAAATAATTGTTTGATCTTCACCTCCCGAAGCGAGGTAGCGTCCATCCGCACTGATTGTAACCGCGCGCACACCACCAGCATGCCCAACAAACTCTTTCTGAAAGAATCCATTTTTATCGTAAAGCTTTAAAGAAAAATCGCTAGCCACCACTACGTTTCCATCGGCCATAGCCTGGTAATCCAAAATGCGTCCATCTTCTTCTGGTGCGTTCTCAATCTTTTTTCCTTTGGGCAAATCCAGTAAGGTTTCAGAACTCTGAGAAATTCCTCTGTTAAAATCTTGTGACGGTTTATTGAATTGTGGCGAGGTGGAGTTTAATTTCATAGCTGCAAAGTCAAAGCTTCGCTCAAATTCTCCCTCTTTTCCGTTCACATCTTGCGCAACAAACAATTCCAGGCCTGTGCCGAAAGCCAAATCGCGGATTGCACTTCCTTTTCCTTTCACCTTGCGAATGGTTTTTCCGTTGATCGGATTCCAGAAATAAATTTCGTTGTTATTACCACCCGCAGAGGCAACCACATAACTTCCATCATCCACAGGAGAAAAGGCAGCCGAAAAAACCGTGTTGTTATGGCCATTAAAATCTGTGAATTTATTTCCTCCCGGAACGCCATAGCTTACACCATGCCCCGCAGCATCAAGAGCCACTAAAATTTTAGAATCATGCGAGAACGCCATTGCATTAATTGGCGCTTCGCTCGACCATTCTTTCACAATCGATCCATCGGCCTTCCATAATTTAAATTCATTTTCTTGGCTACTGGATGCCAGATACATTCCATCAGCAGAATAAGCCAACTTGTTGATCTCTCCTCTGTGTCGGTTCCAAAATCGGGGATTAAATTTGGCAACTCCCTTTTCAAGGGCACTTAAACTATACACCAAAATCTCTGTTTTTCCTTCGCAGGCAACTGCTACATCCATTGTTACCGGATTCATGGAAAGATATTTTACAGGAAAACCTGTGGAAATAGAAAGTGCCACTTTGTAGTTGGACGATCCGTCTACTGTCCACACTTTCAAACTATTATCATCGCTGCCGCTGACGAGGTATTTTCCGTTTCCGGTAAAGGCAAGGCTGTTGATTACGTTTGTATGACCTAATGCAGTGGCTACCTGCACTCCTTTTTTCAAATCGATTATCACAATATAAACCTGATTGTCTTTGGTGATTGTATAACCGGCAATGGCCAATAAATTCCCATCAGGGGATAAAGCGGACGCGTAGAGCATACCATTTGAACCATCGCCTATTTCTGATTCATACTTTTTTAACATTTCACCGTTGCGTGCATTCCAAACGCGCACCGTTTTATCTTCCGATACCGAAATAATACGTTCTCCGTCAGGGGTGAAATTGAGGTTTTGAACCTTGGCCGAGTGCCCCATCGAATTGATAACGATTCGGGGAATGCCCGTTTGTCCATTAACCGAACAAATGGTCAGATAAAAAACGACTGTTAATAATGCTGATTTTCTCATCGGGAAGTCATCTTTAGTTCAATATCAAAGCTACCAAATTTATCGGTAAGTAATTGAAAGGTAACCCGATAATGCAAAGACCGAACCAGAAAGCCCGAAGTGGCTAAAAAAGGTGTTTTTAAAGCAAGAAAGCTTTAAGGATTAATTAAATGCGAGATAATTTCAATTGAAAACGATAAGCTAAACTGAAGAAAAGTGTAAAAAAAAGCCCAACAGACACGAAGTAAATTTCAATCATAGCATAGTGGTTTAATGAATCAAATGTCCAACTATTCCTTTTTCTAATATTTTTCATTTTGCGTTATGACCTACCGAAGTAAGAAATCGGCCATCTTTGAACAAAAATGCGCTGGCAAAAAGGCCTTTAGAAGTGCTTTTCAAAGAAAAAGAAGTGGCAAACCACGTGTTTAAAAGTATCTTGGCGCACTTTTTAGATACTCGTACGATTAAACTCTAAAGCTTTGAATTCAATGACTTATTCGATAATGCGTGTACTTTTTTGTTTGCTGATTACAGGTCATTTATTTGCGCAGTCTGCTAAAAAAGAAATCCTTTCTGATTGGTTTTTAAAAGATCCGGAGCAGGATAGCCTACTCGGTGTAAGTTCTGAACGCACTTATGCAACCTTATTGAAAGATCAGCCTTCTCGCAGGGTTTTAGTAGCTGTGATTGACTCAGGTATTGATATCGATCACGAAGATTTGAAAAGTATTATCTGGGTAAATGAAAAAGAAATTGCCGGAAATGGAGTTGATGATGATAAAAACGGCTACATAGATGACATCCACGGCTGGAATTTTATTGGCGGAAAAGGCGGTAACGTAGGGCCCGACACCTATGAACTGACTCGCGAATTCATGCGGCTCTCCAAGAAGTTTGATTCAGCCGATTCGACTAAGGCGCGCAAAAAAAATCGAAAGGAATATGAGGGCTTTCTAAAAATAAAAGATAAGTATCAGAAACTGAAAATTAAAAATGAGCAGCAATACAAACTTTACTCATCTGCTTATCGCTACACCAAATCGAGTATTGATAGTGTGAAGAAATTTTTGAATACAGAGTCGCTAAATGCGGAATCGGTTCGTGCCATTGTAACTACCAGCCCCCGCCTTCTCTTCAGCAAAAGCGTAGTAAGTGGCATCTACAAGTCGCAAGGTGATGATGTGAATTTGGATGAATATGTAGCTGAAATAAAAGAAGCTGTAGATTATTACGAAGTAATTGTAAAATATGGATACAACACCGAGTTTGATTCACGGAAGATTGTAGGAGACACTTATGCTAATCTGGCGGAACGGTTTTATGGAAACAGCGATGTAAAGGGACCTGATCCGGAGCATGGAACCCACGTAGCCGGAATTATCGGAGCCGACCGAAACAATAACTTGGGCATCAAAGGCATTGCAGATAATGTTCGCATTATGGCGGTGCGCGCGGTGCCCAATGGCGATGAAAGAGATAAAGACATTGCAAATGCAATTATTTACGCAGTCGACAATGGAGCACAAATTATCAATATGAGTTTTGGCAAATCCTTCTCACCCGAAAAAGCGATTGTAGACAAAGCGGTGAAGTATGCCGAACAAAAAGGTGTATTATTGATTCACGCAGCCGGAAATGATGGCGATGATTTGGATAAGGAAACCAACTTTCCTACCCGAAAATTCCTGAATGGCAAGGAAGCTAAAAACTGGATTGAGGTAGGTGCTTCTGCGTGGGGTGCCGATCAAAACTTTGTAGGAAAATTTTCAAACTTTGGAAAAAAATCGGTGTCGTTGTTTGCACCAGGTGTTGAAATTTATTCCACTACTCCCAACAATCATTATAAAAATCTGGATGGCACCAGCATGGCGAGTCCAACGGTAGCGGGTGTTGCCGCATTACTCCTTTCCTACTTTCCAGATCTTACCGCTGTTGAGTTAAAAGACATCCTCTTAAAATCCAGTCGCAAGTTTGACAATTTGAAAGTGCAAAAACCTGGCACCAAAGAAGAAGTACCATTTGAAAGTTTAAGCGAGACCGGTGGCTTGGTAAATGCTTATGAAGCTGTGAAAATGGCGAAGGCGAGAAAGTCTACTTTGTCGAATAAATAATTAAGGCTGCACCACCTCTTCTACGCGCAAGCCTACGGCCAAAATTCCCTGCAGGGTATCTTTGCGCATAAACTGTTCGAAGTGCGCTTTGTATTTGCCGGGCTTCGTAAACTTCATGTTGCTAGCAATAGGGAATTGGTGATCATAAATATCTCCTAAGCCGCTGCTGCCATTTGGCTTACCAGTTTTCTGATCAAAAAGATATTCAGCCAACTGTTTTTTTGCCAGCTCACCTCCGGCAGAATCTTGTAATGAGTAATTGACAAAGATGCGTGAATATGGGTAATCAATTGAGTTGCGGATGTCCAAATACAAATTGTACGATTTAGAAGCATCAGCAATCTGAAACTCAAGCAATGCAGGCTCAGAAATTTTCCAGGTTCGGTCCGCAAACTCTACATTGTCTTCAAATACCCGATTCGAGTCGCACGAAAAAAGAAAAACCAAAATGACAAAAAAGAAACTACGCCTCATACACTTTCCGGAGGGGTTGAGTTAGGATTGTTGTTCGGTTTATTGCGGTTGTTGGGATTGTTGGGGTTGCCACCCTGCCGATTGGGGTTATTCCGATTCGCATTGCCTTGGTTTGGATTGTTGCGATTAGGATTATTCCTGTTCGGATTATTCCGATTCGGATTGTTTCGATTCGGGTTATTCCGGTTTTGGTTGGGGTTTGGCTGCTGCCCTTTATTTGGGTTCGGATTCGCGGGCGAATTGGGATTCGGGGTCGCACTTGAATTCGAATTCGGGTTGTTCGGGTTGCGATTGGCGTTGCCTTGATTCGGATTGCGATTTTGATTCCGCTGTTGATTCGGATTGACATTGCCCGCATTTTTCGGTTGTTCGCGCTTATCGCGATTGCGGTTTTTGTTTTTACCTGACTTGTTCTTGTACTTCTTATCCATGCTCTCCAAGTCGCTGTTGAGCGTGCTGAGTGGAGCACGTACTTCTTCCTGATTGATTTGAAGAGTAGCCGGTTTCTTTCCTTCCTTATTCATCTGAAGGATTTCATTCACACGATCGACATTGAGCGGATACCAGTTGTTGTCTTCCTTGTAGCCAAACCACATGATGCGCCTGAAAATGTCCGTCTTTTGCAAACGGGCTTCGCCTTGCTCAGTCAACAAAGGCGTTTCCACTTCCGGAATAAATTTGAGCGCCTCCATATAAGTTTCCAACTCATAATTGAGGCAACATTTCAATCGGCCGCACTGGCCGGAGAGTTTACTGGGATTGAGGGACAAATTTTGGTAACGCGCAGCGCTGGTAGCTACATTTTTGAAATCGCTCAGCCAGGTAGAGCAACACAATTCGCGACCACACACACCAATTCCGCCCAAGCGGCCAGCCTCTTGGCGGAGTGAAATTTGGCGCATTTCTACACGCACTTTAAACTCGGCTGCCAATTGTTTGATCAACTCTCTGAAATCGACACGGTCTTCAGCTGAGTAAAAGAATGTGGCTTTGGTATTGTCTGCCTGATACTCTACATCCGAGAGTTTCATGGCCAGTTTGTATTGTTTGATGATTTCGCGTGCGCGATACAGGGTAGGATTGTCACGCTTTTTGATCTCTTCAAATTTCTCTAAGTCGCGCTGATGAGCAATTCGATAGATTTTTTTAATCTCATCGTCATTTGCCACTTTCTTCTTCTGCATTTGCAAGCGTACTAATTCACCTTGCAAAGAAACATGGCCAAGGTGATGGCCGGTTTGCGATTCTACAATTACCGCATCTCCGGTAGTTAGTTGCAAACGCTCGGTGTTCCGATAAAAATCTTTGCGACCATTTTTAAAGCGTACCTCCACCACATTGAACTTATCTTCTACCGGCATCTCCATGTTCGAGAGCCAATCGAATACGTTCATTTTATTGCAGCCGCCTGTGCCACAGGCACCGTTGTTGTTGCAACCGGATACCTTTCCGTCCTTTTTTGTTCCACAAGCACAACCCATTATCTTATATCATTAGGCCCTGTTAGAGGCTGGAATGGTCAATTATTTATTTACCCAATTTTACGTTCTGCAAATCTACACCAATATCCTTCCGAAAGTAAACCCCCTCCCAATTAATCGATTCTGCGGCAGTATAGGCCAATTTGGAAGCTTCTGCCAGCGTGTTGGCTTTGGCCGTAATTCCAAGCACACGGCCGCCATCCGTCACAATTTGATCGCCAGCTATTTTAGTTCCGGCATGGAAAACCAGCGCCTGGTGCTGATCTTTCAAACCTTGCATAGGCTTGCCTTTTTCGTAATGATCCGGGTAGCCGCCTGAAGCCATCACAATGGTCATAGCCACCTGTGGATCGATTTGAATTTTCATTCCTTTCAGGTTTCCTTTAGCTGCCGCGATTAGCAATTCTAAAAAATCGCTTTGAATGCGAGCCATGACGGATTGCGTCTCCGGATCGCCCATGCGGGTGTTGTATTCAATCACGAACGGATCGCCCTTCACGTTCATCAGGCCAATGAAAATAAATCCTTTAAATGGAATATTCTCTTTTTTCAAACCGGCAATGGTGGGCTTAATTATCCGCTCTTCTACCTTTTGCATAAATGTGGAGGTAGCAAACACCACGGGAGAAACCGAGCCCATGCCGCCTGTATTGGGTCCGGTGTCGCCATCGCCAATGCGTTTGTAATCTTTGGCTTCCGGCAGAATGATATAATCTTCGCCATCAGTCAGTACAAAAACAGACAATTCAATTCCATCTAAAAATTCCTCTACCAGCACTTTCGAGCTGGCATCGCCAAATTTTCTCTCCTCCAGCATTTCGTGCATGGTGGCTTGTGCCTCTGCCAGATCCGATGTAATGATCACCCCTTTGCCGGCTGCAAGCCCGTCTGCTTTCAAGACAAGCGGTGGCTGGCAGGTAGCCAAATAAGCAGTCGCTTCCGCAGATTGCCCCGTGTAAAATGTTTTTGCTTTGGCGGTTGGCACCTGATTGCGGATCATGAACTGCTTCGAGAAATCTTTACTTCCTTCGAGTTGAGCGCCTGCCTTTCCGGGCCCCACCATCAGTATATTTTTTAAAAGAGGCTGCTGTTCAAAATAGTCGCGGATGCCTTTCACTAATGGCACTTCAGGGCCTACTACTACTAAGTCAATTTTATTTTCAATGCAGAATGTGCCCAGTTTTTCAAATTCATCCACACCGATTGCTATATTCTTAGCGACTAACGCTGTGCCTGCGTTGCCGGGGGCAACATATAGTTCGGAGCAGAGTTTGCTTTCCTTGATTTTCCAAGCCAGAGCGTGCTCTCGTCCGCCATTACCTATCAATAATACTTGCATGCGCCTATTCGTTTTTAATTGAGATCAATCAAAATGCTTGTTCATTCTTTTTTTGAATAGACCTCGGCATCTCAGATTAATCCTGACGTTTTACTAAACTTCAAATATAAAGGAGAATGCTTTAAGGATAGCTACGGATTGGCTCTAAATAACGAAACCTCTTCGAACGCAAATTTCAGTTCGAAGAGGTTCGGGGGAAATAAAAACCTTAATTGGCGTATTCGCTCAAAAACTTAATGCGCATGAGACGCACATCATCTTCGGAGAAATCGGAGAGATTACTCATGGCCTCCTCAATGCTGTCGGTTTCTGAGTTGAGGAAGTAATCGTAGATTTCTTCCTGCTTGGAATCATCCAGCACTTCATCAATATAATAATCAACATTCAGCTTTGTGCCCGAGTAACAAATGTTTTCCATCTCGGTCAGCAATTCCTCAAAGGAAAGTCCTTTGGATTCTGCAATTTCTTCGAGATCTACTTTTCGATCAATTTGCTGGATAATGAAAATTTTGATTTTGGATTTGTTGACAGACGATTTCACGACAACTTCAGAAGCCGTTTCGATGTCATTGTCATCTACGTATTTCTGAATGACTTCCAAAAACTCTTTTCCAAACTTATTGACTTTGCCCATGCCAACACCATTCACCGATGCCAACTCTTCTTTGTTGGTTGGGTAAGTGGTGGCCATTTCTTCCAAGGAGGGATCCTGGAAAATAACATACGGTGGCAAGTCTTTCTCTTTGGCCATCTTCTTGCGAAGGGCTTTCAGCATCTCAAAGAGTTTTACATCATACGATTTGGAATTAACCACCACACGCTCAGATGACTCTTCATCTTCTACATCGGTAGTGAAGTCGTGATCACGTGCTAATTCAATCGGGTGTGGTTTTTTCAAGAAGCTCTTACCCTTTTCGGTAATTTTCAACACGCCAATGTTTTCAATATCCTTTTCCAGGTATTGATAAATCAACGTTTGTCGAATGACTGCTTTCCAGAAATCTGCTTCTTCCGTGTCACCTTTGCCATACACTGGTAAATCAAAGTGCGCATAGCTCTTTACATATTCATCTTCTACACCTCGAATCACATTGACTAAGTGCGCCAATCCAAAACGCTCTTCGGTTTGTTGCACTGCTTCGATCGCAATTTTAACAAATTCAGATCCTTCAAAACGTTCGCGTGGGTTCATGCAATTATCGCATGAACCGCAATGATTTTCTTTGTACTCCTCACCAAAGTAATGGAGCAATTGCTTGCGTCTGCACACAGGCGACTCTGCATAGAATTCCATTTCCTGCAAGAGAATGCGCGCGTTTTCGCGCTCTTGCACCGATTTATCTTTGTTGAATTTCTCCAGTTTATTTAAATCGTTGTGGCTGTAGAACATCAGGCACACGCCTTCCAATCCATCTCTTCCTGCGCGCCCTGTTTCCTGATAATAGCCTTCTAACGACTTAGGTACATCGTAGTGAACTACAAAGCGCACATCGGGTTTATCGATCCCCATCCCAAAAGCAATAGTAGCGGTAATGATATCGACTTCTTCATTCAAAAAGTCGTCTTGGTTTTTCATACGGACATCCGGATCTAAACCGGCATGATACGGTGCGGCTTTGAAACCATTCACATTTAAAAGCTGCGCTATTTCCTCTACTTTCTTGCGGCTGAGACAATAGATAATTCCTGACTTGCCTTTGTGTTCTTTCAAAAAGCGAATGAGTTGTTTCTTCGTTTCTTTTTTAGGGCGTACTTCATAAAACAAATTTTTGCGATTGAAGGAAGACATAAAAACGTCTGCTTCTTCCATCTGCAAATTCTTCTGAATATCTAACTGCACTTTGGGCGTAGCGGTGGCTGTCAATGCAATTACCGGTTTATCACCCAACTGGGCGATCATGGTTTTTATTTTACGGTACTCTGGACGGAAGTCGTGACCCCATTCAGAGATACAGTGCGCTTCGTCAATGGCTACAAACGAAACGTTTACCTTTTGCAAAAACTCAATATTCTCTTCTTTGTTGAGCGACTCGGGCGCTACGTAAAGAAGTTTGACTATTCCTGTAACACAATCTTTCTTCAGCTTTGTAATTTCGCCTTTGCTAAGAGTGGAATTTAAAAATCGCGCATTAACGCCATACGCGTTCATTTGATCTACCTGATTCTTCATCAACGCGATGAGCGGAGAGATCACAATGGCCAAACCATCCTTAATCATGGCGGGCAACTGGTAGCAAAGTGATTTGCCTGCGCCAGTAGGCATAATAACGAAGGTATTTCTTCCGCTGAGTATATTTTTAATTACTGCCTCCTGGTTGCCTCTAAAGTTGCTATAACCAAATATTTCCTTGAGTTTTGCCCTTACCTCATCTTTCTCTTCTGCCACAATCATATTCCTAAATAAAAAATTTTGCTGAACTATATTAATGTTGTTTTACCTTTACCAATAGAAATTGAAGATAATAAAAAAAAACCGACAAAAAGCAAAGCGTGTACCTTTAATTGACTGATTGATAGTTTGCAGACAAACGCAGAAAAAGTGAAGAGAGTGATGCTAAAAACAAACTAATTTTCAATGTGTAGGTTTAAACGGTTATAAATCGGTTGCGGTGGTTAAAATTATTGGTTGGAGAAGTCGGTGCTGGTTAAATTGAAAAAAGAATGGCAGGTCAGTTGGAAAAACTGAGCTTAAAACAAAATTTAGAATTCAAATGAACAAAGATTTATATGTAGTGTTGATGGCCGGTGGTATCGGAACACGTTTCTGGCCTTACAGTCGCAATTCAAAACCGAAGCAATTTTTAGATGTAATCGGTGTTGGCAAAACATTGCTTCAATCTACCTTCGATCGTTTCGCAACTATCTGTCCGCCCGAAAATATTTTGGTGGTAACACATGAAGAACATAAAGCATTGACGCAAGCACAGCTGCCTCAGTTGAAAGAAGAACAAATATTGGCCGAGCCGATGCGCAAGAATACGGCACCTTGTATTTTATATGCTTGTCATAAAATTCATCGAAAGAATCCCAACGCGGTAATGGTAGTTAGTCCTTCCGATCATTTGATTTTAAATGAAACTGACTTTCAGCAAACCATTTTAAAATCAGTTGATCCGGCAAAAAATCAGGACAAGCTTATTACGCTTGGTATCAAGCCCACCCGACCAGAGACTGGTTACGGTTACATTCAGTTTATCGATGCGAAGAGTGCTTTGAAAAAAGTAAAAACATTTACCGAAAAACCGGAGCTGGCACTCGCGAATAAATTTTTAGAGAGTGGAGACTTTGTATGGAATGCCGGAATTTTTATCTGGGGTGTAAAAGCAATTTTAGATTCTTTCGCGAAGCACATGCCTGAAATGAATGAGGTGTTTGAAGAGTTGACCGAAAAAGTGTGGACGCCCGAAGAGCGCTTAGCCGTGCAAACTGCCTACGCGCAAACCAAAAATATTTCCATCGACTATGGCATCATGGAAAAAGCTGATAATGTGTATGTCATGCTCAGTTCATTTGCGTGGTCTGACTTGGGCTCATGGGGTTCACTTTACGAGTATTCACAAAAAGATGCCATGAACAATGTGATCGATGGAGATGCACTCACTTACGATACTCGCAATTGCATTATCAAAGGTGACAAAGACAAACTGATTGTAGCACAAGGATTGAATGGCTACCTCGTAGGTGCATTCGGCAACGTGACTATTGTGTGTGAAAAAGATAAAGAAGATCTGTTCCGCAAATTTGCCAACGACTTGAAAGGCAAAACAAACGGAGCTGATTATTTATAGCTCTTTTGGCGAATGGCTTCGTAGATAATAATGCCGGCAGCCACCGAAACATTGAGCGACTCTATATTTCCCTTCATCGGTATTTTGACGAGACGATCGGCATCTTTCAAAAGCTGAGGTGAAATGCCGTCTTCTTCCGAACCTAAAATAATCGCCAACGGAGTATTGAAGTCAGTTTGATAAATGAGGTCGCTTGCTTTTTCGGTGCATGCCACTACTTGAATACCATTCTCCTTCAGTAACTTAATGGTGGCCTTCATATCGCGCACACGGCACACCGGCATGTGGCTGAGTGCTCCGGCTGATGTCTTCATGGCATCGCCCGTGATGGGCGCATTTCCTTTATCCGAAATAATAATCGCATCCATCTTGGCGCAATCGGCAGTTCGCGCAAGCGCACCGAAGTTACGTACATCCGTAACCCGATCTACTATTAAGAAAAACGGTTCACGCCCTTCCTGATAGCACTTGTCAATAATATTTTCGAGCGAAGCATATTGCACTGCCGATAATACACAGATAACGCCCTGATGATTTTTGGACGATAGCCGGTCTAATTTCTGTTGTGGAATAAACGAATAAGGTGCCTTATATGCTGCGGCCGTTTTGATCAACTCTTTGATCAGATCATTGCTGAGGCTGGATTGAATATAAATTTTTTCAATCTCGCGGCCAGCTTTGATCGCTTCCATGACGGCACGCGTGCCAAAAATCATTTCCGTTTTTTCCATTCGCTTATTGCCATAATTTAGAAGGGTACACACCGCTATTGACCAACGCTTTGATCTTGCCGGATACTTCTTCTTTATCTTCCTTATACGTTACGCCAAACCAGGTTTTGCCTCCTCCTAAAATGTGCACCTTACCCAAATTGCGATTAATGATTTCGTTGGTCAGCAATGCAATGTAAAACTCAGCAGAAGGATTGGCTTTGTTCTTTAAGGCAAATTCGTGAAACATTTTTTCAGCTACATCAAAAACGCCCGGTTGAAACCCCCAGCAATTCATAGAAACAGGCAGCATTGGGTCTAATTCGCGATCGCCTGTTTCTTCTTTGGAAATGATCTTACCATTTTCACTCACAATTTTAGTGAGCTCGTTCAATTTCTTTAAATAACCTTGTGCATCGCGTTCTTCGGCTACGCCACGAGAAACGCTGCCGTGTTCTGACAACACATTCTTGAGAGTATAACCTACCATCGCATGATGATCGGGTGCGGAGGCGTCAAAAAATTTGGCCAGTGACTGAAATGATTCTAAACCGTAAAAGTCATCGGCATTGATTACGGCAAAAGGCTCATGGATCACATTCTTACCACATAACATGGCATGAGTTGTTCCCCATGGTTTTTTGCGATCTACGGCACCGTAGCCGGCAGGAACAAAACGATCCAGCGACTGCACTTCAAAATATACTTCGACTTTCCCTTTCAGCTTGGGAAGAAAAATCTCTTCAACGGTAGATTTGATTTCATCGCGAACAATGAAAACCACCTTGGTAAAACCAGCGCGGATGGCATCGAATAAAGAATAATCCATAATGGTTTCGCCATTGGGTCCAAACCCGTCAATTTGTTTGATTCCTCCATAGCGGCTACCCATTCCGGCAGCCATCACTAACAAGCTTTTTGGTTTTGTTTCAGCCATAATATTTGCGTTCATGCATCGAAACTAAAAATAATTTGCCAACTTAACTCCAAAAATAAGCCTTTACTTCATACAAATCTGATTATGAGTACAAATAAGAATTATGTCTTGTCGATAACCATTATTGGAATTCTGTTCTTCATATTTGGTTTTGTTACTTGGCTCAATGGCACGCTGATTCCTTTTCTGAAACTGGCTTGTGATTTAAAGACAGATGCAGAAGCCTTTCTCGTAACTTCTGCGTTTTACATGGCGTATTTTTTCCTCGCCATACCATCTTCATTCATATTGAATAAAACCGGATTCAAAAACGGCATGGCGCTCGGTCTGGCAGTAATGGCTGCCGGAGCCTTTTTGTTTATTCCTGCCGCCATGCAACGAAGCTTTAATCTTTTTCTGACGGGATTGTTTATTCAAGGAATGGGTTTGGCGTTGCTACAAACCGCATCCAATCCATATATATCGGTAATTGGCCCGATTGAAAGCGCTGCTCAACGCATAAGTATTATGGGTATCTGCAATAAGGTGGCAGGGGCGCTTAGTCCCGTTATTTTAGGAGCCATTGTTTTAGAAGGGGCATCTCAAATTGAAACAAAGTTAGCCACCACACAAGATGTAGTAAGTCGCACGGAATTATTACAAGAGCTCTCCAGTAGAGTTATACTTCCTTACGGGATCATGGGTTTGGTACTCATTGCACTCGCTATCATGATTAAGCTATCACCGCTACCTGAAATTGAAAGTGATGAAACTTCCACCCAAAAGGACAATACACAGCACAAAAGCATATTGCATTTTCCTTACTTGTTACTGGGGGTACTATGTATCTTTCTCTATGTTGGGGCAGAAGTAATGGCTGGTGATGTAATTGGACCTTTTGGGAAATCCATTGGTATCAGTTTAGATGAAACAAAGCTATTCACATCGTATACACTTTGGTCGATGGTGGTAGGTTACATTATTGGCATCATCACTATTCCTAAATATATCAAACAACAAAACGCATTGGCATTATCAGCCATCATTGGCATTGCGCTAAGCATTGGTGTATTCTTCACCACCGGATACACTTCGATCGTGTGCATTGCGTTGTTAGGCTTTGCCAACGCATTGATGTGGCCTGCCATTTTTCCCCTAGCCATTGAAGGACTGGGTAAGTTTACTAAAATCGGTTCTGCATTTTTGATTATGGGCATTGCGGGCGGAGCCATTTTGCCGCAGATATACGCATGGGTTGTAAAAGATATGCCGCCTTCCAGCGCATTTTTCTGGATAGTAGCACCTTGCTATCTCTACATTTTGTTTTTTGCAACTAAAGGCCACGCCATCGGCAAACAAAAAAGTTGATTTAATTTTCAGATAAGTTCATCCAGCTTTTCACGAATGAATGCTTCGCGCTCTGACCAAGTTCCAGAAACGATATGATACTTTATTTTGCGCTGATCGAGTTCAGACTTAAACACTTCGAACATTTCCTTTCTGCGATCACCTAAATCGCGGAGGCCATCGGCCACCCAAGGAACATCAACTTCGAAAAGAAAATAAGCATCATATTGAATTTGCTTTTCCAATTCGTAGAGAATGGTCGGCACTTCCTTGAGGTAATGCCGGCAATAAATCTGCGTGGTGATCAAGTCGGTATCACAAAATAAAAATCGGTTGGCGATTTGTGATTTTTCGATTACTCGATCCGTCTGTGCTTTGCCGATTCGAATGATATCATCCAATGTAAAGTCGTTAGAGTCTACTATTTCGCGCGCCACTTCCGGTACAAATTCGGAATGATATATTTCGGCCATTCGCTTCGCCATAGATGATTTTCCTGTACTCTCAGGGCCGTAAAAACAAACTTTCTTTAAAAAATAAGGGCGCACTATTTCTGGTATGTACTTCCAATGAAGCAGAGGTCTATCGCGAATTTGTGTAGCTGATATGGGAAACTTTGATCGACTAGGATCAAAAAGAATATTTGCAGCACCTAGTTGATGCGAAAAGGGTGCACCGTAGTCTTCCGAACTGATCACAACATCGATGGGTGGAAATCGCTTTTGGATAAATGTAGCCCATATCTTGGTGCGCTGTTCGAGTGGTAATGAGGCGTTATCAAAATCATCAAGTGATATTTCAACGGAAATTGCCGGATAGGATTTTAATAACTCTTTTAGCCAGTTGAATCGGATGGATTGTGGAACAGGATCTTCATCCGTATAACTCATCGATACAATCAGTTGTTCGCAGTGTGAAGCAGCAAACTGAATTAGGGCCAGATGCCCCTGATGCACGGGCATAAATTTTCCGATAACTAATCCGCGATGAAACGATGGCATCTTTAAAACTAAAGATTATTTACAACTTTCTTAAAAACGTTTGGGTTAGGCTTCTCTAAACTCCTTCAGCCAATACCAAAAGCCAAAAGCAGCTATAAAACAAAAAACCACATACTCTATTCCTACAAATAAAATTCCTTTCGAGAAATACAACCCACAAGCCACTGCATCGACTAGAATCCAAACCAGCCAGCACTCCAACTTCTTTTGTACCATCAAGTAGGTGGCCACAATACTCATAATAGTCACAAAAGAATCCGCATATGGAAAAGCACTTGGCTGGCTAAAGAGCAGCGGAAACATGGAATTAAGATTTTGTGCCACCTGACCAAAAACAATTGTTCCAATGATTCCCACTAAACCAAACGCAATCCACCAAGCCAATGTGAGACGAGTAATTTTAAGTTGCTTCTTTCCGTCTTCCTCCTCCTTCCGCGGGTGCAGCCATCGATACCAACCTAACAGATTGGTAATGAAAAAGAAAACCTGTAAAAACATATCCGGATACAACTGCACCTGATAGAACAAAAAGAAAAAAAGGATCACATTAATAATACCTAAAGGCCAACTCCACACATTCGCTTTCGCGGAAAGAAATACAGCTACCGCCCCGGCTATGGTTCCGAAAAATTCGAGATAACTCATCGGATAGCCGAGCACCGAAAAGAAGATGGCTTGATGATCAAAAAAACTCATTGACAAATTTATTCGGGGTATTTATTTTTAAACACCTAAAAATACAAAGAATGAGTGACCAACGGTTACAACTTTTCCGGGCATTTGTTTAATCTTGCAAGTGCATAGGCTACTACCGGTCACACCGATAACAAAGACAACGTGATGAAGGACATATTTATTTGTGAAGACCACACGATCATCATTGATGGTCTCAAACTACTATTTCAACAATCACCCGATTATCGAATTATTGGATACAGTCTTACGGGAGCAGGTGTAATAGAAAAGATAGAGAAAGAAAATCCGGACATCCTTATCTTGGATTTAAACTTAAAAGACAGCGATGGATTAGAATTAATTGAGCAAATCCGAAAAACAAACAAAAGCTTAAAAATTGTAGTTCTTACCATGTATCCGGACGAGTTTCTCATTGAGCGAGCACGCAAACTAGGCGCTAATGCCTACTTGCAGAAAAGCGTGTCCAATGAAGAACTACTCGAAGCACTTCACAAAATTGAAACATCCGAATTTTACCTTTCGAAAGCTTTAACAGAAGAAAGTGAGCGAAGAAAAAAATTTCGCGATCACTTTGCGCACAAAATGAAACTTACCAAACGCGAACTGGAATTAATTCCATTGCTGGCACGCGGAATTAGCTCGGCAGAAATTGCGGATCAATTATCAGTAAGCGCTTTGACGATTGATACCCACCGAAAAAATATTTTCAGGAAATTAGAAATCAATACCAGTATCGAGCTTGTAAACTTTGCTCATGAAAATAATTTGCTCTAGCATTTGTATTTTCTTTTTTATTCTAGGCAGTGTATTCGGCCAGAATATCGATTCTGTGTATTTGTTGTCAATTAGAGACAAACAATCGCTCATTGGGCATGCCTATTATTTGAAAACAAAAGAAAATGCAACAATTGACTCCGTAGCATCCTTGTTTCAAAAAAATCAAGGAATTGAACGACTAACGAAAATTAACCTTGGTTACTCGCCTAACATCATTTGGGTTGGCATACCTTTTAAAGGTCTTCCTATATCTCAAAAGCTACTTCTAGAAATTGCTAACCCGCAAATCGACCGCGTGCAAGCATATTGCATAACACAAAACAGCATTCATCTGCTTGGAAACCCAACCGGTGATGATCTACCATTTCCATCCCGCAGTTACAACTATAGAAATTTTGTGTGGCCCGTGACTGAGTGTGGCGTTTCTGATTTTTGGATAATCGTTCGTCTTGAAAAGAAAAATTCATCCATGTCAGTTCCATTAGCATTGTGGGATGCTAATGCCTACAACCAGCATGAAAATAGATCGCTGCTGTTTTACGGAATTTGTTTTGGGATGATGCTGATTGTAGCCCTGTATAGTTTATTGGGTGGTATTTTCTATAGATCATCTGTTTATCTGATCTATTTCTTCTTTACAATCTCTGTCATTTTATTATTAGCGGCATCAGAAGGATTAAGTCTGCAATTTCTATATCCGCACACACATGGTTTTAATAGCCTGTTCCGTGTGATGATCATCGGAATAGCCTCCGGACTACTACTTCTCTTTTCACGGTCCTTTCTTTCCATTGCTACCTACTCCAAACGCATCGATCGAGTATTGCTTGTTATTGTCGGTGTTTACAGTATACTTCTTTTATTAACTCCTTTTCTGCGCGATTTCTATTTTGAGTTCAGCGCGTTTTTTGTTCCTCTCGTAATTTTTTTAGCCGTTATCTCAAATCTGTTAAGTGTAATTGCTGCCATTCTTTCGTACAGACATCAAAAATTGATTGCCCTGTTTTATCTCGCGGCATATTCCTTTACTTTAATTACGGCTCTGGTAGTAGCTATGGAAGATTTTGGGTGGATTGAAAAGCTTGAGTTCAATCCTTTTTTTATTGGTGCCCTATTTGAAATTCTTATTTTTTCGTTTGGGCTAAGCTATCGGGTGCGATTAGTGATTGATGAGCGTAATCAATTGCGCATAAAAATAGCTATTCAACAAAAAGAAACGTTGAAAGCATATATCAACGGAATTGAAAAAGAACGAAATAGAATTGCTGGCGAGTTGCATGACGACATCGGTAGCAGGCTTGCCAATTTGATTCGGATGATCCGGCTAAAAAATGAGCCAAATTATTTGGAGCAACAAGCTGAAACGATTGCCAACGATGTTAGAAAATTGTCGCACGAATTGGCAATTCCAACACATCGCGCCTTGGGGTTACCGAATCTGATTACACAATTTCTAGCAGATTTAAACACCGGCAATCGATGCTCGTTTCATTTTCAACATTATGACATTCCTGAAACCTTATCAGACGAAATTGTGCAACAAACTTACCGGGTTATTCAAGAAGCTGTTCACAATGTTATCAAACATGCAGATGCAAAAAATGTAGATATTCAGTTATTCTACAGGGATGCAGAATTAACTCTTACTATTGAAGATGACGGGAAAGGTTTTGAATTCAGCGTGGTAGCCTCCGGTTTGGGTTTAACTCAAATGAAATCACGCGTAGAATCATTGCATGGTCGGTTTGAATTAAATTCGGCCCCTGCACAGGGAACACAATTAATGATTAGTATTCCTTTTCCTGTATCTTGAAAGAAATTTTGTAATGAAACATTATCCCACCTATTTACAATCTCTGGGGCTTCTAGTAATTTTTGTGTTATGCTCGATTATTAGTATGCTAATCATCATACCCTTTTTCTCGTATGAAAGCGCAATCGGGTTATCGTTGATTTACACTTTGTCCTTGTGTCTTGCGATTGGATTTGGTTTATTTATTCGCAGGCACTATCAGTTTCCCGTCAAGCGTTTTTCTATCGTAGCCGTTCTCATTGCCAGTGTCAGTCTGATCGGGACTCATATATTTTTAGACCCGCTGACCAGTCTTATACCTCCATCCGAATTAATGAATAAAATGCTTCTCGAAACAGTGAAGCAACCCGTGCCCTACTTTTTCATGATTGTGATTGCTGCTCCCATTTTAGAAGAACTATTTTTTAGGGGGATCATATTAGATGGCTTCCTAAAAAACTATGACCCGAAATACGCCATCTTGGCGAGCGCATTTTTGTTTGCTGTCATTCATGGAAATCTGCCACAAGGAGTAGGTGCCTTTCTATCAGGTATTTTAATAGGATGGGTCTATTGGAAAACAGGCTCCGTCCTTGCCAGCATCATCATCCATCTGATTAATAATCTGATTTCATTCATATCAGTTATGCTTACACCGGAAGCCGAATTGTTTATGAGCCTGCGTGATTCGATTGGAAACCCACTTTACTATTGGTTACTGGTGGTTGGCGGAGGTGTTATTTCCTTGACGGGAATTGGAGTGCTGGCAAAATATTATTTTGAAATGAATGATCTCGATAATACTCAAATAGAAGAACCTTCCAATTAACCGAAAGGTTGATTATCAATGAACCCGAAGGCACAGAATAGACTTACAACTTCACACACACATTTTTCGCTTCTGTAAAAAAGCGCATCGCCTCCCAACCACCTTCACGGCCCACGCCACTTTGCTTCATCCCTCCGAAAGGAGTTCGTAAATCGCGGAGCAACCAACAATTAATCCAGACGATACCACTCTTGAGATGATGTGCTACTCGATGCGCTCGCTTCAAATTATTTGTCCAGATGGTGGCACTTAATCCATAAGCTGTAGAATTCGCAAAAGCAATCGCTTCTTCTTCGGTGTCAAACGGCATGATGCTAACAACCGGTCCAAATATTTCTTCCTGATTGGTGCGACAGCTCTGCGGTAAACCGGTTATTATAGTAGGAGCTACAAAATAACCCGAGGCACACCGACCATCTACTTTCACACGTTCTCCTCCACATGCAATCGTGCCTCCCTCCTGTTTCGCCAACTCAACATACGATAACACCTTCTTCATGTGTCCTTCAGAAACTAATGCACCCAGTCGTGTTGTTTCATTCAATGGATCGCCTACAGACAATGCCTGTGTTCGTTTGACAAATTCGTTCGCAAATTTATCATACAAACTGCGCTCAACTAAAATGCGCGAACCGCATAAACAGATTTCCCCCTGATTTGAAAAAGAAGAGTTGATAGAAGTTGAAATCGCTTCCTCAAAATCGCAATCAGCAAAAATGATATTTGGATTCTTACCTCCTAACTCCAATGACAATTTTTTGAACATCGGTGCTGCCGTAGCGGCAATTGTCTTTCCGGTAACGGTACCACCTGTAAATGAAATCGCAGGGATTAGTGGATGTTCCACGATCGCCTGACCAACTTTTTTACCGAGTCCGTGCACAATGTTCAACACACCTGTAGGCAAACCTGCTTCCATACATAATTTCGAAAATAAAAATGCAGTCATCGGTGTGAGCTCGGATGGTTTTGCCACTACGGTGCATCCACTCGCCAATGCGGGAGCAATTTTCCAAGTGAATAAATACAGTGGCAAATTCCACGGAGAGATACAACCTGCTACACCAATTGGCGTGCGAGTGGTATAGTTGATCGCTTCACCATCCATCAGGTGCGATTCTGCAGCTACGTGCATAGAAGCGGTAGCAAAGAATCGCATGTTGGCCGAAGCACGGGGAATATCAACCGACTTTGCCAACTTTAGCGGTTTGCCTTGATCGACACTTTCGGCCAATGCCAGCACTTCTAAATCACGATCAATCAGGTCTGCGATTTTTAGTAGGATAGCTGCACGTTTCGCTATTGGCATCTGCGCCCAAGATTGAAATGCAGCTTGTGCCGCAACTACAGCCGTTTCTACATCACGCTCATCTGAATCCGGCAAAAGACCATACAGTTTTCCTTCTGCAGGATTTATGTTAACTAAATAACTTCCTGAAATAGGCGCTACTAATTGGCCGTTGATATAATTGGAAATCTGCTGCATTATTTTTTTGTAATCTTAAATTCCACACGCCTGTTCAAGCGTCTGTCTTCTTCTGAATCGCCTGTGGCCACAGGGCGAGTAGCTCCATAACCATGGCCTGTAATTCGGTGTTTACCAATTCCATGACTTATCAAATACTCTTGTACGGTCGCTACTCTTTCTTGCGACAGCTTCAACAATACATCTGCGGTACCGCGGCTATCGGTGTGACCCTCCAATTCAATAAAGATCGAAGGGTTTTCTGAAAGAATGGTTACGAGTCGGTCGAGTTCAGGAAAAGATTCAGATTTGAGTACAGGTAAACCGGCTTCGAAAAAAACGTTGTTCAATTTAATTGTCTCTCCTACTTCAATTGGAATCATCATCAGGTCTTTCTGCACTTCTTTGTATTCGGCAGAAGCCGGCAATTCCAAATTTTCGTGCACTGAATAATAATCACTACGGCTCGCACGCACTCCATAATTAACTCCGTAAGGCAAAACAATTTGATACATACCCGTGCGCGGATCGGAGCGCGCCTCGCCTACATCTCTGCGAGTTCTCAAATTTTCAAAATGAATAGAAGCGGCAAGTGGTGCCCCCGTTTTGCTATTGAGCACACGGCCTTTGACTAACGTGACTGCGGATGGCCTAGAATTTTGTTGCAACTTGATTCGGAAAATATCCGCTTTCCCATATCCCTGATCATAACTTACAAAATACGCATAGTCACCGGACGCAGGGATGGTGTAGTAGGCATCAAAAAATGGCGTGTTGATTTGCGGCCCTAGATTGATCGGCTTCGTCCACTCCGTCCAGCTTTCGCCAATTCGTGTGGACATAAAAATATCCTGATTGCCATAGCCGGGTCTGCCGTCTGACGCAAAGTAAAGTGTCATTCCATCAGCCGCTAAGAAAGGTGAAGTATCCTCGCCAATGGAATTAATGACCGGCCCCAAGTTGATAGGATCGGACCACTTTTTATCTCCTTCTTTCAGGCACACATACAAATCACCCTCATTGCGATTCGGATCGTAAAAAATATTTGACTTCAACTTAGCGCTAAAAATGACGGCCTTTCCATCTGCGGAAAGCGATGCCACAAAATGGTCTAACTCATTTTTAAAAACCAAGTGCAGCTTCTCTGCGGGATCCCATCCGGATTCTGAACGATGCTTCACCATCAACTGATTAGCTTCTTCAAACATCAGCGTATTATTATCTGCACTTACAGCCAGCAGATTATCCGCTATGGGCGTGTTAACAGCCTTTCCCATATTCACGGCACGCGACCACTTATTATTTTCCCACGTGCTCATCCACACATCCTCATCATCTTTCATACCACCTACATTTTCAGCCACATTTTGCCGTGCGAGGTATAAAATCTTTCCATCCATTGAAATCACAGGACCCAATTCGTCATTGACACTATTAACGGATGCGCCCAGGTTTTCCTTTTTAGCCAACAGCGGTTGTTTGGGTAATTCGATCACCTGATCTTGCGCAAAGAAAAAGTTGTCTACCTCCAAGCGCATCTTCGTAAAAGCAACCATTCCAATGCCACTTCCCAACAAAGGCATCGGCTTGTGTTCTTCTACTTTCACATCATTCACATAAAAAGACATTTTGCCACCTTTCGATTCAACACGCAATTTGTTGGGATTGCCAATGGGCCGGATGGCATCGTGTTGTTTCCAGGTTTTTAGTTGCGATGGATCGCCACTGTAAATGGCATATTCTCCTTCCGAAGAAATGACAAACAAATTCAAGAGATCACTTCCTGAAGCCCAAATCAACCCGTAGCCATTGTCTTGCTCACCATTTTGCTGAATGAACTCAGCTGAAAGTGTAAAATCTTTTTGAACATCTATAAAATAACTAATGGACGATTGCGCTCCTTCATCAGTGGCGTTGATCACATATTCGCCATTTGCAAAAAAGCAAATTTCACTTTCTTCCCATCCAAACTTGTTAAAGGCAAAATCATCTTGGATGATCGGTTTTTGAGCCACTGAAAAATACCCGGCCATCATCATGCAAATAGTAAGATATAAGCGCATAGGGATTAATTATTTGAGGGTCATGATTACTACTAAGTTAACAAAATTCGCTTAGTACATTTCCAATCTATGAAAATGTACCTTCTATCAGTTTGTGTGGGGTGGGGTAACCGATACGGAGTAACAGCTTTCCGTTAGATTATTTCGCTAATATAATAAACTCAACTCTTCGATTTAGCTTTCGGTGTTGCTCTGTATCGTTAATCTGCATGGGTTGCGAAGCTCCAAATCCTTTTCCCGTGATGCGGCTCGGTGCGATGCCGTTTTTCACCAAGTAGCTTTTCACAGCTCGCACACGCTCTTTCGATAATTTCAATAAACCTGATTTGGTCCCAACATTGTCGGTATGGCCATGCAATTCGATTTTAATGGAGGGGTTATTCATCAGAAAATGAATGAAGCGATCCAACTCTGGCTTCGATTCATCTTTTAATACGGCCAAGCCTTGCTCGAAAAAAATATTCTTTAACTGGATGGCCTCACCTACTTGAATGGGTGCGAGTACCAAGTCTTTTTTCACTTCAGCATACTCTTTCACATCTGTCAAATCAAAATTTTCGCTAATCGAGAAGAAGCCTTTCGATTCCGCCCGAATACCATAATTGGTTCCGTATGGTAACACAATTCGGAATGCACCTGTCACCGGATTGGAAATAGCCTCACCAACTTCTTTGCCCGTGATTAAATCTTCAAAATAAATGGATGCACCAATTGGCTGATTCGATTGAGCATTCAAGGTAACTCCGGTCAGCAAAACCACTGGCTCGGGTTTTACCTCGTTCATCACGCGTACGCGAAAAAGATCGCTCTTGCCAATCGATTGATGCGTAGAACTCATGTACGCAAAATCACCCGATGCCGGTACAGTATAATAAGCATCAAAATCCAGTGAGTTGATTTGATTCCCCAAGTTGATCGGTTCACTCCAATGCGTCCAGGTGTCATCCAGTCGCTTCGTCATAAAAATGTCAGCATCTCCATAGCCGGGCCATCCCTTCGATGCGAAATACAACGTTTTGTCATCGGGAGCTAAAAAGGGTGAGTATTCATTCTCTGCTGTATTTACATCCTTTCCCAAATTAATAGGCGTTGACCATTTTCCTTCTTTGTCTTTCAGACTCACAAAAATATCGCGCTCGATGCGATTGCTGTCATAATACACATTGTCGCGGTTGCGAATGGTAAACAACATGGCTTTCCCATCCGAAGAAAGATTGCCTTCAATAAACTCGTCTTCATTGCGATAACGAATGCCAACATCCTTAACCTCTGTCCAACCTTCTGCCGTGCGCTCGCGCAAACCAAATCCATCACGCGTGGTGAATATCATGGTATTTTCATCCGTACTAATTGCGATGAGATTATTCGCATACGCGGAATTGATGGGTGTACCTAAATTTTTACTAAGTGTCCATTGATTGTTTTCAAATGCCGAAAACCAAATATCTTCTTCATCTTCTATTCCACCTTGATTTGCTGCGCTGTGTTTGCGTCCAAAATAAAGGGCATTTCCGGTAGCGCTGATTTTAGGACTCACCTCATCGGCTTCGGTATTGATGACATGGCCCAGATTCTCTTTTTGAAAGGTAGGTGAAGAAGCGGAGGGTAAATGAATAGATACCTGATGTGCAAAAACAAAATCATCTACTTCCAATTCCATTTTTGTGTTGTTGACAAAGCCAACACCCATTCCATACAAAGGCAATGCAGGAAAAGTAGTCACCAATTCATCGTTGAGATAAAAATGCAATACACTCGATTTTTGCTCCACACGAAGTCGGTTGGGCTGCATCATTGGTTTTACTTTCGGCCAAGGCATCCATTTGTTTAAGTCGCCTTTTAGCTGTGGTGAATAAATACGATAATATCCGTTGGAAGAAAACTGAAAAGCATTGTATTGATTGCCCTCTCGACCCCACAACAAACCAATTCCATTGTCAACCAATCCTGATTTTTGTATGAACGTGGCTTCAATCGAAAAATCCTTGCGTGCATCCAGAAAAGGCGTTACTGTTACAAATCTGCCCTTATCTTCTACGTTGGTAATCAGTACAAATTTTCCATCTTGAATTTTAGATTGATAGTTTAGGCCTTCACCCACGGGCCAGCCATTCTGATTATTGTCAAATTTTTCATGAAAAATTACAGGCAACTGCGCATGCAGTGAGCCGCAACAAATCATAAAACAAAAAACCAAACTTCGCATAGGCTATAAGCTTCCGGTTCTTCCTCCGTCTACCGGCAAATTGATACCTGTGATATAGGAAGCTGCAGGGCTTGCCAGAAATGCTATAGCCGCAGCGACTTCTTCGGGTGAGGATATTCTATCCATGGGTACTTCCTCAATCATTCGTTGCTTCGCTTCGTCTTCTGCAATGCCTGCCTTAGCCGCATTGTTTTTTATGATTGCCTCCAATCGGCCCGTCATGGTGGTGCCGGGTAAAACATTATTGACCGTAATGCCAAACGGGGCTACTTCATGCGCCAGTGTTTTCGCCCAATTGGCAACTGCACCGCGTGTGGTGTTCGATACGCCCAATCCTTTGATCGGAATTTTTACAGAGGTAGAAATGACGTTGATGATTCGTCCGTAGCCTGCAGATTTCATGTGAGGCACTAAAGCCTGAACAAGAATTTGCGAACAGATCAAATGACTGGTTATTGCTTTGATAAATTCTTCCGGTTTTGCGTCCAATACTTTGCCGGCTGGTGGACCACCAGTATTGTTAATCAAAATTTGAACCGGATGAGATGCTAAGTATTTGTCGATTGTTTCTTTCAGTTGATCGGGAAAATCAAAATCAGCCACCAGATAATCGTGGTTCTGTGAAGTGCTAGAAGGTAGTATGGCTAAAGTCTCCTTTAGCTTGACTTCGTTTCGGGCTACCAGCGTCACATGGGCTCCCAAAGTTGCCAGTTCAACGGCTGTCGCCCTTCCAATACCTTGTGTGCTTCCACACACGATGGCTCTTTTACCGCTTAAATCAAGGTTCATCGCTCGAATTGTAAAGTTTTAATATCTGATTTTCAGTAAATATAAAAGAACCTTAACTTTCCTCAGTTTATTTAATTAATTACAAGCTAAGTTCGATCAATAAGTGTTAACAGTAAACTAGTAACCATCACTAACTAAAATTATATGGCCATACGCAGACCTTTTAACCTCAAGCAATGGATCGCAGACAATCGCGCGATTTTGAAGCCACCGGTAGGTAATAAAAATCTTTATGCCGATGCGGGCGATTATATTGTGATGATTGTAGCCGGGCCCAATGCCCGAAAAGATTACCACTACAACGAAACAGAAGAGCTGTACTACCAACTGGAAGGAAACATTACCGTGCGCATTCAGGAGGATGGCAAAGCTGTTGATATTCCCATCAATGAAGGAGATATGTTTTTACTTCCCGCCCGTGTGCCCCACTCTCCCATTCGCACACCTAATTCAATCGGCTTGGTGATTGAATGTAAACGCCAGAGCACCGAAGATGATGGACTCATGTGGTTCTGCGAGCAATGCAATCACCCACTGCATGAATACAAATTTCATCTTGAAAACATAGAGAAAGATTTTCTTCCGCGCTTCCGCGATTTTTATGGTTCGCTCGAATTGCGGACGTGCAAAAACTGCGGACATGTAATGGAGGCAGACCCACGATTTGTTTGATATGACGAAGCAACAACTGATTGAGGAGTTGCAAAGGCATCATCGCGCTTTTACTCAATACATAAAAGGATTATCGCCCAAGCAATTAGAGTCTGCGCCAGCTGATAAGTGGAATGCGCTGCAACAAGCAGAACACTTGATAAAAAGTGTTGGGCCAGTGAATATGGCGCTGGCTTTGCCATTATATGTTTTACGATTGCTATTCGGAAAAGCGAATCGTAAATCAAAAAGTTATGATGAGTTGGTGGCAAAATACCAATCTAAACTGAAGGCCGGTGGAAGAGCTCCCGGAAGGTTCGTACCGGGTGGAAAAGAAAAGAATACAGAAGTGTTGGAAGGCAAATTACTGGGATTGGTAGATTCGTTACAGAAAAAAGTAAATGCGCTTTCTGAAGACCAACTGGATCAATATATCTTGCCTCATCCACTCTTGGGAAAATTGACGCTGCGCGAGATGATCTATTTTACCATTTATCATGTACAGCATCATCACAAGCTTGTACAAAACCAATTAGTATAATTTATGGCTCAACCTTTCGAGGCAACGATTGCCTTTGCCAAAAAAAAGGATCGACTGGATCCAATAAAAAGTTTCCGAAAACAATTTCATATTCCAAAAGTGAAGGGAAAGGAAGCGATTTACTTCACCGGAAATTCATTGGGCTTACAGCCTATTACGACCAAAAAAATAATTGCGCAAGAGCTAACCGATTGGGCGCAGTTGGGTGTGGAAGGACATCTGCATGCCACGAGGCCGTGGTTATACTATCATAAGTTCAGCAAATCCATTTTAGCAAAACTGGTAGGTGCCAAAGCGATTGAAGTTGTGGCCATGAATCAACTGACAGTGAATTTGCACTTGATCATGACAACGTTTTATCGACCTACCTCCTCCCGATTCAAAATTATAACCGAATCCGGAGCATTCTCTTCTGATCAATATGCCTTTGAATCGCAAGTAAAACTACACGGACTAGATCCTGATCAAGTCATCGTTGAACTAAAGCCTCGTGAGGGTGAGTTTACATTGCGCACCGAAGACATTGAAAGTGCTATTCGTGAACATGGCAAGCAGGTAGCGCTTGTGATTTTTGGAGCGGTGCAATATTATACCGGTCAGTTTTTCAACATCAAGAAAATTGCTGCTGCCGCTAAACAAGTGGGCGCTTATGTTGGTTTTGATTTGGCACACGCCATCGGAAATGTGCCCTTACAACTTCATAATCATGATGTAGATTTTGCGGTTTGGTGCAGTTACAAATATTTGAATGCGGGACCCGGTGGAGTAGCAGGCGCATTTGTACATGAGAAGCACGCCAACAATTCATCGCTCGTGCGACTGGCGGGCTGGTGGGGTCACCACGAAAAAGATCGGTTTCAAATGAAGAAAGGATTTATTCCGATGCCGGGTGTCGATGGATGGCAGCTATCCAACTTTCCGGTCTTATCGGGAGCCGCGTTGTTGGGTTCACTGGAGGTTTTTCAAAAAATAGATTTTAAGAAGCTTCGCGAAAAGAGCGTGCTTTTAACCGGTTATTTAGAATTTTTGCTCCTTCAAATTTCTGATCATGGTTCGAAGTTTCGAATTCTAACTCCTAGTGATCCAAAACAAAGAGGTTGTCAACTTTCGATTCGTACATGGAAAAATGGCAAGCAACTTTTTCAACGACTCAGTCAGGCAGGCGTCATTGCCGATTGGCGCGAACCGGGTGTCATTCGTGTTGCTCCGGTACCATTGTATAACACCTTCGAAGATGTGTTTCGCTTCGCGGAGATTTTTAAGAAGCACGTACAAGCAAACTAAATATGGAAAGTAAAAAACATATTGCCATTGCAGGCGCAGGACTAGTTGGCTCGTTATTGTCCATCTATTTAGCGAAGCGCGGCTATCAAGTTACGGTGATCGAACGCAGATCGGATATGCGCAAAAGCAAAGGGTACGAAGGTCGCTCCATTAATTTAGCTCTAAGCAATCGGGGTATTCGAGCATTGGAAGAAGTAGGCTTGGCAGAGGAACTAAAAAAAGAAGCCATCCCCATGCATGGGCGGATGATTCACGACTTAAAAGGCAATTTGCAATTTCAACCTTACGGAAAAGAAGGGCAATACATTAATTCCATTTCAAGAAGTGGCTTGAATAAAGTGTTGATGACGGCAGCCGAAAATGTTGGCGTTCGTTTTCAATTCGAAAAGAGAATTGTACATGTCAACTTCGAAGCATCAGAACTTTCATTTCAAGGCGTTGATCAAAAAATTCAAACCGAAAAATACGATTGGATTATTGGTGCCGATGGCGCTTTCTCTGCCGTCCGTCACGCCTTGCAAATGACGGATCGTTTCGACTATTCACAAGAATATATTCATCACGGCTATAAAGAATTACATATTCCTGCTAATTCCAGTGGTGGATTTCAGATGGAGAAAAATGCTTTGCACATTTGGCCACGCGAAAGCTTCATGCTAATTGCTCTGCCCAATCCGGATGGAAGTTTTACACTGACTTTGTTTTTTCCGTTTAATGGTGAACAGTCGTTTGAAAAGTTGGCGTACAAGGAAGCCGTACAAGAATTTTTTCAAAACACATTTCCGGATGCGCTTCAATTAATGCCCGATCTTTTACAAGAGTTCTTCCATAATCCAACTTCATCACTCGTTACGGTGAAGTGCTTCCCTTGGTTGAAAAACAATGTGTTGTTGATGGGTGATGCCGCTCATGCCATCGTACCATTCTACGGACAAGGTATGAATGCCGGGTTTGAAGATTGTAGGGCATTCAATCAATTGCTCGATTTACATCAGGACGACTGGAGTACGGTAGCTCCTATTTTTCAGCAAGAGCGTAAGCCCAATGCCGATGCGATTGCCCAGTTGGCTTTGGATAACTTTATTGAAATGCGCGACTTGGTAAATGATCCCGACTTTATCTTAAGAAAAAAAATAGAAGCGAAGCTGCACGAACTTTATCCCACTGATTGGATTCCACTGTATTCGATGGTCACATTCTATGAAGACATTCCTTATCATGTAGCGTATGAAACCGGGCAAAAGCAAAAGAAAATTATGGAAGAAGTTCTAAAAACGCCTAACATCGAATCGACTTGGCAGCAGATGGATTTGAAGAAAATTGTTGATCAGCTAAAAAAATAAAACTGAATTGCGAGTTTACCGTGCATCACGCATCGATGTGAACTTTGTACTCCTCGTAACGGTCTAAGATTTCCTTTACATACCTCACGGGGCCATCACATCGGCAATAGCCCGCGGCTACTACTGCATCGCGATAATATTTTGGATTTGATTTCTGCAAAAGAAAGTATTCAACACTATCATTCCATTTGGCGGCATTGCGTCCATTTTTGCGTGCCAATTTTTGCGCATCAATCACATGCGAAACTCCCACATTATACGAAGCTAATACAAACTTCAATCGCTCTTCCGGATCAGAAACGGACTTTGCCCAATGGTCATCTAAGAATTTTAGAAAACGAATTCCGGCTTTGATATTTTGATTGGGGTCATGTAAATCTCCTGCATGCAAAAACTCTCCCGTCTCCGGCATCACTTGCATTAATCCGATAGCACCAGCCCATGACTCGACATTCGGATTAAAGTTAGATTCCTGATAAACAATCGAGGCTACCAATCGCCAATCCCACCCAATTTCTTTCGCGCCAATTTTTATTTGCTCATCATACGGTGACAAGCGATCGCCCGAAATGGAAGAATAGTCACTGCTCGCCATAATGATAGAAAACCTCGGATTATTAAAATACTTGTCGAACAGCGTTTGAAACAATCCGGTTTGCTTGATACGAGCCATCCATTGATCGATGGCCTGTTGGAGGTTAGTTGAATTTTTACGCACCCCCCACGCAATCTGTTGGGGCAGACTGAGAGTAGTATTGATATCCAAATTGGGATAATAAAGCGCATTCACCATGGCAATGGTTTGATCGGTAACCGTGTACTTGATTTCACCGGTTGCCACTTTGCGAATCAAGGATTCTGTTTCTGCGGTCGCGCTATCTTCCTTTAAAATAATGTCACCTCCAATTTCTTGCGACAAGTTTTTCATGCGCTCGCTGAATGAAGAGCCTTTCATCACATGCACTTCTTTTCCAACTAAGTCGAGTGGATTACGAATCAATTTCTTATCCACCAGTTGGGGTGGTTGCATGCGCCAATTGGCTGGTTTCTTCTGCACCAGCACCTGGTGTGTGGTGTAATGTGGCTTTGTAAACGAAATATAATTAGTACGGTCTTTCGTGACGGTGAGAGGAAATGCGAGTACATCGCCATTGCCCTTATTTAATTGATCAATTGCCTCCTCTATACCTGAGATCACTTTAATTTTGAGTTGCACCTTCATGGATTTACAGAAGTACTGTAGAAGTTCGTACTCATAGCCCATGGGAGTGCCCTTATAGATAAAATAGCTGATGGAGTTATTGTCGAGAATGGCTTCTAAATAGCCTCGTTTCTTTATTTCGGCCAGATCCCGCTCCATGGCTGGCTCAGCCAAAAATGGCAGTTCCTCTTTCCCGCCACGGCACTGTGGAAGCACCAGAAGTGCTAAAAGAAACAAAAAACCAATGACTGAGCGATTAGCCATTGTTGAAAGTAGCCAAAAGCAGGCAAAATAAAAAGGCCACCGAGTGGTGGCCTTTTTTGATTTAAGCGATCTAAGTAATTAATTAAAGATATAACGTACACCGATTTGTGCCTGCCATACACTTCCAATAGAGATGCTCTTAATGAATGTATCTTTCAATAAAACGGTTTCACCATTAATATTTTGTGTTTGCATTCTATAGGTAGGCACACCTGCTGCATTCACACTAACAAAAGTTAATGGCTGGGAGGTAGTAGTTTGATATCCCACTCCAAATCCGTCATTGATTAGGTTACCTACGTTTAAGATATCAGCTCTCAATTGGATGGTGTTTCTCTTTTGTTTCGCGCCAACCTTTACATAGAATTCTTGCACTACGCTGAAGTCGAAACGGGTTAACCAAGGGAAATAAGCACCATTTCTTTCAGCATATTGACCTCTTCTTGAGCTTAAATACTCACTTCCGTTGATATAAGCATCAAATGCTGCCTGTTGATCAGCTGCAGTAAATGTTTTGCCGCCTGAAGTAAAAGAGGCAAAAGTTAATTCGCTAGCGCTTTTCGGTACGTAAATCAAATCGTTGGTTTGACCATCACCATTCAAATCGCCACCATACGTATAAGATAATTTTCCACCACTCGCTGAAACCATACCTAAAGTAAACATGGTCGCACCACCAATTTTATCTCCGTACTCCAAACGATAGTTCAAGAAACCTACAATACGATGTCTCAAATCGTTATCAGCAAAAGAAGTACCTAAATAGTTTTGGCCGGATACGGTAGGAATGTTCGCTTGCACAGTGCTACCTACAGACTGTAAATCTCTGGCTTCACCGTAGGTATATGCAACCATACCACTGAATCCTTTATCAACTGGCTTCTCCAACTTTGCTGTGATTGTATAAGAATCACCAACGCTCGAATTTTTCAAAACAAACACGTTTGTAACTTGTGAATTCATGAAGCGAGGCGCTACGTTTCCTGGAGCAGATGCAGGGAAACGATCACGTGTATCAGGACCTGTAAAGTTTCTGTCCTTCGGGCTCAGGTTAGCATCAATATAACGCAAGGCATGGATGTTTTTGTTGTAGATTACCTCTACCGTTCCAACTAACCCCCAAGGTAATTTTTGGTCAATAGCTAAGTTGGTTTTCCAAACTGTTGGGTACTTCAAATTACCGTCAGTAGCATTCACTGCATAACCAGATAAGGTGTTGATGTCTGGCTTAGTGGTAGGGATAAACTCAGTTGGTGTCAAACGGAATGGTCTGTTCGTTACATTGGTGTTGTTAAGCAGCGCTGTATTAACCCCATTATTTCCAAGCTGGTTGGAAACCAATACCTGTGGAATACGCGATACAAACAAACCGCTACCACCACGAATTTGAGTTTTCTTATCACCTTTCAGGTCATAGTTAAAACCAATTCTAGGCGACAATAAAACTTGTGCACCTGGGAATGCTCCGGTATTTACTTTATAGGTATAACCATCTTCATTTCGGAAGTTTAATCCTGCAACAACTGGGTTATTGAAAGCTGCCGCTGTTGAGTTATCATAATCAAATAAATCAGCACGCAAGCCCACTGTTAATTTCAATTTGTCTGTTGCTTGAATCTCGTCTTGCAGATAAGCACTATAGGTGGCCACATTCAATACTTGAAGAGGCTCAACACCGCCTGGCAACAAAGAGTAACGCAAGTTATAGCGAACAACAGGCACCGGTGATACAGGATTGGTAGGATTAGCTACGAAATCATCTACCGCTGCTTTGAAATCAGCAATCGAGTTGTAAACATAAACACCATTTGAAGAAGGGAAGAATACGTTATTAGATGTGAACGCCTCGTACGAAATACCCGCTGTTATGGTATGATCATCGGCATAGTAAGTCGCATTGTTCGTGATATTCAAAGTGGAGTAATTCAACTTGTTGTTAGGAGTGAAGGGGTCAAAGCCTACAGAAGTATAAGTTGATCCTGCACCGGTTGTATTCGGGCTTGCAATAGCTCCATCCAAAATATCAATAGTAGGGAAAAGCGATGTTTTATAATCTCTGTCTTCGGTCTGCTTGTTGTATGTTACTACCAATTTATTGGAAATACGTGAGCTGAAAGTTGAGTTTAATTCTCCCGCAATTGAAAACGTCTTGTCCTTTTGGAAGTAACCCGTGTTTTCAGGTGAAATTGCTAGTGCAGAGTTGGTTCTATTACCGTTACCCGCTGTACTGCTGCTATTACTTTGGCTAATGTTGATTCCTCCTCTTGAATCGTGGTCTGAATAACGCAATGAGAGTTTGTGCTTCTCATTAATGTTATAATCTAAACGAACCAAGGTTTTAGTACTTTTTGTCTCGTTGTTGTATCCATCAATCGCTCCTAAGTTGAAACCCAATTTAGTAAGCATGTAGGTACGAAGATCTTCCATTGAAGCTGCCGTTACTCTTGATACGTTACCGGTTGCTCCGGCACGATTCGCCACCCAATCCATTGCTGGTGCTGAGCTGGTGAATTGCTCGAAGTTTGCGAATATGAATAACTTGTCTTTAATGATAGGAGCTCCAATTCTGAAACCAAATGTATTTTCATTGATTGTGAAAGGAGCCAATTTCTTGCCACCATCCGCCTTGTTACCAACTAAATCATTATTTCTAAATAAGTAATAAACAGATCCAGATACATCATTTGTACCAGAACGTGTTACCGCGTTGATACCGGCACCGGCAAAACCCGACTGACGAACGTCAAATGGAGTTACGTTTACTTGAACTTCATCCAATGCATCTAATGAAACAGCGGTAGTTCCGGTACGACCTCCTGCTTGCGCAGATCCTCCTAATCCAAACCCGTTATTGAATACAGAACCGTCAATTGTGAAACTATTAAATCGGCTGTCCTGTCCGGCAAATGAACTACCATTGCTATACGCGTTGTACTTTACGATATCATTTACAGTACGGCCAATGGTTGGGATGCTGTTCAAGGTTTGACGATCGAATGAAGCAGCCGCGCCTTGGCGGTCTGAACTAAAGATATCATTCTTATTACCGGTTACTACCAGTTCATCTAATTGAGTACTTTCATCTACCAACTTAACATTTAAGTCGGCAGTTACACCTAAGCTGAGGTAGATGTCATTGATCACCTGCTCTTTATAGCCTACGAAGCTAATTTTAGCAGTATAAGGACCTCCTACACGCATGCCGGGGATTACATAGCGTCCATTGGAACCAGCTGCAGTTCCATAAGTAGTACCTGAAGGAGTGTGCGTTGCAACGATCGTTGCACCTGGCAAAGGTTCACCCTTTGAGTCGGTAATCTTCCCCGCCATGGCGGAGGTGGTCACCTGCGCGTATACCCCAATGGAGGCAAAGCACAAGGCCGTCAATGTTAACAGTAAAAGTTTTCTCATAAGTAATTCGGGTTTTAATCGGGGGCAAAAGTATCCTTTTCGGGTAACTTCTTTACGCTGTTTGCTTTAAATCTTTTGCTCTTTTTCTTAACAATTTGATAACATTGACCTACCGCTTATCCCTTATTCTGTTGTAAAAACGAAGAAAATGCGAAAATTTGATGAATTGATTAAAGCTATACTTGAAATGAAAAAACTACTCTTTTTTATAACCATTCTAACCAGCAGTGTCTCCTGGGCTCAGGTCGATCTCTCGTACTACTTTCCACCCAATATTTCGCTCAATCCGGCAATACCAACTCCACAATCGGTGATTGGCCATCAAGTGGGAGAATGGCACATTACCCACGACCGGCTTGTAAACTACATGATGGCTTTGGATAAAGCCTCTGATCGTATTTCGCTGGAAGTAATCGGCCAAACGCATGAAATGCGTTCCATTCTGCTTCTCACTATCACCTCCCCCAAAAACCATCAAAATCTGGAGGCAATTCGGGCGGAGCATGCGCTTCTTTCCGATCCACAAAAGTCGGGTAACGTAAATATTAAAAATATGCCTGCTGTGTTTTACATCGGGCATAGCATTCATGGCAATGAAGCCAGTGGTGCTAATGCCGCTCTGTTAACCGCTTATTATCTGGCTGCCGCCCAAGGCCCCGAAATTGAAAGCTACCTTTCCAATACTATTATTCTTTTTGACCCCAGTTTCAATCCGGACGGCTTGCAACGCTTTTCTTCATGGGTGAATGCCCGCAAGAGTAAATTGGTTAATGCCGACCCGAATGATGTTGAGCACAACGAAGCTTGGCCGGGTGGGCGCTTCAATCATTATTGGTTCGATTTGAATCGCGATTGGCTGGTTGCCCAACATCCGGAGTCGCAAGCGCGTGTGAAAAAATTTCATGCATGGAAACCGAACGTATTGACCGATCATCATGAAATGGGCACCAACGCCACCTTCTTCTTTCAACCAGGCGTGCCTTCCAGAATGCACCCGCTCACTCCTGAAAAAAATCTGGAACTAACCAAAAAGATTGGTGCCTTTCATGCGAAGGCCTTGGATGAAATTGGATCGCTCTACTACACCCAAGAAGGGTATGATGATTTTTACTATGGCAAAGGATCAACTTTTCCTGATGTGCAAGGGGCCATCGGAATTTTATTCGAGCAAGCGAGTTCTCGTGGGCATGCACAGGAAAGTGTCAATGGCGTACTGCGATTTCCGTTTACGATCCGCAATCAGTTTACAACCGCACTCAGCACACTCAAGGCCGTGAATGAAATGCGCGTAGAGTTATTAGAGTATCAACGCGAGTTTTATTCTAACGCTTCCGCGGAAGTGGTAAAAGATCCTGTAAAAGCTATTGTGGTGAATTCACCGAAGGATAAAATGAAACTTTTTCACTTTGGTGAAATGTTGGCGCGGCAACAAATCGCATTTTATAAACCAATGGGAAATCTAACAGTGGCAGGAAAAAATGTTGACGCTGAAACTGGGTATGTTATTCCTTTGAATCAACCTCAATACCGCTTGATCAAATCGATGTTTGAAAAGCGAACGCAGTTTAAGGACAGTCTGTTTTACGACATCTCCAGTTGGACATTGCCGCTCGCCTTCGGCATCGACTATGAAGAACAAAAAGTAATGCCTGCATTGGGAGATAGAGTTACCGATCTCAAATCTCCGGAAGGAAAAATCATTGGCAAGGGAGATTATGCTTATGTAATTGAACCATTCGGCTACTATGTGCCACGGGCAACGTATCGCTTGCTCAGCAAAAACGTGCGCGTAAAAGTAGCCACTGAAAATTTCTATGCGGACGGGAAAAAGTTTGAACGTGGCAGCTTACTGATTCCGGTAGATCACCAAGAGCGCCTACCCGATCAATTGCAAGTTTACATGAAAGAGATTACTGAAAAAGATGGTTTGGATGTGTATGCCCTTGCAACAGGCTTAGATTTTAAAGGCGTATCCTTAGGCAGCCCTTCTTTCTTATCATTGAAGAAACCCGAAATTGCCATGCTAGTTGAGAGTGGTATCTCTCCTACCGATGCCGGTGAGATCTGGCACGTACTTGATACACGTTATGAAATTCCGGTGACGTTATTGCCAATCAACGTGTTCAACTCAACCAATATCAATCGTTATAACACTTTGATCATTCCCGAGGGGAACTACAATGCCATCAGCGAAAGCGCCAAAGAAAAACTAAAAATCTGGACGCAAAATGGTGGCCTCGTAATTGGGTTTGAAAGTGCGGTCAACTGGTTTCAATCTGCCGGTCTGGGTAAATTCGAAGTAAAGAAAGATGATGACAGCAAGAAAGAACAAAAGCCAAAACCCTATGCGGACATCGAAGAAAATCGGGGAGCACAAGAAACAAGCGGAGCTATTTTCGAGGCCGATGCCGATTTGAGCAACCCACTGTTTTACGGATTTAGTTCTTCTAAAATTGCGTTGTTCAAACCCAACAACATCTAGATCGGAA
>PJQF01000118.1_pt1 | contig 50148 bp, 40 predicted proteins | sample 1503741 | NCBI WGS metagenome assembly PJQF01 (sample SAMN07775949, study PRJNA414020) | Biofilm metagenome, whole genome shotgun sequencing project. | isolation source: biomolecule (vanillin) treated reverse osmosis membrane biofilm | place: India: Nagpur | collected 2017-03-21 | reverse complement strand
TTTACATGCTCCACCGCATGTTCTACTTTCTCATGCCCCCAGGTGATGTGGTAGTGAATATGAAATCCGTACCCACCTAACTCTAATACCGGCAACACATCAGACTTCAATGAATTGCCGATCATCAGAAATTGATTAGGCGAAATATCCAGATGACGAATCAATTTTTGATAATCTGCCACTCCTTTCTCAGACATAATTTCAACATGATGAAAGTAATGTTCGAGTCCGGATTTTTTCAGTTTACGTTCCTGATCCAACAGATCGCCTTTCGTAGCGACTACCAAACGATATTTATTTTTAAGCAGACTAAGCACTTCATCTACACCGCCCATTTTGTCAACGGGTTTGTCAAGCATTTCTTTTCCCAATTGAATGATGCGATCAATCAGATTCACCCGAATGGTTCCATTTGAAATACGAATCGAGGTTTCAATCATCGACAGCATAAACGATTTGATGCCATATCCATATAAAGAAACATTGGCAATTTCGGTTTTGAGCAATTCACGTTCAGTTGAATGCTGCGGCAGATAATCTTCCAACAGTTGACAAAAAGCGGTTTCTACTTCCTGAAAATAGTTTTCGTTGTGCCACAGTGTATCATCGGCATCAAATGCAATCACTTTTATTTCTGATAGCTTCATTCTTGTTTTCTACATCAAGCCCTAGAAGGCAAATTCATTTTCTGGCCTCATCCAATTCACGTGTCAACGTCTTTACTATCTCCGCCATCGGGCGAATACTGTGTACATGTTCAATCGCTGGTCCTGCACACCAAACAGTTTTATAAGTAGCACCAAAGGCCGCTTTCTCTACCGCCTTCATTCCGCGGAAAGCGATAATCATCTTTGCGTACTTCTTCAATGTTTTGTTATTGTTCAATATCCACTCCAGCCAGTTTGCTTTTGTGCCGAGTTGCTGTACATAGGGAGTATTGATCACCGTCAGCGCACTTCCGGATAATTTGGTGGTGCGAACAATATCTTTCTCACCATACTCAATCATGGCTTGTTTGTACTCCGGTGAAATCGGAGCTTCATCACAAGCAATAAAAATAGTACCTACCGAAACACCCGCTGCACCCCAATCCATTACTTGTTTTATGTCTGCACCTTTTGCAATACCACCTGCCGAAATAATGGGCAGACCGCAATTCTCTTTGAGCTGACGAATTAAATCTTGTGGTGGAATATTTCCGGCATGCCCACCGGCACGGGAGTTAACCGCGATCACAGCATCGGCACCCATCTCCTCCACTTTTTTGGTGTAGGCTAAATCAACTACATCGCAGAACACTTTTATGCCCAATGGCTTGCAACGCTCAATCACTTCACGTGGACTGCCCAAAGACGTGATAATGTAATTCACTTTTAAATCGAGCAGTGTTTCCAGTTGACCTTTGTATTTTGGATTTGATTTGTTCACAATCAAATTCACACCAAACGGTTTGTTAGTAGCCGTTTTGATTTCTTCAATTGCTTGCCGCAATTCTGCATCCGTACGATAATTCAGCGCAGGGAAAGCGGCAGTCACTCCGTTGGCCAATGCTGCTTTGATCATTTTGGTATTCGAGATCAAAAACATAGGTGCAACTATAATCGGGTAGTCGATACCCAACATTTGATCAATGGTTTGCTGGCTCATAGTGAATTATTTTGAAGTCTTAAGCTAGCCAAATAATTGGTGGCTCGCAATCGGGCATAAAAAAAGCCGGACATAACATCCGGCTTTTCGATTTAGGTATATAAAGTCTATACGTATTGGTTCAGCATTACCGGCATCACCAACATCAAAATATCTTCTGCTTTGTCTTTTTCGGCTGGTGTAATAACACCGGCTTTATTGGGTGCTGACATATTCAATTTAATCTGATCGGCAGTAGCGTTGCTCAGCATCTCTACCAAAAACTTCGCATTGAAACCAATCTCGATGTCTTCACCTTCGTGCTCGCACGAAAGGCGCTCGTTGGCCTCGTTCGAGAAATCCAAATCTTCAGCAGAAATCTGCAATTCACTTCCGGTGATTTTCAAGCGCACCTGATGTGTAGTTTTGTTTGCATAGATAGATATACGCTTCAATGAACTCAACAAATCTGTACGACTGATGGTCATCTTGATTGGATTCGATGTAGGAATTACGTTTTCGTAATCCGGGAAACGCTCATCGATCAAACGGCAAATCATGCGGATGTTTCCGAATTTGAAGAAAGCATTCGCCATGTTAAAGTCGATGCTGACATCCGTATTTTCGGTTGGCAATGTTGCTTTCAATAAATTCAATGCTTTACGCGGAATGATGATCGCATTACCATTGTCTGATTTAATATCTGATCTGCGGTAGCGCACCAAACGATGGCCGTCCGTAGCTACAAACGTGGTATTCTTTTCGCCTAAGTTTACATAAACACCTGTCATCGCAGGGCGTAACTCATCGCTGCTGGTAGCAAAGATGGTATTGTTCACGGCTTTCGCTAAAACTTCAGAAGAAATCAAAGCAGAGAAGTCGTTAGAAACCGCTGGTACTTTCGGAAAGTCCGTTGCATTTTCTCCGGCTAACTTATACCGACCATTATCGGAACTGATCTCGATGCTGTAAGTGGAAGCGTCAATTGAAAAAGTAACAGGCTGATCAGGCAAGTTTTTTAGCGTGTCCAACAAAATACGGGCTGGCACGGCAATGCTTCCTTTCTCCTTCGATTCTACTGTAATCTCAGTGATCATGGAAGTTTGCAAATCAGAAGCTGTAACCGTCAGGTTGCTCTTATCTATTTCAAAAAGGAAGTTTTCTAGAATTGGAACTACCGGATTAGTAGTGATTACGCCATTAATGTTAGAAAGCTGCTTGAGCAGGTAACTAGAATTGACAATAAACTTCATCAGTATCAGTGGTTTGATTTATAACGGACGGTAAAGTTATAAAGAAAAACCAATCCTGAAAACGAGTATCTCAAATAAGAACTTCCGGACAGTTTACCAGCCCGGAAGCCCTTTTTTACCTCGGTTCTACTCAGTTAATGAGGTAATTCCAAAGGTGGCCATTCAGGATAGGTACATTGTCCGACCCCCGGAATAGCAATTTGAACTGTATATGGATTAGAGATACTGGTTTGAACTGTTAAGGTGGCGTAATATACACCATCCACAATGTGTGAATTAAACTCTTCGCAACCACCTGCAGGGTACCACAAAAAATCGCCTCCGGATATAGTAATGGAGTTAGTAGAAGTTGTTCGTGAAGCTGACCCTGGATCAATTGTCCAAGTGTAACTGGTGGCAGTACAAATGGAGGTCGTGTAAAGTGTGACCGTTTGATTCTGATAAATCGTAATGATCCCGGAATTGGTAGAACCGGCACTCGAAGAAATTGATACTGTTTGCTGCAAACACCTTAAATCATCGACTTCCGGCTTCTCATCAATAGGAGCAAATGAGAACAATAGGGAAATGACCAAAAAGAGCGGGAGAATTTTTAACGTTTTCATAAGCAGATTGTTTTTGTTATACCTCTACAACGAAGCGAAGCTGCCTTTAGATAAAACAACCCGTTCCATTCACCTGCCGAAAACTACTTGCTGGCGATTATTTGAGAACGAAGTAAGATCGTTTGCGAAATAGAGGCTCGAATCGCCTTGGCTGGAGGATAATTGCCTCCTGATTAATGGTTGCGATTAAACTACCGCTCTTCTTGCTATTTCCCATGATCGACAATCGTAATTGGTGCTTAGCAATATCCTGAATAGTAAGCACCATGATGGGTTTGCCAGAAAGTAAGCTATCCTCCTGCTGAATCTCTTCAGATGTTAAAAATCGATCCGCCCGAAGATTAAAAATCGACTCTAAGTACTGACTTAGTTTGGTAGTATCTGTTACCGCTACTTCTTCAATGCCAAACAATCCATTGGCCAATGTCACCGAAAAATCCTGTGCAGAATCTGCAGGTAAATGTGATTTCAGCGATTTGAAGTTTTGCCAATTGAAATTAAAGATGCGTTTATCGCGCCACTCATTCGCAGTCAACTCAAAGATAGAGGCCAGATATACCCGATATCCGGGAATGGTTACAAAATAAGGTTGTTCACCGGGGAGCTGAAAATACGTTTCCGTCTTCCGTTCGTTGCCTACCACCGTCATTTCTTTAACCAATGCATCACCTTCCCATAGTTTTACCTGAATGCCCGTTTGCTTCATTCGCTGTTGAATTGAATCACGAAATGTTCCTGTCAATTCACGCTTGGGTTCTGATTGCAGTAGTGAAGCAAAAAACACAGTCACCATCTGGGCATCGGCTTCGTGTTGATTATTCACTAACCATTTTGAGCCATTAAAAGTGAGTTCTACTTTTCCTTTCGCGGATTCAAATTGAATTTTATCTACTTTATTATCAGCGGCTATTTTAAAGAGGGATTTATCTATATCTGCTGAGTCGCTGCTGTTCCAGATCAAAACAAAAGCCGTGATCAGCGACAACGCTATCAATGAAATCAACAAATAGAGGTTTCTATTTTCTTGCATAACTAAAATCGGGCATAGCGTGCTTTGCGCAGATACGTCAACAACAATCCCATCGCCACCAAAACTACCAATGGCATTACCAAATTGATCAGTTGCCAATACGTTCTTTCGTTGCGAATCTTCTCTTTGTCCAGCGGACGAATCTTCACTTCTTTATTGCGTGCTTTGATCAAACCATTTTCATCGGTCAGGTACGCCACCATATTCAACAACAAATCCTGGTTGGCAAATGTGTAGCGCGAAAACGGATCATACCCTAACTGCTGCGGCTTGTTCTCTCGTGGATTAATATCATTGCGCGCTATATCGCCATCCGCCATGACAATAATCTTCGTGGGGACACTTTGTTCTACAAATTTTGCGGAATCCACACCTTCCGGTGCAAAGCGATTTTTGTACACTGAAGTAAATGTTCCTTCCAGCAAATACGCTACCGGTATCTTTCCCGAAGCAAAGCTTTCTTCTTTCAATTGCCTCCGTAAATCATTGACACTTACCTTTACGGGAGCTGTTAGCTTCCGCGAATAGGCAGATGAGAATACTAAAGGTGTCTTCTTCACGCCTACTGCCTTTACTGTATCGATGCTGCTGACAAACTTCGATTGAATCGCATCCATATTTCGTGTGATGGGATGATCAGCATATTGATTAAGCAATGGAAAGAAAGGCCAATCGAGTTGCATCATCTGCGGACGATTACCTGCATTGCCAACTACAATCGGGTATTTTCCGGAAACACGATCCTGAATCAAATCTGGATTGATACGCACACCATACTTAAACAATTGATCATCCAAATTGAGATTGTACGGAAAGGCAAAATAATTTTCACTCGAAGCACTATCCATGCTGGCATCCAAACGATCCAACAACAAAAGTGCTTTGCCTCCTCGCATGAGGTATTGATCCAAATGATACTTCTCTTTTTCTGAAAATTCCGCTCTCGGTTTGGCAATAATCAGCGCATCGTAATGATTGAAAGATTTTTTCTTTGACAGATCCGTCTTAAACACATCGTATTGCTCCAGCAAAGCCGCATTGAAGCTGGCCATTTGCAAACTATCCAATTCGCCATGTCCTTTTACCCAACCTAACTTTTTACGTTGCGTGTTGGCCATCTTATAAATCGCATTAGCCAATTCAAATTCTACATTTTCAATGGATTGGTTTAACACTTCTTGTGATCCTTGCGCCCGGCTTCCTTTCAACATCATGACGCCCGTTTCAAATCCACCATAAGAAACCAACGCGCCCGGAAAAACAAACTTCTCGACTCGCTGTCCGTCTTTTGTTTCAATCACATTCATCGGACTGATTCCTTTCGCAGCCAATTCACTCATGTATTCATTTCGCGCCTTTTCACCAATGGCTTGATTGGGATCTGTGAATGTGTAGCGGATCTTATTATTCGAATAAATGCGGAACTCATCCAACGTTTCGCGGATGGCCTTTTGAAAGCGCTTGAAGCCCGGATTCAATTCTCCTTCTAAAAAGACTTCCACAAACACTTCATCATCCAGATTGGCCAGCATTTCTTTTGTCTGCGGTTTGATGGTGTAGCGCTTTTCTTCGGTGAGGTCGATGCGGAAGAAATGAGAAGATGCCAATAAATTGATCAGTACCAATACTACCAACCCGTTTGCCCATAAGAGCAGATCGCCAATCTTTTTACTGGTGCGCCAATTTACCATAGTCTGCTCGCAACAATAATTTTGGTGGTCAATAAGAAAAAGGCCGTGAGCGTAATTGCATAGATCAAATCGCGGCTGTCAATCAAACCTTTGCTCAACGATTCGTAGTGATACAAAATTCCGATTTGCTTAATCGCCAAGGCATAGTCGGTTGCAAAAGCTGAAAGCGAATCAAAGCCCGTATAAAAAAAGAAGCAGAGAAACGCAGAAACTATAAATGACACAATCTGATTATTCGAAAACGTTGAGGTGAGAATACCAATCGAACAAAAGATGGAAGCCAGCAATGCAAGGCCTACATACGAACCAGCTACGGAAGCGGAATCAATATTACCAATGGGATTTCCCAAGCGGGAAACGGAAAAATAATAAATCACGGTAGGGAACAGAGCCACCAATACCAAGGCAAAAGCCGCTAAATATTTACCAATCACCACATCCCAATCGGTCAATGGTTTTGTTAAGAGTAACTCCAGGGTTCCCAGCTTCTTCTCTTCCGCAAAACTTTTCATGGTTATGGCAGGGATCAGGAATATAAATACATACGGCCCCATCGAAAACAAGGTATCTAAATCAGCAAAGCCATAATCGAGTACCGAAGTATCCGGAAAAATCCAGGTAAGCAAACCCATGGCTGTCAGAAAGACACCGATTACCAAATACGCAATCAGCGAATGCAAAAAGCCATTAAACTCTTTATAGAAAACGCGGATCATGCTACCGTTTCAGATGAAGTAAGTGAACGAAATATTTCTTCCAAATTGCTTTCTTCCTCGCGCAACGACAATAATGATAATTTCTTTTCTGCCGAAAGGCGAAACAACTCCGCGCGCACATCCACATTCACTTCGGTAACAATTCGGAACGATTTACCAGTTTGCGTAACCGATCGAACCCCCGCCAAAGTTTGTAGATCTTCCACGGCAATGGTTCCCTCCCACTCTACTAATAATATTTTCACCCCATCTCGTTGCGATAACAGATTTTTCAAACGATCATCGGCCACAATCTCGCCCTGGCGAATTACTATTACCCGATCACACAACGCCTCCACCTCTTGCATGATGTGCGTTGAAAGAATAACTGTTTTATTCGCACTGATTTGCTTAATCAATTTCCGGATTTCAATAATCTGATTGGGATCTAAACCGGACGTTGGTTCATCTAAGATCAGCACGCTGGGGTTATGGATCAATGCTTGTGCTAAACCAACCCGCTGCCGGTATCCTTTGGAAAGCGATTCGATTTTTTTGTTCTGTTCCTTTGTAAGACCACACAGCTCAATCATTTCGGCCACACGCTGTTTTCGCTCGGTGCCCGCAATACCATAAACCCCACAAACAAATGATAAGTATTCATGCACATACATATCCAGATACAAAGGATTATGCTCCGGTAGGTATCCAATGATCTTGCGCACCTCCATCGGTTGTTTCACCACATCAAACCCGTTGACGTGCACCGTTCCATTGGTGGGTGGAAGATAGGTGGTGGCAATTTTCATGGTGGTCGATTTACCTGCACCATTCGGGCCGAGGAATCCCACAATCTCTCCCTTCTCAATAGAAAAGGAAATGTCCTTCACCGCCAATTGCTGGCCATATTGCTTCGTAAGATGGGAAATGACGAGTGACATTTTAGTGGCGCAAAAATAGTTTAAAAGTTGAGAAGTTTACCTAATTGCCTTTTGGCCCATAAATTGCGTTGTTTGATCTTCAGATAATGAGCAATTTTGTAATTCGTGTAAACCAAATCATCACCAAATGAAACGTGCCAGTGTATTATTAGCCATTTTAGGTTGTGCCTTTGCCTCGTTTTCTCAAACCGGCTATCGCATTGATTTTAAGATTAAAAGCTGGAAAGACACCACTGTGTATTTAGGCAGTTACTTTGGTGAAACGAACGTGGTCCGCGATACCGCACAAGTAAAGGGCGGAATATTTCACTTTGATGGCAAAACAGCCTTGCCGGAAGGTGCTTATTATTTGGTGCTCGCCAAGAATAAGTTATTCGACTTTGTGGTGGGCAAAGACCAATTCTTTTCCATGGAAACCAGCGCCAGCAATTATTTGCAAATCGATGAATACATTAAAAACCTGACCATCAAAGGAGACCTGGATAATCAATTGTTTTTTGAAAACCTTCAGTTTATCGGGGCACAGAGTGGTGAAGCGGAGCCTATCATTAAAATATTGAAAGACAGCACGCTGAAAGAGGATCAGAAGAAAGAAGCACGCGAAGCTTTTGCCAAGCTGAACGAAAAGGTGATGAACTACCAAAAGCAATTAATTGAGAAAAATCCTACCACCGTTACCGCCCGTTTGTTAAATGTAACGCGCACGATCGATGTTCCCGCGCCTCCTAAAAAGGCCGATGGCTCCATTGATTCCACCTTTCAGTTAAGATACTACCGCGAACATTTCTTTGATAACATGGATTTGGGCGATGAGACCATGGTTCGTTTACCGCGTCCTTTTTATCAGGAAAAAGTAAAAGAATATCTGGATAAATTATTTGTGCCTGCACCGGACACGATTATGCGTGCCATTACAGGAATTGTGAACAAGGCTAAGAAAAACAAAGAAACCTATAAGTACTTGGTTTATAGTTTAATGGTGATGTACCAGGCACCGGAAATCATGGGACTTGATGAAGTATTTGTCAGTTTAAATGATAAATACTTTGCCTCCGGTGAAATGGATTACTGGGCTAATGCCTCCATTAAAAAGAGTTTGAAAGATCATGCGGATAAAATCAGAATTAGTATGATCGGTCGGGTGGGCGCCAACTTGATTATGCAAGATCAAAACCTGCAGCCCCGCTCCATGTATGACATAAAGAACAAATACACCGTTTTATTCATTTTTGATCCGGACTGCGGGCATTGCCGGGAAGAAACACCGAAGCTGGTTGAGTTTTATAATAAGAGCAAAGCCAAGTACAATTTTGAGGTATTTGCCGTAGCTTCTGACACCAGCATCGCCAAGATGAAGAAGTTCATCAATGAGTTTAAAACTCCGTGGATTACGGTGAATGGTCCGCGCACGTATATGAAAGAGCATTACTCAAAGTATTACCATGCAGAAACCACCCCTACCATCTATATTTTAGATGACAAGAAGAAAATCATTGCTAAAAAACTGCCCGTGAAGCAGTTAGACGACTTCTTTACCAAGCACGAACGGTTCGAAAAGCTGAAGAAAACACAACCGGCCAAGGGTGCAGCGCCCGTAAAAGCGCGTGAATCATCGAATTAATTGTGTGAATCGTGCAACTATTTGACCGTTTGAGAGTATCTAATACAATAAATAAAGGAAGTTATGGCATTGTTTGATACCCTCTTCGGCAAGAAAAAGAAAGAATTTAAGGCATCTTGCCAAATAACGAAGGAACCCATCGAAAAAGGATTCGGTTATTTGTTAACTACCGCTCAGGTAGTGACTTCCAAGCGCTACTGGGATATGATAATGACAGAACCCGAAACTATGTCGTATACCATATCGCATTTCAATAATCAGCCGAGCGGCACCCAGATGCGCAACATGATTTTTGAAAAATATGCTGGCATCTCCAAGCCCTGGATTATCTCAGATTCCATCATCAGCTACTTTGAAATTGATAAAGCTTCCGCCAAAGACAATGCTAAAAAATGGTGGGAAAGTGAGGGAAATTTCATTCCCACTCAAACAGGCCCTGCTGCGGAAAATCTGGACTCTTCTTTATTTCAAACCGTGAAGGATTACGCCATTTTGGAGGCCGGTCGATCCAAAGTAAAGTTGGCGAGCTAATTTCTGCGCTCAATTGTAAACTGCACCAGATCGCGCAGCGATGTGCGATACGTTGAATCGGGAAATTCAGATAGCAGTTGCAATGCTTCCTGATAATATCGATCCATAGCTTTCTTGGCATATTCTATACCACCCGAGTTCTTCACGAAAGCAATCACCTCCTGCACTTTCTTTGGCTTTTCACTTTCATTTTTCACAATGCCAATGATTTTGCGTTTCTCCAGCCAGCTTGCTTTGGATAAAGCATAGATCAGCGGCAGCGTCATTTTCTTTTCTTTGATATCGATTCCCAGTGGCTTACCGATTTCTTCATCGCCAAAATCAAACAAATCATCTTTGATTTGAAAGGCCATGCCTACTTTCTCGCCAAACAATTTCATTTTATCTACTTGTTCTTTGGCAGAGCCCACCGAACTAGCCCCGATGGAACAACAAGAGGCAATTAGCGAAGCCGTTTTCTGTCGAATGATTTCGTAATAAATCTCTTCTGTAATATCCAGGCGCCTGGCTTTTTCCATTTGCATCAATTCGCCTTCGCTCATTTCTTTGACCGCATCGGTACAGATGGAAAGCAAGTCGTAGTCTTTGTGTTCCAGCGCTAAAAACAATCCACGTGTCAGCAGAAAGTCTCCCACTAAAACGGCAATTTTATTTTTCCACAGCGCATTCACGGAAAAGAATCCTCGTCTGTAGTTGGAGTTATCCACTACATCATCATGCACCAAGCTGGCAGTATGCACCAATTCGATTAAAGAAGCGCCACGAAACGTTGATTCATTGATGGTGCCACACGTGCCTGCACTTAAAAAGACAAACAGTGGCCTCATCTGCTTTCCCTTCCGCTTCACAATGTAATTCATGATCTTGTCCAACAACAAGACACGCGTTTTCATCGAAGCCCGAAACTTGTGCTCGAACTCGTCCATTTCCCGGGCCACCGGGGCTTTTATTTTGTCTAAAGACGAAGACATTGCTGCAATATTAGTCAATAGTAGATTGTGTGTAATGCGTACCGGTTACTTTAATTGTATTTAGAATGACATTCACTCCGCTTCTCTTGATGGAATAGGGGCGAAGATTGAACCGATGGTGAACGATCGAACGATCAGCAAAAAAGAGGTACGCAATCGGCAAAGTAGGTACTATTTACTATTTTCGGGTTTATGATGCTTGTCGATAAACGTTGGGAACAGTTCTTGTTCATAATCACTGTGTTAGTGATCATGTTCGTTATTTCCCGGATTCTTCGGTTTGTGGTGGGACGATTCATTCGCGGGGCTGCCAAAAAACTCAAAGTAGACCCAACCCGCTACAACTTCTTTAAGAATGCCGTGGACTTTATTCTTTTGTTCATCGCCACGGTTATTATTTTCAGATCCATCCCCTCGTTGCGCACGGTTGGAACTACCTTATTAACCGGTGCCGGTGTGCTGGCCGCGATTGTTGGTTTTGCTTCACAGGCTGCCTTCTCGAATATTGTCAGTGGTTTCTTTTTGGTGATTTTCAAACCTTTTAGCGTGGGCGATCGCATTAAAATTGGTCAACTCTATTCGGGCGATGTAGAAGACATCAATCTGCGGCATACCACCATCAAAGATTTTGAAAACAGAAGAGTGATTATTCCCAACGCAGTCATCAGCAATGAAACCATCATCAACTCAACCATAATCGATGAAAAGACTTGCATGTTTGTTGAACTGGCCGTGGCATTGGACACGAATTTAGATCAGGCCATTGCCATCATTCAGGAGGAGGCCATCCACCACCGCTATTATATTGACAACCGAACCGAAACAGATAAAGAGAGAGGCGAACACAGTGTGATGGTAAGGGTCATGACTTTCTTAGATTCTGGCATTCAATTACGTGCGTATGTCTGGGCGAATAATCCCACCGATGGATTTGACTTAAAATGCGATTTGAATAAGTCCATTAAAGAACGGTTTGATGCGGCCGGAATCAAATTATCCAACCTGCACCATTTGCTGGTGATGAAAAGTCTATAAAAATGGCTCGAAAGAAAAGCTTAACGCCTGTCAACGACACGCCACACCCCAGCGAGAGCAAGGTGATTCTGGAATTGATTCAATACAATGAATCTGCTTATTCAAAACACGAAGATTTACCGATCAGTGAATTAATTGCCAACATTAAAGCCAAACAAGTTAATTGGGTAAACCTGGACGGACTGGAAGATAAGAGTATTGTTCAGAAAATTGCTGATCATTTTTGCCTCCACACGCTGTTGGTGGAAGATATTACCAGCGACCATCAGCCCAAGGTGGAAGAGTTTGATGACTATCTCTTCTTTACGCTGAAAATGCTCTACCGTATTGAAGAAGACCGTATTGATTACGAGCAAATTAGTTTTGTGTTGGGGAAAGATTACCTGCTCTCTTTTCAAGAGAAAGAAGGAGACTTGTTCGGAAATCTACGCGATCGAATCAGGCTGGATCAGGGGCGCGTGCGAAAGAAAAAAGCAGATTATTTGTTGTATCGCCTGATCGACATTATTGTTGATAATTATTATTCTGTGCTGGATGCCATCGGGCAAAAGATTGAAACCATCGAAGAAGACATTTATCAGAACTCCATTGAGCAACAGTTTAAGAACATTCAAAAGTTAAAAAAGGAACTCATCTATCTGCGCAAAGCATTATACCCCTTGCGCGATGCCATGAGCAAGTTGATCAAAGACGAAAGCGGTTTTATTGAACCCGTCAACATTCGATACTATCGCGATGTGTATGATCATGTGGTGCATTTGATCGATTCGCTCGATACTTACAAAGATTTAACCTCGGCCTTGATGGATATTTACATCAATACGCTGAATACCCGCATGAACGAGGTGATGAAAGTATTAACCATTATCTCGACCATTTTCATTCCATTAACATTTATTGTGGGAGTATACGGGATGAACTTCAATACCGAAAAATCACCCTGGAATATGCCCGAACTCAATTCCCCTTATGGCTACCCCATTGTCATGGGATTGATGGTTTTAATTGTAATTGGTATGATGCGGTATTTTAAATACAAAAAATGGTTTTAACTTTCATGCACTAAACCCAAAACACCTATGCTTTTTCCTATTCTTTTACTTTTGGTCGGATTTGTTATTCTGATCAAGGGGGCCGATTTCCTGGTAAACGGAGCTTCCTCTGCCGCTAAGAAATACGGTATTTCAAATCTGGCCATTGGCCTTACGGTAGTTGCCTTTGGCACCTCCATGCCCGAATTGATTGTGAGCCTGGTATCTGCCATCAATGGAAAAAGTGATGCCTCGTTTGGAAACGTCATTGGCAGTAACAATTTCAATTTGCTTTTCATTTTAGGTATTTGCGGGCTGATTTATCCGCTGGTCGTTCAACGTAATACAGTAAAGTATGAAGTGCCGCTCTCTTTGCTTGCTGCTGGATTACTTTATTTATTAGTCAATGACTCTTTATTAGGTGGTGATGCGGCCGGAAGCTTAGGTCGCTTGGACAGCGTTATTTTGCTGGTATTCTTTGTCGGTTTTTTGTTTTATATCTATAAAACCATGAGCCACTCCACCGATGTGGAAGAAGGTGAACCCATTAAAATATACAGTATGCCTATCTCTTTGGGCTTGGCCTTGCTCGGCATCGTCATGCTGGTAGGTGGTGGTAACCTAGTTGTAGACAGTGCCGTAAAAATTGCACAGCATTTTGGTTTATCCGAAAAACTAATTGGTCTTACGATCTTAGCCGCAGGAACCTCCTTACCGGAATTGGCTACATCTGCTGTAGCCGCTTATAAAAAGAACACAGATATTGCTATCGGGAATGTGGTAGGCTCAAACATCTTCAATATCTTTTTCATTCTCGGAGTAACAGGCGTAATAAACCCCATGCAATACAATGCAGCCATGAACTTTGACTTATTGATTTTGATGGGTTCAACGGTATTGCTCATGATCTTTATGTTTACACTCAATACGCGAAAACTCGATCGTTGGGAAGCAGGTATTATGCTGTTGGCTTACATTGCCTATACCGCCTATTTGATTGGTATGGACAACGGTGCAGTATAGCCGAAATCACTGTCAATCATTTAAAAAAGCCGTCTCTGAAAAAGAGGCGGCTTTTTTTATTTGAAGGATGAGTAAATTCTCAGTGTCTGATTGATCAATAATACTGTTGAAAATGCTAAAACGAACGCACGCTAACCTAATTTAATTTGGAAAAATGTCGTATTGCTACCCATTGTAATTCAATCAGTAAAAAATAAGGCTGCTTACTTTTCGATGAACTAAGTATTAACTGCAAGTTATTTAATTAAAAAAAAATTACTTTTGCGACCTAAACTTACTCCCCCATGACAAAAAAAACCAATTTACTCCTCTTAACCATTTCATTGGTTGGACTAACCATTATCCAATCTTGCAAAAGCGATGATCCGGCACCGGTTGCCAACGTACTCATTGCAGGTAACAGAACCACCGGCAAATTCTACACCGTAGATGAAAAAACCGGAGCAACCAAAGAAATCTTTACGCCTACCTACAGCGGAAACACTTTAAACGAAGTGAGAGCCGTGGTCTTCCATCCGAAAAAGAACTTATATTATATAAGCCAAAATTCGTACACGTTAGATCAAAACACACAATTAGGCTACTTGTATACTTTAAATCCCACCACAAAAGTTGCTACCCGAATTAACCAAAACAATGGTGTAAATGGCGTGGTATGGGATGCGATTGTTAACTGGGCTGTAGCAGCAGATGACAGCCTTATTTCAGTTGGAGACTTTAATGGCGATGGCAATGGTGTCGTAAAATTTGGAACAGATGGTGTTCGCTCTAAAAAGACCGTAAGAGCAAATGTTTGCTGTGGTTTGGGAATGCTGTATGATGCCAAGACCAATAAGTTTATTGTGTCAAACGATGGTGGTTACAAAAACAAGGTAGTTATCAGTGACCTTGATGGCGCAACCGGAGCCATTACCAATCAAAGAGATGTTATCACTTTCACAGGCTTTCCAGAAGATTTTTCTGTTTCATCTAATCTTAGCCTAAAAGCGATGGCACAAAATGGAAGTACTGCTACCGTTTATGGATTATTGTACAACGGTATTAGTGCCAGCAGAAAAACCTATTTTGTAAAAATTGACCTTACTGCAAAGTCAATGACTTACATTTCAACTATTGGTGCTGATAACAACAACCAATACAATAATTTAACGTACGTTCCGGCTAATAAATTCTAATCTTTTAATTAGTTCAGAACAAAAGTTAACGACTCCAATTTCTCTACTAGAAATTGACATTATTAAAAAAAGCCGTCTCAGAAAAAGAGGCGGCTTTTTTTATGCGATCACTTTTTATACAAGCCAAAAGAAAGGATGCAGTTGGCAATTTTCGTTTTATATAGTTAGTGATTTCGTTTTATTTCGTTAATCGGAGAAGTACTGAATTCAAAAAGTGCTTATACGCGTTCTATTTCAATGATTTTAGTTTGGCATAGCGTTTGTTTTCGTTTTTGCGTCCATGCATGGATCGGAACTAAAATTAATTCTCTCAAACTTAAATTCATTTTTATGAACACAACACAAATTTCGTATGTCATGCCTCCAGCAGACTTTGATGCTATCAAAGCCGCTATTGCAACCATCACTGCAAAGATGCCTTTTCTTATTTCGTTGAAGCCTGAAGAAGTAGGCTATCTCACCAAACTTGGACCTAAAAGTGTTGACTTTGCGCAAGATGCTTTTTCGGCTTCGACTAATTTTCCGAATGTGCTACCTCCGGTGTTTGACAAAGTAGAATATTTCAAAGACGTTGCACTATTTAAAAACCTGAGCGAGATCAAGATGCTGATCGATTCATTGCAAGAGAAGGTTGAAAGCACGTACCGATTAGTGGGAAGTGAGTCGATGGTAGCCAGTCTTACTGTTTATGAACTGGTACGCACTGCTTCTAAAACCACACCAGGTTTAAAGAGCGTGGCTGAACAATTGGGGCAACGTTATAAGAAGCGGAAGAAAAATACTTCTAACGATAAGCCCTCTCATGGTTCGGATGAGGCTTCCTCTGCCAAATGATGGTGGTGCTACTCAAATACCCGGACGTCTCGAGGAGATCTCCGGGTTTTTCATTTTATACCGACTTTTTCCGATGCTCCTTTTTATACGTCTGTGAATATCAATTTCATCAATACCGGGCTTCTACCTCCCTCCTATTTCAATCCAAACTATTCCGGCAGCACTTTTAGTTTCGTTCTTGTACCGCAGCGATTCACCATGTAGCGGTTTTGATACATCCATGACTCATTGAGATTTTCGCGAATTTCGCGGAGATACTCCTTTGATTCTTTTATTCTCATCGTTTCAGTTATTTTCTTACCCAATGATACTTAGAAATATTCCATTGATTCTGTGAGATTCAACAAGTAAGCAATTTTCAAACCGGATGATACGTTGAGAGATTCGGGAATATCTAAATGATTCTCCGTTAATACTCCGAGATTCAACTAGTACGACATTTTCTTCGATTTTGATACTTTTACATTCATCAATGATACTTTTACATTCATCGATGATACTTGGAGATATTCCGTTGATACTTTTAGATTCAAACGAGGGTATAAATGAAGAAATAGAATGAAGTTTTTCGTTGCTAATCGTTAGTCAGACTTCGGAATAGCTTATGCCATCTTGGGCACATCAAATTGTTGGAAGAAATTCGATGAAGTTTGAGTGGTTGGCTGAGATCAGTCAGCGTCATTTAGTTCTTTAGTCTGATCAATTATTTACCAGCGATTTTTGCGCTCAAATTTTTCATTGGTTCAAATTTAGTTTCTGGTGCAAACCTGGGTAATCTCTCTATCAGGCGTCTGAAACCTAATCAATTTGCCACTATTCTACTTGGTTATCCGATGAAAGAGTTTCGTAGGGTTCGCTCGAACTTCTCTTAAACAACCCCCAATTGGGAATTGGACATTTTCAAAGTTGAATGATAAGTCCCGTTGCATAAAGCAGTCTCACGTAACTTTGATAGTAAGTGGACTGGGCATCGAAGTAAAGTTGCTGCGTATCAAACCACGATCGCTCAGCTTCTAATAGTTCAATCAAGGTTGTTTCTCCTTTTAAATAAGAATGGCGATCAGACCGCAACACTTCGGTAGACATTTGAAGGATGGTAGCATAACGACTGACTGTCTCCTTTTGTAGTTGATAAGCTTGATAGGCGGTAGCTACTTCTTTTTTTACTTTTAGTTGTAGTGTTTGAAAATTGAGTTGCGCTTGCTGTTTTATGAAAATTGACTTTTGAATTGCACCCTGATTGCGCGAAAAAAAAGGCAGTTGTATGGTGCCAAAAAAACCAAGATAAGGAATGGTGTTTTGAGGGTTCCAGATAACGCCTAACTCTGGCACCGGCCATTTGAGTGAATTTTGTAATTTGATATTACTTTCCGAAACGGCAATTGTACTTTGAATCGTCCGAATCTCAGGCCGCATGCGCAGGGCAATTGCTAATAAACTATCTGTTTGATTGGTAATGGAAATTGTTTCGATTGAATTGGCGGTTGATACATCTACACTATCGGGTGAGCTTAGCATAAATTTTAACTCCTGCACCGCACTACGATAATCAAGTTGCGTAGATTTTAATTGCAAATTGTATTGCTCCAGCGGAATTTGTGTACGGATCAGCTCCGTGGCAGAAATCATCTTATTTTCTACGCGTTTTTTCTGAATGGTGACCAAACTATCCAGATTGAAGTGTGCTTGTTGAAGTATCGTTAGCAACTGCTTAAGTCGCCACACCTCAAGCCACTGGTTAGCTACTTCAAAAGTCAAATCATGTTCTGATTCATTATATATATTTTCACTCAACGCTATCTGTTGGGTTGCCACTTCCATTTTATTTTGACGCAGATGGGGCCACTGAAATTGTTTGGTCAACTGCCACCACTGATGCCATTCTGTATTAATCGGATAAAATTTGGAATTGATTAATTGAAGGCTTTGGTTGTTCAGTATCGGATTGGGGCGAAGTTTTGCCGTAGTTAAATCACTTTGTGCGATTTTGATATTGAGCTTTCCAGACTTCAGTTCGGTATTGCTTTCGCGGGCAATTTTTAGAGCATCTGCAAGAGAAAGCAGATCTTGTGCTGACAGAGCGTATGAAACATGCAAGCAAATTGCGATGCAGAAGGAGCTTACATATTTCATCCGGCAATCATTTCCGATTTTATAAATTCAGAATTCAGACAAATATAGAAAGATTGATTTCCAATGCAATTTGCTTCAAACCGGAGAACATGCTGTTGCTGTCTATTCAACAAACAGAACTTTTTTTTCCTGATTATTTTACTGGTTTTTATTCGCACCACACGCATAAAAAAAGGCCACCTTGATTCAGGTAGCCTTTTTCTATGATAGGGTGTTTCGTGTTTTGCTTAGATCTTTTTCTCTAATGCGGTGATTTTAGCTTGCGCTTCTTCTTTGCCTAAAGAAAGTGCTTTCTTATAAAGCTCGATGGCTTCTTTATAGGTGTCTTTCTTTTTGCGTGGGGCTAACTTGGTGCGGTTAGCCGCTTCTTCTACGGCTTGTCCACGTGCGAAGTACGAGTCTGCTTCGCTCATCTTGCTTTGCACCATCATTTCCTGAATGCGTGCTTCGATCAACGCCAACTCTTGTTGCTTGGCTGCGATCTGCGCTTCTTTGTCGGTCAGCTCAGCTTCTTGCAAACCTACGGTTGTGATCAGGTTTTGATTTTCATTCTTTAATTGATCTACCTGTTCGTTGAGAGCAGCAATTTCTTTATTGCGTGCTTCCAAATCAGCTTTCAATTTTTTAATGGTACCGGTCAAAGCATTGTTGTTGCTTTTGGATTTCTTCAAGGTTTTCTCCAAATCCGAAATCTTGTTTTGTGTGTCTTTTACATAATTATTGATGTCTTTCATGCGGCTTTTGTAGTCGTCATAGGTAGTACCTTCTACCATGTTAACTCGCAAAAGCTGGCGGTTGGCATCGATGGAATCCATCAATACACCTACCTCTTGAAGAGTGGTTGCAAATTGCTGACTGGTTTGTAACTCATTTTTTAACGAGTCCACCTGTGATTGCAGTTTTTCGGAGTTTCCACCGCAACTCATCATGATTGCGCCAATGGACGCAACAAACAAAAATTTCTTTACCATACAGTTGTTAGTTATTAGGGTTCAAAATTACATCCTGTTTCACTTCTATCATGCAAGAACAAAATATTTTTTAAAATTCGGCTAAATCATTCGACAACCTGTAAATTGCGCCCGTTTTTAGGCAAAGATTTCACGCTAAATGCCCTTTTTCAGTACCGCACGCGCTTTTATTGCACCCGTGGGCAATCGATACAGCACTTCCAAAGAGGTACTCGCACTAGAAAAAGTGTATCCAAAAGGCATTCAATTTATATACGCTACGCTCCTTATCTGTAATTAAATCGCCATGGCGAGATCATAAAAATGGATTCACATTCACGCAAACACGCGCTTTCAGTAGCGGGGGTATTGGTTTCATTAGGCATCATTTACGGAGATATTGGTACCTCTCCCATTTATACCTTCCGCTTTATTGTGGGCAACAATCCCGTGTCAGAAGAATTGGTATATGGAGGTCTTTCATGCGTCTTCTGGACTTTAACCATTATCACTTCCATTAAATATGTGTATTTGGCATTAAGTGCCGATAACAAAGGCGAGGGTGGAATTTTTGCCTTGTATGCGTTGGTAAGACGCTACAAAGCCAGCTGGGTTATCTTCCCAGCTATCATCGGTTGCTGCACATTGATTGCCGATGGATTTATTACTCCTGCCATGAGCGTGACGTCTGCCGTGGAGGGTTTGAAATCACTGGTTCCTTCCATCTCAACAAATACCATCATTACCATCGTCATTATTATTTTGGTGGCACTGTTCATCTTCCAGCAATTCGGCAGCAGTGTGGTGGGCAAAACATTTGGCCCGGTGATGTTGGTTTGGTTTATTTTCATTGGCGCGATTGGTGCCTATCATTTATCATTTAACTGGAGTGTTCTGGAAGCCATCAATCCGATGTATGGCATGAATCTATTGATAAAGTATCCGGGAGGCTTCTGGATACTAGGAGCCATTTTTCTATGCACGACTGGTGCAGAAGCCATGTATTCTGATTTGGGGCACTGCGGTAAATCCAATATCCGTCTCGGCTGGGGCTTCGTGAAAGTATGTTTATTGTTGAGCTACTTCGGTCAGGGTGCGTGGTTGTTAAATGAACACAATGGTGAATTGCTGGGCGAAACTATTCCATTCTTTGCCATCATTCCACAAAGCTTATTGATTTTTGGGGTGATTATTGCAACCATGGCTACTATCATTGCTAGTCAGGCCTTGATCAGCGGTACATTTACATTGGTGAATGAAGCCATCAAATTGAAATTATGGCCTGCCACCCGCGTGCGCTACCCAAGCCAGATGAAAGGTCAGATTTACATTCCGGCCATTAACTGGATTTTAATGTTTGGTTGCATCATTGTGGTATTGTATTTCGAAAAATCAGACGACATGCAGGCGGCCTATGGTCTGGCTATCACTTTTGATATGCTGATGACTACTTCGCTGTTGGTTTATTATTTCTCAACTGCCAAGAAATCCACCATACGCTCTTCCATTCTGGCATTGGTGTTCTTCACGGTAGAAGGAGCTTTCCTCATTTCAAATTTGAGCAAGTTTACGCATGGTGGATGGTTTTCATTTGCCATTGCCTCGGTGTTCTTTCTGATGATGTTTATTCTGATGCGTGCCCGCGAATTGCGCGATCGCCATACAGAGTTTGTGGATTTGAAACATTATGTTCCGATGATTCAGGACTTGCAGGCGGATAACACCATACCACGGGAGTCGACCAATTTAGTGTATATGGCGGTGGCCGACAGCAAGCGTTATATTGATTCGAATATTATTTATTCCATCTTCAAAAAGCGCCCGAAGCGAGCAGATGTGTATTGGTTTATTCACGTGGATACGGTAGATAGTCCGTATACCAGCAAGTATTCGGTGGATACAATCATTCCAAAAAAATGCTTTTTTGTGCGGATCAAATTAGGCTTCAAAGCCGACCACCGGGTGAATTTGCTGTTCAACAAAATTCTGCACGACATGGCCGAGTCGGCTGAGATTGATTTGATCAGTCATTATCATTCTTTACAAAAACACAGCATGCCTGCCGACTTTAAATTCATCATGCTGCACTCGTTGGCTTCAGTAGACAGTGAAATTTCATCATTCGACAACGTAATTATTCAAGGCTATCGCTTTATTAAAAAGCACAGCTTATCAACCGAAGAAATGTATGGTTTGGAGCTGGCCAATGTGGAAGTAGAGCGTGTGCCTATTATGGTGGGACCGGCTGCTAAAGTGCGGATCAAACGCGAAAAAGAAGAGCTGGAACGTGAAAAAGAATTACGTTATCACGGCCACATTGAATGACCGATTGCGGACGCCTACGTTCGCAATTGACCTTCTTAATTCTTGAAATACCGCTTTTTAGGGGATTTTAAGCCCATAAAATCATTGGCACTAATTTGGGAAAGGGTGTAAGTATAATTGCACCCCTATGTTTAAAAACTACCTGAAAGTTGCCCTGAGGAATCTAACCAGAAACTCTGTTTATTCCTTTATTAACGTGGCCGGATTGGCTGTAGGAATTGCCAGCAGCATTTTAATCTTGCTGTGGGTGGCGGATGAATATTCATACGATCAATTTCATGCCAACTACAAAAACATCTATAAGCTGTATCAATCGCAGGAATGGAATGGCCACATTGGCACTGGCAATAGCATGCCTTATAAATTGAAAGAGGTTCTGTTGGAAAAATCCAGCAAAATCAAAAGTGTGGTGATGACCAACTGGGGCGAAGGCAACTTGCTGCAAGTGGGCGACAACCGACTGAATAAGTATGGGCTGAGCGCGAGCGAAGATTTCTTTAATGTATTCAGTTATGAAATGATTGCCGGAGATCCGGCCACTGCTTTAAATGAACCGACTAAAATTGTTATCACTGAATCAACCGCGAAAGCTTTTTTCAAAGATGGCAACGCACTCAATCAAACAATCAAAATTGATAATCATGATGAGTTGAAAGTTTCAGGTATTGTAAAAGATACCCCTGAGCAATCGTTTCTGGAGTTTGATTATGTATTGCCCTTCAGCTATTATGAAAAGACCAACCCATGGATTACCAACTTTGCGAAAGACAGCTGGGATAATAATAGTTTTCAAATGTATGCGCTCTTGCAAGATGGGGCTACCAAAGAAGAAGTAGACGCTTCTATCGCGAAGATAATTCCCGAATACAATCCTAAAGCGCCAACGGCCCGACTCTTTTTGCACCCGATGGAAAAGTGGCGGTTGCACTCCAATTTTGAAGAGGGCAAAAATACAGGAGGTAAGATTGTGTATGTGCGCTTGTTCACTGCCATTGCGGTATTTGTATTGATTATTGCTTGTATTAACTTCATGAACCTGGCTACGGCACGGAGTGAAAGCCGCGCACGCGAAGTAGGTATTCGCAAAAGCATTGGTTCGCGCAGGAAGGATTTGATCTTCCAATTTTTAGGAGAATCCATTTCCATTACACTGATCTCTTTTATTGTAGCGATTGTGTTGGTAGAACTTGTCTTGCCGGGATACAATACACTGGTAAAGAAAACCATTTCTATTAATTATTCTGATCCCATCGTATGGTTGGTATCCATTGGTTTGATTTTAATCATCGGAATAATAGCCGGAAGTTATCCCTCATTTTATCTTTCATCTTTCGAACCGGTGAAAGTGCTGAAAGGAAAAGTGAATGTAGGTAAAGGAGCGGGCACTCCGCGCCAAGTATTGGTAGTGCTGCAATTTGGTTTTTCGATTTTTCTATTGGCCGGCACGATTATAATCTACCAGCAAATACAACATGTGAAAAACCGCGACATGGGGTATGACCGTGAAAACTTGATTCAGATTTGGATGAATGGAGAGTTGCAAAACAATTTCTCAACCATCCGACAGGAATTGGTAAACACGGGAGTGGTGGAAGCGGCTTGCAAAAGCAACAGCCCGGTTACAGCCATCTTTTCAAACAATGAAGTAAAGTGGCAAGGCATGGCCACTGATCAGCGCGTAGCATTCAGCACCATTGCAACGGAATATGATTACACCAAAACAATGGGCATTCAAATGATAGAGGGCCGTGACTTTTCAAGAGAGTTTAATGACACACTATCGGTCATCATCAACGAGGCCGCTGTGAAAATGATGTCGATGGAAAATCCCATTGGCAAACAACTGGAGATGAATGGTCGTCAGTTTACGATTATCGGTGTAGTGCCTGATATTGTGATGGACTCACCCTATAGTCCGGTAGAACCGATGACACTTTTGTTTGATCCGAGCTGGAGTAGCACCGTTACGATTCGTTTGAGTAAAACCAATGAATTACCTGCAGCAGTGGCAAAAGTGGAAAGTGTGTTTAAAAAATTGAATCCGAATTATCCTTTCCAATATCGCTTTACAGATATCGATTTTCAAAAGAAGTTTACTGATATCAATCTGATCAGCCGATTGGCCGGTGTGTTTGCAGGCTTGGCAATTTTGATTACAAGCTTAGGATTATTTGGCTTGGCGGCATTTACGGCAGAACAACGCACGAAAGAATTAGGCATTCGCAAAGTGATGGGCGCTACGGTGAGCAATTTGGTTTTGTTGATCTCCAAAGATTTTTCGAAGCTGGTGATCATTGCCTTTGCCATTGCATCACCTTTGGCATGGTGGTTCTTGAATAGTTTTCTACAACGCTATAGCTACCGCATCGAAATTGCGTGGTGGGTATTAGCCGGAGTGGGAGGATTTGCGTTGCTGTTGGCTTTAGTGATTGTAAGTACACAAGCATTAAAAGCAGCAAAGGCCAATCCTTCAAAAAGTTTACGCAGTGAATAATTAAATAACTATCAATATGTTCAAGCATTACCTCCGAATTGCGCTTCGCAGTTTATTGCGACACAAAGGATACTCGGCTATCAATCTCATTGGTCTGGCTTTGGGTCTTTCTGTGGGAATACTTGTGATGGTGTTTGTATTGGATGAAACATCATTCGATCAATTCCACACAAAAGGAAGCCGTCTGTATCGCATCATTACGGTTTTTGATAGTGAACAAGGTAAAGGAGGTAGAAATCATACAAATGCTTGGCCGGTTGGTGATATCATCAGACGAAATTTTCCGGAAACAGAAGCTGTGCTCTACACCCGTAGTGCCGGCAATTTAATGGTCACCTATGAAGGAAAGAAAGTACGAGAGGCCGCTCATTTTGTAAGCCCTGAATTTTTTCAGCTCTTCTCTTTTCCGTTGATTCGGGGAAATGCGGAAACGGCATTGAACGAACCCTTTTCATTGGTGATCTCGGAAAAAATGGAAGCCAAATATTTTCCCGGACAAAATGCGCTGGGGAAAACATTAGTCTTTAACGATACACTCGAATTCCACATTACGGGAGTAATGAAAGATATTCCTGCGAACTCCCATATTCAGGCAGACTTACTTCCCTCCTTCTCATCATGGGAGAAATTAACACCTGATTTTGCATACAGTGAAGGATGGGGAAACTTTAACATGCGCAACTACGTGTTGTTGAAACCGGCTACGAATGCAACGGCTTTCTTTGAAAAAGCGAAAGACATTTACCATCAACACGCTGGCGATTTAATGAAACAATGGGGTATTAAGGCTTCGGTAGCTTTTGAACCTGTTCCTAAAATCTATTTACATTCAGATGCAGGCAATGGCATGGGCCCTTTGGGCAGCATTACGACTATTTATCTGCTAAGTGGTGTAGGTATGTTTGTTATTATACTGGCCTGCATCAATTTTATCAATTTGGCAACTGCCCGCTCGGTTTATAGAGCTAAAGAAGTTGGCATCAAGAAAGTAGTTGGATCAAACCGTTCAAGAATAGTAGCTCAGTTTTTAAGTGAGTCGCTCATAATCACTCTGATTTCGTTTGGCATTGCATTGGCTTCCATAGGCTTGTTCTTACCCATATTCAATCAGTTACTAGCAAAAAATTATTCGATGAGTATACTGGCAAACCCTGCATTGATGTTAGGTATGGTTGCTTTGCTAGGCTTCATTTCGCTTTGTGCAGGATATTATCCAGCGTGGGTGATGTCGGCCTTTAAGCCGGCCGAAATATTAAAAGGAAAATTACAGTCCGGAACACGCGGAGTTCAATTGCGCAGAGTGTTGGTTGTGGCCCAGTTTGTCGTTTCCGTTAGTTTGGTAGCGGGCACCATCATTGTAATCAATCAATTGAAATTTATGCAAAGTCATCCGCTTGGGTTTACTACGGAAGAAGTTTTTGTAGTGAACATTGCCCGGACAAGTCCGATAAGCGGTCAGGCTTATGAATCTTTCTTACATGAATTGAAATCACAATCGGTGGTAAAGGAAGTAACTTTCACCAATGCACTACCGGCCGTTCCCGGATGGCGTGGACAATGGGCCTATCCGGAAGGAAAAGAAGATGGTGATCATTTAGTGGAAACCCAATATGTTGTAGCCGATGAAAAATATATTCCAACGCTAGGTCTCACCTTGTTGGCAGGCCGCAATTTTGATCCGGCACGCCAGGCCGATCAGGATGCATTAATCATCAATGAAGAAACCGTTCAACAGATGGGCTGGGAAACTCCGGAGAATGCCATCGGTAAGCGAATTGTAAGCCCATCGCAAGCCCCTGCCGGAATAGTGATTGGTGTTGTAAAAAACTATCATGATCAAGGTCTTCAGAATAAAATTGCCCCCATTGCTATCGATCTGAACAGCCAATATGCATTTCTTTATGCGATTCGTTTCTCATCTGAAAACACAAAACAATTGATTGAAACCATTGGCAGCATGTGGGGGAAATATTTCCCGCAAAATGAATTTAATTATTTCTTCCTCAGCGACACATTCGAAAAACAATATGCCAAGGAACAACGGCTCGCCAATGTATTTAGCTTGTTTTCTTTCATGACCATTCTTATTGCCCTCATCGGGTTGTTTGGATTAGTATCCTTTCTGGTAACAGCTAAAACCAAAGAAATTGGTGTGCGTAAAGTGTTAGGCGCCAGCACATGGAATTTAGCTTCTTTATTATCCAGAGAATTTCTATTACTCGTGATGATCGCTAATGTGATTGCTGTGCCATTGGTTCTTTATTTTGGCCAGCAGTGGTTGCATGAATTTGCTTATCGGCAAGAAGTGAGCCCGATGGTATTCATCATCACCACATTCACTGCTCTATCTTTCACACTACTGGTAGTAAGCATTCAAACACTGAAAGCAGCCAGCGCTAATCCGGTAACAAGCCTGAGAAATGAATAATTAATATTTTAACCTAAGAGATCATGTTCCGCAATTACCTAAAAGTAGCTCTTCGAAACCTTACCAAGAATTCAGTCTATTCTTTTATCAACGTAGTTGGATTAGCCGTGGGGCTTGCCTGCAGTATTCTCATTTCACTGTGGGTACTGGACGAGCTGTCGTATGATCAGTTTCAACCGAAACTCAAACAACTTTCGCAATTGTGGATCAACGCCACCTATGATGGAAAAGTAAATACATTTCAATCGGTGCCCTTTCCGGCACACAAAGAAATTCGAAATGAAGATAGTCGTATCAAAAACTCGGTCATCACTAACTGGGGCGGAGAGAGTTTATTGACAGTAGGCGACAACCGCTTTAAGAAGCAAAGTTACTATGTAAGTGAAGAGTTTCTGGAAATGTTTCAGTTTGGGTTACGAGCCGGTCAGGCAGATAAAGTATTAGATGATCCGAATAGTATTGTGTTAACCCAATCCACTGCACTGGCATTGTTTGGCACAGAAGATGTTATCGGTAAGTCGGTGAAAGTTGATAACTCAATGGATCTTATTGTCAGTGGTATTTTAGAAGATTTACCCGGTCAATCTTCATTTGAGTTTGACTGTTTGATTCCGATGTATCAATTGGGCGAATGGGTACGGGAAAACAATAACTGGGGTGACTATTCGTGGCAAGTATATCTGGAATTGCAGCCTGGCACCACGCATGAAGAAGTAACCGAAAAAATCAAAGGCCTTTTAGTGAAAAAGGGTGAAGTAGATGTACCTCGCGAATTCTTTTTGCATCCAATGGAGCGATGGAGGTTACACTCCACCTTTGAAAATGGAAAGGAAGCCGGTGGCATGATTGATTATGTTATTGGGTTTTCGGCTATCGCCCTATTTATTGTGGTAATTGCTTGCATCAACTTTATGAATTTAGCTACTGCACGCAGCGAGCGAAGAGCCCGTGAAGTAGGTGTACGCAAAAGTGTAGGCTCGCGCAGACGAGAGTTGATCATTCAATTTTTAGGTGAGTCACTACTGATTACGAGTATTTCATTCTTTCTGGCATTGGTAGTGGTTGAACTAGCGCTTCCATTTTATAATGATCTTACCCAAAAGAAGCTGACTCTGGATTTTGCTTCACCACTATTTTGGTTGGTCTCATTATCTGTGATTATGATTACGGGGGTAGTAAGTGGAAGCTATCCGGCCATTTATCTTTCTTCCTTCAGTCCGGTAAAAGTACTGAAAGGAAAAGTACAAATTGGCCGTGGCGGAGCAACCCCACGAAAAGTGCTGGTGGTGCTTCAGTTTTGCTTTGCTACATTTCTGATCATTGGAACGATTGTAGTTTCTGAACAAATTCAACATGTGAAGAAACGGGATTTAGGATACGATCAGAAAAATCTGATCATGATTCCACATACGGAAGAAATTGGAAAGAGCTTTAGCTCCATTCGCAATGAGTTGATGGCCACTGGCGCTGTAAAATCAGTAACCAAATCAAACAGCCCGATTACAGATATTTACTCCAACAATTTTCTTTCTTGGCCCGGCAAACCCGAAGAAGAAAAAGTATTGTTCATCACCGTGACTACCGAATTGGATTACACCAAAACCATGGGCATTAAAATATTGGAAGGCAGAGACTTTATAGGTGCCGGAGATTCTTCATCTGTGTTGGTAAATAAAGCAGCTGCAGACATTATGGGATTAAAAGAAACACTTGGCACCGAAGTAGTGTATTGGGGTGATCGGAAAAGCAAGATTGTAGGTGTAATTGATAATGTGCTAATGGGTTCACCTTACCGTAAGCCTTCGCCTATGTTCGTAGCCTATCAACCCGGCTGGGCAAATTCTGTTACTCTTCGTTTAGAAGAAACATCCGATATTACTGGTGCCATCAAAAAGATTGAAGAAGTATTCAAAAAATACAACCCAGCTTATCCTTTTGAATACAAATTTGTGGATGAGCAATTCAATCGAAAGTATGCTACCATCAATCTGATCAGTACACTCGCGAACCTCTTTGCTATTCTGGCGATCTTAATAACTGGCATGGGGTTGTTTGGTTTGGCTGCCTTTACGGCTGAACAGCGAACGAAAGAAATAGGCATCCGAAAAGTGATGGGGGCTTCTGTACCGGGATTGGTAACGCTCATCTCAAAAGACTTTTCATTTCTGGTGATGATCTCTTTTGTAGTTTCAGCACCGGTGTCTTGGTGGTTTCTCAATTCCTTTTTGGAACGATATCCCTATCGCATCGAATTCCCCTGGTGGGCGATTGCCGTGTCGGGATTAATTGCCCTGATATTTGCTTTGATTATTGTAAGCACCCAAGCATTGAAAGCTGCCACCAGCAATCCGGCCAATAGTTTACGAAGTGAGTAATCGCGAAAACTACTTATCGAAGGAAAATGACATTTCGAGTATTCACAAACTTATCATCGTATCATCGATGAGAGGGCGTAATCAAATAAAAGATCATAAGAAATAGCTGAACCAATAAAAGATACTTTATGCGATTTAACCATCTTAAAATCACCTTTCGTCATCTGGTTCGCCAGCGATTAAATACTTCTCTTCACATCATCGGGTTGACGTTGGGGATCACCGTTTGTATTCTCATCACGCTCTTTATCCGATACGAACTGAGTTTTGATAACTATCATGAAAAGGCTGATCGCACGTATCGCATCGTTTCTAAATGGACATCACCCACCCAAGAAATTGATTATCATTTCTCCACTCCGTTTCCATTGGCCAACACCATTCGTAATGAAGTAAGCGGTATTGAGCATGTTAGTTTTGCTCATCCTCCTTATGTTCAAACGGTTGAGGTAACGCCACAAAAGCGATTCTTGCAAAAGAATATCTTAGCGGTAGAGCCTGACTTTGTCAATATCTTTCAAGTAGAAGTATTAAAAGGCAACATCTACCAAACTTTAAGCAATCCTTATCAGGCAGCATTAACTGAAAGCACTGCCAAAAAATTCTTTGGTAATGAAGATCCAATTGGCAAAACGTTCAAATTTAAAATAAGAGAAGACTTTGAATTTACAGTAACATGCGTCATCAAAGACTTTCCGTCCAATACACATCTGCCTGCGTCCATTTTATTGTCACATTCCTATCAAGAGAAATTCCTTCAGCCTAATTTAGATGGCTGGACGTATGTCTCGGGTACGGAAACACTCGTAACACTTCCAAAAGATAGGGATACGGAAATCATATCGGCTCAACTCAAAGCAATAGCCGATAAGTATATCAATCCCAAGATTTCAAAAATGGGCGAGCGCTCTGACTTTGTGTTACAACCATTACAAGACGTTCACTTCAACGCATCTTATGGAGGCGGAGGCCGGTGGGTGCAAGCCATTTCAGTAAGCTGGCTTTGGTTTTTCGGATCAATCGGCATTGCTGTATTAGTACTGGCTTGTATTAACTTCATCAATCTTTCAACGGCACAGGCATTCGCACGTGCGAAGGAAGTTGGCGTGCGCAAATCAATAGGTGCTGCCAAGTCGAGCCTTATTTTTCAGTTCCTATTAGAAGCATGGGTTTTGATTTTTATATCCGGCATTCTGGCGATATCAATCACGCAGTTAGTCATTCCTTCTTTTAATCAATTGCTGAACAAAGACATAAACCTTCACTTAATCGAATCTCCGGCTTTTGTTCTGGGCACATTCATTGGATTGGTTATTGTTGGATTACTTTCGGGGATATACCCAGCTTGGGTAATAGCCAAGTTTAATCCAAGCCTTACACTAAAGGCAGGAATGGTTTCTACCGGTAAAAATGGATCTTTCTGGTTACGCAAAGGTCTGGTAGTAACACAATTTAGTCTTTCTGCATGTCTACTGATGGTTGTCCTTTTAATGGCTCAGCAAGTTTCATTTCTACGAAACAAAAATCTAGGCTTCAATAAAGATAATGTGGTTGTGGTGGACATTAAAAATTCGGAAAAATCAGCCAAACTATTCGCAAACGAATTAAGCAAAATTAAAAATGTTAAAGACTTCACATTTGAAACTTCTACCCCGAGTAGTGAAGGACACTGGGGTACATTAATGAGCCGTACCGGAATTGAGGATAAGAATCGAAAATCGGTAACTACTATTTTAACCGATGACAGATATTGTAATCTCTATAACTTAAAACTTATTGCCGGTAGATTATTAGTAGCCTCTGATACGACTTCAATTTCCGAATCTTTACCGGAAGAAAAACGAATGATGAAGGCGTTGGTGAACGAAGAACTCATCCGTGAACTGGAGTTTGAATCGAACGAGGCGGCTATTGGTCAAGTCATACAAGTTGGCATCAATACTGGAAAAGTTGAAATAGTTGGTGTCATTGCTAATTTTGATTCAGGGCCGTTGCGTGAAGCGATCACTTCTATTTTAATTACACCAGATATACGTGAGTGTGAACAAGCCGGAATTAAAATAGAGGCGGGAGCTAATTTATCAGAAACAATTGCTGCTATTGCTGCTGCATGGAAAGTAGCCTATCCGGAGGGCGTATTCTCTTATCAATTCTTAGATGAACAAATTGACGGGTATTACAAATCGGAGGAAAGATTGTTTACACTTTTCAAAGTCTTTTCCGGACTCGCTATATTCATTTCATGCCTCGGGTTATTTGGATTAGTTACCTATACCACCCAAGCACGAACCAAAGAGATTGGCATTCGCAAAGTGCTTGGCGCATCAGTAAATGGCGTAATTGTGTTGTTGTCAAAAGAGTTTTTAAAGCTGGTATTGATAGCGCTGATGATCGCTATTCCATTCGCTTGGTACGGAATGGATCAATGGCTGCAAAATTATGCTTATCACATTGAAATCACTTGGTGGATCATTGGAATTGCCATCAGTATGGCATTAGTCATTGCAATGGTTCCGGTAAGTTATCAAGCAGTGAAAGCTGCAATTGCCAATCCGGCTGAAAGTTTAAAAAGTGAGTAAGAACGAAACAACGGATGAGAGAGTCATTGAACAAACAGGCAAATCTATTGACATACAAAACCTTTTCATTAGGAAATAATGGCATTTTGAGTCTCCTTTCTTAAACTGAAAGATCATTTAAACATGAAAAAATCAGGTATCCTTTCCGTTATCTTCTTCCTCACGATTATTGTGGGTGTAGCACAAGAAAAAAGAAGTATTTCCGGAAAAGTTACCGACAGCACTACCGGAGAAGTTCTAGCCTCGGTCAATGTATTTCTTTCGAACACTTCGATCGGCACAAGCAGCGGTGCCGATGGATCTTTTCGTTTACAAAATATACCGGATGGGAAGTATGATTTGATTGCCAGCAGTATTGGATACAAGCCTTATTTCCTGTCTGTGGATCTTTCTAATTCCGGAAATGGATTTACCCAAGAAATAAAAGTAAACATTGTACTTGAAGCAGAAGTAAAAGAACTGAATGAGATTACCATTCGGGCAGATACGACCAACTTGGCTAGAAACTATCAGGATTTCAAAAGATTGTTTCTTGGTCAAACCAAATGGGCGAGGAGTTGTGAAATTATGAATCCGAAGGTGTTGTATTTGTACTATGACACAAAAGACGATGTATTGGTAGCACATGCCAAACAACCATTGGTAATCATTCAAAAAGAATTAGGATATAAAATCAATTATTATCTCTATCAATTTGAATTTGAAGCAAGAACAAGTCGGTTGATGGTGTATGGTGTACCTCATTTCGAAGAAATTCAGCTTGATAAAGAACGATTGATCAAGAAAAGAAGCCGCGCACGAAAACAGGCTTATCAGGGTTCGTTGGTTCACTTTATGCGATCATTAGCACAGAATAGACTAAAAGAAAACGGGTTTCAAATGCGGAAGGTGTATGTTGTAAAAAACAAAAAACGCCCTCCTACCGAAGTCATCAATCAACATTTGAAGCGATTAAATGGCGGCAAAAAAAATATGGTCATTCGCTTTTCAGAAGCACCTTCAGACAGCCTTTCGTATTATTTACGATTGCGTCAACAACCTGAAGAAATGGACAGCATCGCTCCTGCACTTTACACTGGGCAGGAATTTTGGAATTCTCAGACGGGTCTTTTTGAAAAGATAGATGGCAGATATGAAGTTATCTTTAACGACCAGGAAGAAATTGAATACCTCCCTGTAACCGGAAGAAAGACTACGCAAAAGCAGAATAGTCATATTACCTTTTTGCAACCTAATCTTAAGATATACCGAAACGGATATTATGAAGACGTTCGTGCCATCTTTTTAACGGGCTACCTCTCATGGCATGAAAAAATGGCTACGTTTTTACCGCTTGAATATGAACCTACATCTGATTGAGTCAACCTGTTTTAAACGGAGTAACCATACATGCAACCTTTGTTTCAATCTTGTAGTCTAAGATTTATTATGTTTTCAACAATACGATGAAACGATTATTCCCATTCATTCTTATCGCTTCCCTCCTCTTATTGACTTTTGTAGTCAATGCCCAAAAAGGTAATCATCTTGAAGAAATCGCGAAAGAAGGATTGCTTCATTCGACTATGGTATGGTATAACGATGATGAAGATATCTTGCAAATAGACAGTTTACTGATTCCGTGTTCCAAAAACTCAGTTGTCAAACTAAAAAGTGAAAACAACGAATACCGAGTCGAATTTTTCCTGCAAAAAAATACCGCCATCCGCAATATAAAGGATGCCACATACAGACGTGCGTGGCTTGCATTGCCATTTCAATCAAGAAAATCTGCCGAAGAATTCATTACTGCATTTCGAAAAATAAGTCATTCATAATAAATTAAAACATTCTCATATGCTTGCCAATTATTTTAAAATCGCCATTCGTACCATCCTACGGCACAAATCGTTTAGTTTGATCAACATTGCGGGGCTCACCATCGGGCTCACCACCTTTTTGGCAATTAGCCTCTATGTGGTGGATGAATTCACCTACGATCGTTTTCACGAAAAGAAAGACCGTATTTATCGGGCCGTAATCAGTGCTGAATTTGATGGTCAAACGAACAAGTGGGGTGGTGCTCCCAATCGTCTGGCTACCACCTCCATGAAAGAAATTCCCGAAGTAGAAAAAGCTACGCGCGTTTTTCATCATAATTTTGGTGAGTTGGGATTCATTTCTACTGAAACGGAAAAATTCTCAGAGAAAAAATTATTCTATGCTGACCCCGAGTTTTTCGACATTTTTTCAGTCGATTTAGTAAAAGGCAATAAATCAAGTGCTCTCCAACGTCCCGGCACAGTCGTAATCAGCGAAAGCGCAGCTCAAAAATATTTTGGAAATACGGACCCTATTGGAAAAACTCTTACCGTTGACAATTCTCTGCCACTGGAAGTTACCGGTATTTATCGCGACTTCCCTTCAAACTCATTTTTGCAATGTCAGTTGATTGCATCATTTAGCTCGAATTGGTTCGGGCAGGAACAAAATCAGAATTGGGGCAACGCCAGCTTTGATACTTATTTCTTATTACATCCAAACGTACAACCACTGGCAGTAGAAGGGAAAATAAAGGCAATGCTCGACAAAAATCTAACCAAAGACAGTCGCTGGTTTGAAATCAGTTTACAGCCGCTTCTTGATATTCGTCTATACTCAGGTGATCTGAATGCAACATTCGACCGAAGAACGTATGGTGATATCAATCAGGTCAAAATAATCGGAGCCCTTGCTTTGGCAGTATTGTTGATTGCTGCTATTAATTATATGAACCTAACAACGGCACAGTCACAACGCAGAAACAAAGAAGTCGGTATCGCAAAGACGCTCGGAGCCACTTATGGTCAGTTGAATTGGAAATTCTATTTTGAAGCTTCTTTGTTCGTCCTCTTCTCAATGGTGTTAAGTCTGGCGCTGTTTACATTTTTGCAACCACTCTTTAATTCGCTGACAGGCAAAAACATTACTCTTCAATTTCTAATGGAAGGAATTTTTTGGGCTGGGTTTGGTTTGGTTTGGATAGTGCTCTCGTTTTTAGCAGGATTCTATCCGGCCATATATCTCTCCTCTTTCTCGCCCAAGTCGGCATTACAAAAAACAGCCGCCTCTGGTGGGCAGTTAATCATCCGAAAGTCATTGGTGGTCTTCCAGTTTTCTGTATCCATTATCCTCATTATTTGCTCGCTGGTGTTTTACCGGCAAATGAACTTTATCCAAACTAAGAAACTAGGTTATCAACCGGAACAGGTAGTGGCTATCATGGTATCCGGAGCAAAAGATAGAGATCAAATTGCATCTGTAAAGACTGCTTACGAAAACCTGAGTAGTGTAGTGGCTGTCAGCCGAAGTCAATCGTATCCGGGTATGGGAACCAGTATGCGAAACATCGTTCGCAAAGGAGAAAGCGGAGATGGAACCTCTTTGCTGACAACGCGATCTACATCAGAAACGCTGGAAGTACTTGGGATAAAACTACTGGCTGGAACAACCCTTCCAGCTAACAAAGATCCAAAAGATACAACCGTTCAGGTGGTTCTCAATAAATCTGCTGTCGACTATTTGCAACTTAGTCCGCAAGAAGCAATCGGTCAAAAAGTAGATATCCAAGGATTTGATTACCCCTCAGAAATCGTTGGCGTAACAGAAGATTTTCACACCACCACTATTCATCAAAAAATTGGCGCATTCTGCTTTCATAATGCCAGAACAGAGGGGCTCACTTTCCTGCTGGTAAAGATCAATACGCAGGATATGCAAAACACTCTTCAACAATTGCAGGCGATTTTTCAGCGCACGATCCCAACAGCATTTGAATATACCTTTTTGGATCAACACATGGCGTCATTGTACCGTTCGGAGCAAACACTTTCGCAAACTGTTTTATTGTTTGCAGGCCTCGCAATCTTTGTTGCCTGTTTGGGTCTGTATGCATTGGCCGCTTTTACGGCCGAACAACGCACCAAAGAAATAGGGATTCGCAAGGTAATGGGTGCCTCCGTTCCTCATCTGGTGGCTATGCTATCGAAGGAGTTTATGCTATTGGTTTTATTGGCTTTTATTGTGGGAATTCCTATTGGATATCTCATGATGGCTGACTGGCTGGAATCATTTGCCTACCGCACAGAAATTAACTGGATTGTATTTGTCGTTGCCGGGGCCATAAGTCTATTTATTGCTTGGTTTACGGTCAGTTTTGAGTCATTTAAGGCAGCCAACAACAATCCGGTAACCAGCTTAAGAAACGAATAGGCCTCCGTCTATCGTTGACGGGCTAATTTGTATACACTTTTCACTAATACCTTACATGCTTAATCCAGTACGGATTAAAGAAGTAACGATGCGTATTAGTTTTGGAGGTTGTTTTTTTTCTAAATTGTCTTATCATTTGACAATATGATTAAAAACAACCTGCTTTTTGCGTTTCGTCAGTTTCGCAATTTTTACTCACAATTAAACTTCATTGGCCTTGTCATTGGATTTACAGTGTTCGTTCTCATCCTCTCGTGGGTGAATGAAGAAGTTAGCTATGACCATTTTCATCCCGGCTACCAATCCATATATCGCGTGCTGGATAACATGCCGAAAGAGGATGGCGGAATACAGATTTCTGCTCGCACACCGGCACCATTGGCAGCTAAAATTAAGTCTCAAATAGAAGGAATCGACCGTTCATGCTATCTGCGGCAAACGGAGTTTTTTATTAAGCACGAAGAAACCGGATTCTACAAATTCGGAGTTGTTGCTTCGCCCGAATTTTTTCGGATGTTTCATTTTCCGGTTGTAAAAGGTTCGATCGAAGGGTTTGAAAAGGAAACTGACAAAATAATAATCACCGAGAGCTTGGCAAAGGTATTTTTTGGAGATCGGGACCCCATCGGAAAAATATTCACAGTTGCTTACCGCGATATCGAAGTGATTGCGGTCATCAAAGATGTGCCCACGAATTCACACATGCAGTTTGATTATGTTATTCCAACTACTTTCTTGAAAGCAGCAGGCATTGCCGATTTAGACTCATGGAAGTCGTATATCTATCACACCTATATTCAATCCAATAAAAATGCAGGAGAGATTGAAGCTAAAATTCAGGACATCATCAATAAAGATGACCCCGAAGCTAATTCAAAACTGAGCATTCAAAAGCTGGAAAATGTGCACTTGTATTCTCAAAACATTGATGGCAACTTAAAAGGTCAGGGCAATGTCATGTATGTAAAGTTGTTTACGTGGATTTCAATCTTCATACTCATTATAGTGTGCATCAATTATTCGAATTTGGCTACGGCCAAATCCATCAAGCGAGCCAAAGAAATTGGAGTTCGAAAAGTAATAGGTGCACAACGTGGGCAACTCGCAAGCTATTTCTTTTTAGAATCCTTTCTGTTTGTGGTATGTGCATTCGGTCTGGCATTGGCTCTTAGCTGGTTGCTCTTTCCTTACTTCAACAAATTGGCCGAAACTAATCTTACTTTTTCATTTACACATTCACAATTGTGGATCTATTTGTTATCGGCCATACTCGCGAGTACCTTTCTATCCAGTGTGTTTCCTGCATGGATTGTATCCTCACAAAACCCGATTGTCGTGCTCAAAGGATTCGCCAAAGTAAGTTCGAAAACCATTCTATTACGAAGAACATTACTGGTTATTCAATTTGTATTGAGTATCGCCTTATTGTTGGGCACACTCATAGTGCAACAGCATTTAAAATATATTCAAACCAAGGATTTAGGTTATAAAAAAGATCGAGTCATTTCGTTTACGGCCATTCGTAAAATACGAGCGGAGTTTCCGTCTTTGAAAAAAGAGTTATTGGCATTGCCTGAAGTGGAATCCGTCAGTGCCAATAGTGCCAATATCTCATTTGCTGATAATTGGAACAGCGCGATCGATTGGAATGGAAAAAACAAAGATCTGGATATTCCTTTCTATCAATTGATGGTGGACCCTGACTTTATCAAAACCTACTCAATTCAACTCACTCAAGGCAGAAGTTTTTCATCGGATAATATTTCCGATTCTTCCGCAGTGATTCTGAATGAAGAGGCTCTAAAACAAATTGGGTTCAAAGATCCGATTGACCAGATTATAAAAATTGATGACCAACCGTTTCATATTGTTGGTATAGCAAAGAACTTTCATTTCAAATCGATGCATCATAAGATTGAACCAATGCTATTGTACATTAATCCGGCAGCTTTCTTTTTAGTTTCGGTAAAGCTTGCCCCCGGCAACACACCTGAACAAATAAAACAGATCGAAACGATCTATAAAAAATATGCACAAGATCGCCCCTTTGACTATACCTTTCTGGAAGACGATCTGAACAAACTTTATGTGACCGAAGCACGTACTGAAAAAATATTTACCAGCTTCTCCATTCTTGCTTTTTTTATATCAGCTATGGGATTGGTAGGTATTGTACTTTTCTCGAGCGAGCAACGTTCCAAAGAATTGGCGATCCGCAAAGTCATTGGAGCATCTGTATCGCAACTAATGAACTTATTGTCACTCGAATATATTCTGATTGCATTGATTGGATTCGGCATTGCTGCTCCTTTAATGTACATCTATATGAATCGGTGGCTCCAAGATTTCGCCTATCATGATGCTATTTCACCTTTCATTTTTGTTGTTGCTGGATTGATCAGTGTTGTATTCCCATGGGTAATAGTTTCGTTCCAAACTTTTCACGCGGCAAGACAAAATCCGGTCAAGAATTTGAAAAATGATTAAGGAAAATTAAGCTACCGAAAAACGATGCACGGTCGTTTGTCTATAGGTTTCCTTAGGGTGAAGAATGGTGGAAGGAAACAAAGCTTGATTGGGTGAGTCCGGAAAATGTTGTGCTTCCAAACATAAAGCAGATCGGAAGCCATAGGATTTACCGCCCTTTCCGATATCAGCGCCATTGAGAAAGTTTCCTGAGTAAAATTGTATACCCGGTTCGGTTGTATATACTTCCATCACTCTTCCTGATATTGGCTCCATTACGCGTGCAGCTAAACTTAATTCGTTATGTGTTTTATGGAGCACCCATGTGTGATCATATCCATTACCCAAAGTAAGTTGATTGTCTTGTTGATTGATTCGGCTACCAATTTGTATAGGTGTGTTAAAATCAAAAACAGTATTACTAACATCTTGCAACTTTCCAGTTGGAATCAGATTCTCGTCTACCGGACAAAACTGCGAAGCGTGAATCATTAGTTCGTGATCGAGGATCGTGCTGTAACCTTCGCCCGCCAAATTAAAAAATGAATGACTAGTAAGGTTTACAGGTGTTGGCTCGTCTGTCGTAGCCTGGTAATCAATCATAAATTCATTATCATCCGTTAGCAGATACTCCACGCACGCGTGCAAGTTACCCGGATAGCCTTCTTCGCCAGCCGGACTTACATAGCTCAACTTCAATTGGCGCAGTGAATTTTCTTCTACCCGCCACAACACATTATGAAATCCATTCGGTCCACCGTGAAGCGCATTGTCTCGATTATTGACATTCAGTGTGTAATCTCTGCCATTCAGTGTAAAGCGACCCTTAGCAATGCGGTTGGCAAATCGCCCGATGAGTGCACCAAAATAAGGATTGCCTTGCAGGTAATGCGCTGCGTGATCGTAACCAAGCACTACATCCGCGAAAACTCCTTTGCGATCGGGAACCCATAACGAAATGACTTTTCCTCCAAAATTGGTGGCGGTCATTTTCATTCCTTTTCGGTTGGATAATTCAAAAACCTGCAGCGATTCCATAATTAGCGAAAGTAAGAATTGAACTCAGAATCTAAACCAATGCTTGATCTTTTCTTCGCATTATACTTACTTTGACAAACTAAAACACAATCTGTATGTCAAAAGGTCAAGACAAAAAAAAGGAAACCAAAAAGGAGCCTAAGAAAACAGCGGCCGAAAAAAGAGCTGAAAAGAAAGCAAGAAAAGACAATCCTAAATATTGATTTCCTAAACAAAACCCCTTCCATGTAGAAGGGGTTTTGTTTGATGTTCATTTTATGGGCAGGTGGCTGCAAAGCAGTTTTTAGACGTATTGTCTTTTCAGGTTTTAATCCTACCTTGAAAAACCAAAACCTACCTATCTTATGATTAAATTCATCATTCAAATCTTTAAACGATTTGCTTGGTTCAAGCGCTTTAATGCCAAAGTAACCTACGAATTGCTGGCAAAGCATATTCCGGCCGAAGACTGGCATTTCATGAATTATGGCTATACCCCCAACAGCAATGAGCCAGTGCTTGAAATATCCGATGATCCAAAAGTTCAAAAATATTCGCTCCAGATGTATCATTATCTAGCTTCCAAGGCCGACCTGCAAGGAAAAAATGTGTTGGAAGTGGGCAGCGGTCGAGGTGGTGGCGCACGTCATGTGGCCTCTTTTTTTAAACCGGCCAGCTACATTGGATTGGATATTGCTGCCAGCGCAGTGGAGTTGGCGAATAAAATCCATCAGGTACAAGGATTAAAATTCATTGAAGGCAGTGCCGAAAAAATTCCCCTGCCTGACAATAGTATCGATGTAGTTCTCAATGTGGAATCATGCCATGGCTATGGCTGTGTAGATACCTTCTTGAAAGAAGTGAAGCGCGTACTCAAACCAGGTGGTAAGTTGCTGATGGTTGATTTCCGCAATAGTCCGGAAAACATGGCCATCTTTCAGGGGCAAATCAAAAATTCAGGGTTGCACCAACTTTCGCAGGAAGACATCACACCTAATGTAGTTCAGTCCATAGAAGCCGAAGACGCATCAAAAAAGGAACGCATTCAGAAGTTGATTCCGGCACGCTGGCAAAAATTGTTCAATGAATTTGCCGGAGTGGTTGGCTCGCGCTTCTACGAAACCCTTAAAAATGGCACCCGCCCATACTATCGCTTTGTATTAGAAAAAACGAGCTAAGAACTGGTCGGAGTTTTCACAAAACGTTCTTGGCAAAAGAATAACATCTTACCGTCATCTTTGTTAAATTGCAAACGATTGTTAGGTACCATCTGACAATCCTTACACTTTAACCTTTTTGACGTATGTACGGAGGCGGAAACACATTTGAGGGCATCAAAACAGATAGCGTAGCACAGGAAGATCCCATTCTTCTGGCTGCTTTTGAAGCCCGCATTGAGCGGGGAGAGAAAATAGAACCTACCGATTGGATGCCGCAGCTCTACCGCAAGCAGTTGATTCGTATGATCGAACAGCACGCGCACAGTGAAATCATCGGTGCTTTACCGGAAGGTACGTGGATTACACGGGCACCCGGTTTCAAACGCAAGATGGCGCTGATGGCCAAAGTGCAAGATGAAGTAGGCCATGCGCAATTGTTATACAGTGCGGCAGAAACACTTGGTAAGCCGCGTGAGCAAATGATCGAAGACCTTATCTCTGGCAAATCCAAATATTCAAATATTTTCAATTACCCTACTTTCACGTGGGCCGATTGCTGCTTCATCTCTTGGTTGGTAGATGCTGGTGCCATTGTTAACCAATTGGCAAATGCCAAAGGAAGTTATGGACCATATTGCCGTGCATTGGATCGCATTTGTGCGGAAGAATCATTTCACCTGAAGTACGGACATCATTGTGTGATTTATTTAGCAAGCGGTACTGCCAAACAACGCGCCATGTTTCAAGAGGCATTGAACCGTTGGTGGCCACCCATGATGCATTTCTTCGGGCCTGCCGATAAAATTTCCACACACACTGAAATTCTGATGAAGTGGAAAGTAAAAATGGGTACCAATGATGACATGCGAAATCAATTCTTGGACATGTATGTGCCCAAGATTTGGGAATTGGGCTTCACCATTCCGGATCCAAAATTGAAAAAGAATGAAAGCACCGGTAGATGGGATTATACCGAGCCTGACTGGGAAGAATTTAAACGTGTCATTAACGGGGATGGCCCTTGCAACAAAGAACGATTGGAGGTTCGGAGGATTGCCGAAGAACGAGGCAAATGGGTGCGCGAAGCCCTAAAGACTCCCTCAACAAAATATGTAATGCCATTGGCTTAAAAAAATAACACTTGAAATCTCTCGATCCACGCGTCAACCGATTGCCCGAAGTTGGTATCATCGGTAAAATGATACCTAAAGTGCCTTTGGATCAGTTTGGCACCTTCGAAGTTTTTGTACAGCCGAAAGAAGGAAAACCTTTTCAGCATGAAGGCATTGTGCATGCGCCCAGTTTAGAGCTGGCATATGTGCTTGCCAAAGAAACTTTCACCAGACGCTTTACTTGCACTTCATTGTATGTGGCAGAAACACGCGATGTTTATGTTACACCTTTGCTCGAAGGAAATCAAAATGTGTATGATTCTTTGTCAACACAGGAAGATAAAGGCATTGATAAATTCGAGGTTTATCACCTACCCAAGCGCGGCAAACAACATGTGCATGTGGGCAGTGTTCAAGCTAATTCGATCGCAGGTGCTATTCATGAAGCAAAACTCGCTTTTGCAAACAAAATAACTCTAAATGTGTGGGTAGTGGAGACCAATAAGATTCGGTTCACTTCACCCGAAGAACAAGAACTGTGGATCACATTACCCGAAAAGAAATTCAGAGATGCCTCCAACTACAAAGGAGGCGATAAGCTGAATGATTTTCTGGCAAAGAATAACTTTGTTTCATCTCCAAATTGATTGGACCACAATGGAAAAAATAGCATTAAAGGAGTTGCTTTATAAAATGGCTGATGATCAGTTAATTCTAGGTCATCGCAATTCAGAATGGACTGGCTTTGGTCCGCTGCTAGAGGAAGACATCGCCTTTTCTTCGATGGCACAAGACAAAATCGGGCACAGTCTGGCTTTATACTCATTGCTTCACGAACTGGGAGAGCAAGATCCGGATACGGTGGCATTTACCCGCAACGCTAATCAATTTCACAATAGCATCTTTACTGAGCTACCCAACCAGGAATACGACTTTAGCTTGATTCGACATTTTTTGTATGATACGGCCGAGGCGATTCGGTTTGAAATGCTCAGCACATCATCCTATGAACCGCTGGCGCAAGTAGCGCGCAAATTCAGAGGAGAACTGCGCTATCATACACTCCATGCTAAAACCTGGATTACACAACTAGGTACTGCCACGGATGAAAGCAAAAGCCGTCTTCAAAAATCATTGGACGAAGCCATGCCCTTTGCGCTAGGACTCTTTGAAAAGTCACCATACGAAACTGAATTGATCGGACAAGGAATCTTTGCCGGTGAAGAAGAGTTGAAAAAACGGTGGTTGCTTAAAATTGAAGAAACGCTGTCCAAAACAGAACTAATACTTCCGGATTGGAAAATCTTACAACCCGTGGAAGGTGGCAGAACAGGAAATCACAGCGAGCACCTGCAACCATTATTAGACGAAATGAGTGAAGTCTTTCGATTGGAACCTGGCGCTGAGTGGTAGACAATCTTAATTTTAAATAACTAGCAAATGAAGAAAATCGCAAGTGAGTTGGAAGAAATTGTTAATACGTTTTCTAAACAAATAGCTTCCATTAATGAATCAGATTTTTCTTTGAAGCCCAATCCATCCAAGTGGAGTAAAAAAGAAGTACTCGGACATTTGATTGACTCTGCTGAAAATAATCTGCGTAGGTTCATTTGTTCACAATACGAAAGTCAACCACCCAAAATCCGCTATGATCAAAACTTTTGGGTAACAGCGAATAATTATCTTTCAACTCCTTCGAATGAAGTCATTGAAAATTGGAGGCTGATCAATCTGAAAATTTGCAGAGTGTTGACGCAAATGGATCCACAAAATTATTCGAAGTTGTGCGATACAGGGAAAGATGCGCCCAACCTTCATTCCATTGAATGGCTGGCAGACGATTATGTGAAACATCTTAAACATCATCTCAACCAGATTATTGCAGGGTCATTTGATATTGTTTATTCATGATGCAAGTTTCTACTTCTATTGCAGAAATTTACCAATGGCTTGAAGAGGTCAAAGACCCCGAAATACCCGTTCTTTCATTGGTCGATTTAGGTGTAATCACCGAAGTAGAGATCGATGGCCTAAAAGTGAAGATTGAACTGACACCCACTTTTGCCGGTTGCCCCGCGATGGAGGTGATGCAAAATGAGATTATCGACAAACTGAAAAGCAAAGGTGTGGCAGAAGTAGAAGTTGAGATCAGTTTTCGGGTACCTTGGTCATCTGAATTTATTTCAGAAAAGGGTAAAAAAGCACTTAAGCAGTACGGGTTTGCCCCACCCCCCTCCAACAAACTGTTTACCGATTTGGAAATCCTGGAAACAGCCATTTGCCCTCGGTGCGATGGAACCAATACAATCATGAAAAGTCCCTTCGGCCCTACCCTTTGCAGGTCCATTTACTATTGTAATGATTGTAAAGAGGCCTTTGAACAGTTCAAACCGCTATAAAATGGTACATCCATTTCGAAGGATGAATTAAAACCTTTATTCTTGCGACTCGTATAGGTTTAGGTCATGGAAATTTCGATCAAAAACACATTCATTTTCACCGTATTAGCAGGCTCTACCCTATTGCTTAGCTGCGGTCGTACAGCCACCTCCAGCGAAAAAACCAACTTTACACATGCTGATTCGCTTACCGAAACATTTCTAACTTTTCAGGACACATTACTACATTCTTGGAATTTGTTAGCCAAGGAAGAACATGAAAAATTAGATGCTCTGGAAAAAGCACTTCATGGATTGATAAAGCTTTCAGCTACTGAGCCCACACAAATTAGTGGCTTGCATAACCGCCTCGATCAGTTAAAGCAAATTCACATCACTCAAAAAACGTTATCTAACCCTTATGTTGTAGAAGAATATGACTTCGCTTCGTCTTCCCTCATTAGCGAGGTACTTTCATTGATGGAAACGAATCCTAAAATAACTGGTGATCAGGATTTGGTTCAATTGATTGATAAGATCAAGTTAACCGACCAACAAATCGGAGAATATCGTTTAAGCTATGACAGCATTGCTACCGCATTCAATAGTTTTATAGAAAATAATAGGCCCTTCCTGAAAGACGCGGACCAAAACAATCTGGAAAAACGTCCGATATTTAATGTAGCAGTTAAATAAAAAAAGGAGTTGAATTTAATCAACTCCTTTTTCTTGATAATTAAGTTATTATTTTACAGTGATATTTCCAGCCTGGTCAATCACTTCAATAGAAGGTGTTCCAACTACATCTTTCAAGTTGTAAACAACACCATAGTTTCCATGGATACTCATCTTTCTATTGGACAACAATGCTTTGTTACCGTCATATACGCGAACCGTAACTTTGTTTTCGCCTTGATTAGCAATAGAAATCAAATACTTTCCTTCCGATGCCAACTTTGCAATATGTACTGATTTGATTGAAGCTTCTTCGTTTCCGGTCACTACTGCTTTTGTTTCTTCAGTTGCACCGTATTCAACTGACTTCACAGAAGTACCTTGACTAGTACTTACTTCAATTTTATAAGTTCCTTTCTCCATTCCAGAAAAATTCAATGGGCGGATAAATCCTTTTTCAGTGAAGATTCTATCCATGAACACCACTTCACCAGCCTGATTGTACACTTTCAATACGGCTTTTCCATTAGAAGCACCTTGATAGATTACTTTTAAGATACTCTTGGATTGTTGAGCGACTACTTCTAGTTGAGAATCTGTTGACTTATTGGCAAACGTAAATACACTTACCAACATCAACATGCTTGCTACTACCATTGCTCTTGATTTCATAGTTTTAATTGTTTTGTTATGATGCAAATGTACGGGCGGATTTTACGCAAGGCCGAAAGTTGTAAGTAAAGTTGATTTATTAACTAAAAAATCGATTGCATAAAACGCTGCAAGATTTTCTACCCAAAAAAGTAGTCTACTCAGTGAGTTGGGTATTATTTTTTCTTTGTAACAGAGAAAAAAATTCAGCACACGATTGCAAAATGATGCTAAACGTAGGTATTGTTCACAAAACAAAACACTGCAATCGAAATCGGAAAAAAAGAGAAAGAAAAAAAAAGGAAGTCTCTACAAAATCAATTCAGATGAAAAACATCTTTTGATTTCTCAGCAAACTGTAATAATTCGAGTTGATAGGACAGTTGGCTTCCAATATATGTCAAGCGCTTCGCTTCATCCAGCGAAACTAATTTCAAGCGACTCGGAAAATCCAAATTTAAATCATTCGCCATTTGCCAAAGGCTGATCGCACCAGTTGACTTAATATTCATGTGATTGGCAAAAGCTTGATAGCGCTCCAATAAAGGTATCTGTGCGACTGCCTCGTGATTTACCTCCATCATCTGCACATCTCCACCCGGATACAACTTATCCTTGAATGTGCGGTAGAGTGTAGACATAGTAAATAAATCCAAACACTTTACAATGATATCTGATTCACCACCCGGATATCGCTTGATGACACTTTCCAATTTCACCCAGGAACCAAATTTGTTTTCGTTGAGCGGATGGTTGAAATAAATCCCAAAGCCAATATCCTTCGTTTCAGCTTCTTGCAACAATTGTTTATAGCGAGGTTCAAAAATGTGCAATGGCACCAACTCTCCCGGCAAAGGAAAAATGGAGAGCGGAAACATCGGTATTTTTATCAATTCACTCATTCAGGATTTAAACAGATAAAAATTAGAATTGTTTCAAGTGTTGATAATTGACCGTAAACGGTCGCTTGGCCATTTGGGCTTATTTTCGCCTAATAACTGTTATTAGGCTAAAACCGGATCAGATAATGTGGGTTTACGTGAAATCGGCTCTCTAAAACAGACTGACCCGGAAGAAAAGACAGATTAATTACAAAAGAATACCCCGCTACAATACCACCTAATTGTTGGATCATGTTGCCAGCAGCACTGGCCGTTCCTCCGGTAGCCAACAGATCATCATGCACCAGCACGCGCATGCCGGGTGAAATAGCATCCGTATGCATTTCTATGGCTGCTTCGGCATATTCTAATTGGTAATGCTCTACAATCTTTTTATATGGCAATTTTCCCGCTTTGCGAATAGGAATAAAAGGCAACGACAATTCCTGTGCGATCAACGAACCAAAAATAAATCCTCTCGCCTCCACACCGGCCACTGCATCGATGGATTGATCTTTGTAATGAGCTGCGATTGCTTTCACCACCTCTTTGCGGGCCACGTGGTGAGCTAACAGCGGTGTGATATCTTTGAATAAGATACCCGGCCTTGGAAAATCGGGGACATCACGCAGAAGCGGTCTTAATAATTCTTCGATCTTCATTATCAGTTGATTTTATCGAGTTATCAAATTACCATTCAGAAAAACATGTTCAATCCAATTGGATCCGAACCGATAAGGTAAGTAAGCGAATGAAGGAATGGGCTGCGAAATAATCAGGTTGGCCACTTTCCCTCTGGTAATACTTCCGTGTGTGTCCAGTAACTCCAAACAGCTAGCTGTGTTTATCGTTGCTGCATTCATAGCTTCTTCAGGAGTCATTTTCATTTTTATGCACGCCAGTGAAATCATCAGCGGCATATTTCCGCTTGGCGCGCTGCCCGGATTGTAGTCGGAAGCAATGGCGAGAGGTAAACCTGCCTGCAACATTTGGCGTGCCGGTGGAAAAGGAAGTCCCAGAAAAAATGCCGCTCCGGGCAGAGCCGTGGGCATTACCGTACTATTTTTTAGCAACTCAATTTCTTCTTCACCCATGTTTTCCAAATGGTCGACACTCATCGCATTCATCTTCACCCCTACTTGCACTCCGCCCGATCGGTTTAATTGATTGGCATGAATGCGTGGTTTCATTCCAAATTTTTGTCCGGCTTCAATAATTTGAATTGTTTCTTCGGGTGTAAAAAATCCTTTCTCGCAAAACACATCAATGTAATCCGCTAACTTTTCTTCGGCTACGGCAGGAATCATTTCCTCGATCACCAATTTCAAGTAATCTGATTTGGATTGTTCGCGCGGTACGGCATGCGCTCCTAGAAATGTAGTCTTCACCACTAGGCCCGTTTCTTTGCCAATACGTTTAGCCACGCGAAGCATCTTCACTTCATCTTTAACAGTTAAACCATAACCACTTTTGATTTCAACTGCGCCTGTACCTGATTGAATGATTTCCCAAGCTCGGGGCAACGAGCGTTCCAACAATTCATCTTCCGAAACTGCTTGTAGTTTTTTTGCGGAGTTTAGAATACCTCCTCCTTTCGCTGCTATCTCTTCGTAGCTGGCACCTTTAATCTTTAACACAAATTCTTCTTCGCGGCTGGCTGCAAAAACGAGGTGGGTATGACTATCTACAAAACCGGGGAGGACGAACTTACCGGTGGCATTGATTACTTGCTTTGCTTGCCGGGGAGAATTTTGCTGTGACCCGTAATCGGCAATCAAGCCGTCTTTCACTGCTATGTATGCATCAGAAAGAATGGGCAGGTTCGCCATTTCCGAGCCGCGTAAACAAAAGGGTGTGCTTTCTCTAACTTGAACAAGGCCCTTGATATTTTCGATCAGCAAGTCAAAGGCCATAGTCGAAATTACTTTCCGAACGATTCAACTTTGTAGTCGAGGTTGGTACCAAAAACGGGGAAAGAAATTTTGAACATCACATACAATCCCTGGCCGGTAATGCTGGGACGCAGACCAATTTCGCCACCATACGCCCAACTGAGGGTACGATTGAATTTGCCGTCTATGCCAGCCCTCACACCAAAGGAAGTAGTTTTTATTGCAGATGTAGAATATTCATTCACTGCCAGCGTGTTCGGATCGCGGTAGCTTACCGGATCAACCGAAAGCCCGGGAGCGAAAATGACATCAAAGAAAACGGTGAGCATGCCATCGTCAATTCCTTCTTCGTATTTATCAAAACTGACCGCTACATTTCTGAACCAAGATAGTGAGCCACCCAAGTAAACATTAGTCGCATTCATATTGCTGAATACGCTAAATTCTTCCTGCTTGCTGGTGTTGATGTCGGTGATTGTTAAGGGTAAGCCAACACCATTGGCATCGGTAATATCAGCATTAGTGAGGTCTTGCGATTTCAGTGCACGATTTAAGTCAACGGTGCTGTTCCAAACGATTCCACCTAAACGCACACCATAAATCTTACGCACTTTGCATGGCACTTCGGCATGAAGCGGAACGGTTGATGCCCAGCGATTGCCTCTAAAGCTTTTTTTGTAAAGCACCATTTTGGTTTTTCCACTTTCGTCAAAGTCTTTAATGTGGTAGGTACCTCCTAATTCAAAGTAGGTAAACGCATTGGGTTTGATGATGACGTCACTATTATCTAAGGCAGCCTGACGGTTGAAATCAAAAAAGGAACTGCTGTAAGTCTTGCGGAAGTGAGCCTTGAAATCCATTTTATCTTTCAAGTAGTAGCTGGCCTCGAGTCCAAAGCCGGCATTGACATTGGTGGCAAACAATTCGCCATACAAAGGCTGGAAACCGATAAACAGTTTGTTTACTGAATAAGGCTCATCGTAGAGTTCTTCGTACGTCACGGCCGGCTTTTCCTTATTGTCTTGTGCCAACGCTGGGGTAGCCAAAATCAGGCAAAAAATAAAGAACCTGTTCATTTTACCAATCATAGGGGAGACTTGATTAATCAAAAAGTTAGGACAAATAAGTCTGTCATTATCTGATCTATATAAGTAATCGAACTTAAAGGTAATTAAAAGGGCGTTGATGGCTACAAATGTGTAAGTATTTCAGACAAATTGAGGTAAAAAAGCTATTTAACCTCCACCAATTCACCCATTTTAAAGATTACGAAACTGAAGTTTCCATTGTCGCGGGTGGGCTGAAGGCCAAAGCCAGAAGTTAAAAAACCCGGTATGGAAGCCCCATTTTGCAAACTATACGGAAAATTGGTGCCATAAGTACCCAGCGCCTTGCCCAGATTCATCATCATTTCAAACCCTTTGCGCGCATTGTCTGAAGGCAGCACACCATGCCGCTTTAAATAGGCATCGCGAAAATAAATGGCCGGGGCACTGATGGGTGAACAGAAATTAGGTGCGGCAAAAACCACCTGCGTTTTTTCAAGCTTCAAGTAGTCGGCTGAATTTTCTTCTAACCAAGCTTCTGTGCCCACTACTAATATGGAGTCTCCGCGGGTTTCTACACTGTTGACGACTTTGGTGTAGATCACGGGATCATCAGAAGCTACGAAAATGCTGCCGATACTGTCTTTTTTCATGGTGAACTCCAGCGGATTTTTCCATTCATCGTACTTGGTGACTTTGGCCAACTTATCTAAGATGCGGAACGAAGTTTCTAAACGTACCTCTTCGGCATAAACCACTTTCAACCCAAGCTCCAATGCCTTTTTGATATAGTTGAATGCCATCACCGAATCTTTCGGGCTTTCACCATAATACACCAATGTTTTTTTGTTGGAAACATTTCTGGCCACCAACTCAGCCGATTTACGACCAATGGTTTCGTGGCTGGGTTGGTAAAGGAATGAGTAGGGATTATCCGCCAGAAAATCGCTGTTGTTAGAAACCGGATTGACCACTATGTTGATTTGATTTTCGCGCGCAAATTGCTGCACCGGCTTGGCATCTTCGGCAAACAGCGGGCCGATGATTAAGTCCAATGACTTGAGTTCGTCTTGCTCTAACAGCGCTTTAGTCACTTCCGGATTTCGCTCAGTGTCATACGCAAGCAGGTCGATGTGAATACCGGATTTCTCCAATGAATCGATTGCCAATTGCATGCCCTGATAGATATCGAGGATGGGTTGATTTTTTTTGCGCTCGGGGCTTGGCTCTAAGGTGCTGGCGCGAAATGGCAACAGTGCTGCTACGCGATAGCGTTCGCGAAAGATGGTTTGCC
>PJQF01000117.1_pt1 | contig 50460 bp, 50 predicted proteins | sample 1503741 | NCBI WGS metagenome assembly PJQF01 (sample SAMN07775949, study PRJNA414020) | Biofilm metagenome, whole genome shotgun sequencing project. | isolation source: biomolecule (vanillin) treated reverse osmosis membrane biofilm | place: India: Nagpur | collected 2017-03-21 | reverse complement strand
GGGACGCGAAAAGTGCGTCCCTCAGTGATGATTTAACCGCGAACAAGGGGCAAAAGACGCCAGCCTTTATTCGGAGGGCACGTATTCTACAACTTCCAGATCGAATCCGGATATCGCATTAAATTTCATCGGTGCGCTCATGAGGCGCATTTTGCGCACACCGAGGTCACGCAGGATCTGCGAACCGGCACCGACGATGCTGTAGGTGGTCGGTGTTTTCACCTGAGTCTGCTCGGCGGTCTCGCGGATATGGGCAAGCAATACATCGCCGTCCACCGGGTTACCCAGCAGCAGCACCACACCGCTGCCCGCCTCGGACACCGCAGCCATCGCGGCGCGCAGGCTCCAACGGCCCGGTTGCTTGACCATCAACAGGTCGCGCAGCGGGTCCATGTTGTGCACACGCACCAGGGTCGGTTCGTCTGCGCTGATGGTGCCCAGGGTCAGGGCCATGTGCACATCGCCCTCCACTGAATCACGGTAGGTCACCAAATTGAATTGGCCCAGTTCGCTGTCCAGTGGCTGCTCGGCAATCCGCTGAACGGTACGTTCGTGGATCATCCGGTAGTGAATCAAGTCGGCAATGGTGCCTATCTTGATGTTGTGCTCGGCGGCAAATGCTTCGAGTTCGGCGCGACGAGCCATGGTGCCGTCGTCGTTCATCACTTCGCAGATCACACCGCTCGGCTCGAAACCGGCCATGCGCGCCAGGTCGCAGGCTGCTTCTGTGTGGCCGGCACGGGCCAGGGTGCCACCCGGTTGGGCCATCAGCGGGAAGATGTGGCCTGGGCTGACGATGTCTTCGGCCTTGGCGTCTTTGGCGGCAGCGGCTTGAACGGTACGGGCGCGGTCAGCGGCGGAAATGCCGGTGGTCACGCCTGTGGTCGCTTCAATCGACACGGTGAACTTGGTACCAAAACCCGAGCCGTTACGCGGCGCCATCAACGGCAGCTTGAGCAGCTCGCAGCGCTCGCGGCTCATGGGCATGCAGATCAGCCCGCGAGCGTGCTTGGCCATGAAGTTGATGTGCTCAGGCTTGCAGGCCTCGGCGGCCATGATGATGTCGCCTTCGTTTTCACGGTCTTCGTCATCCATCAGGATGACCATCTTGCCTTGGCGGATGTCTTCAACCAGTTCTTCGATGCTATTGAGCGCCACGCGGCACCCCCTTGGTCAGGATTTCAGGTAGCCGTTAGCGGCCAGAAAACTTTCAGTGATGTGACTCCCGGTTGGCTCTGCGGCCTTATCGCCCAACAACAGGCGCTCCAGGTAACGGGCAAGCAAGTCGACTTCCAGGTTCACCCGGCGACCTGGCTGGTATGACGCCATGATGGTTTCGCTCAGGGTGTGGGGAATGATGGTCAGTTCAAATTCGGCGCCATTCACGGCGTTCACGGTCAGGCTGGTGCCGTCGACAGTGATCGAACCTTTGTGGGCAATGTATTTGGCCAGCTCTTTGGGCGCGCGGATGCGGAATTCCACGGCACGGGCATTTTCGCTGCGGGCAACGACTTCGCCGACACCGTCGACGTGGCCGCTGACCAGGTGACCACCGAGACGGGTGGTGGGCGTCAGGGCTTTTTCGAGGTTGACCGGGCTGCCAGCCTTGAGGTCATTCATCGCGGTGCAGTCCAGGGTTTCCCGGCTGACGTCGGCGGCAAAGCCATTGCCCGGCAGCTCAATGACGGTCAGGCACACGCCGCTGACGGCGATACTGTCGCCCAGCTTGACGTCGCCCAGGTCGAGCTTGCCGGTTTCAACCAGCAAGCGCACATCACCGCCTTTAGGGGTCATGGCGCGGATGCTGCCGATGGATTCGATAATGCCGGTGAACATGGCCTTCTCCTGGAAAACGGGGCGGGCACTTGAGCGCCCGGTCAGAATTATACGCTCGCTGCTGGCACAGGGATGGCAGTGACTCGCCAGTCGTCGCCTACAGCGCGCATTTCAGTGATCTTGAGTTGGGGGGCGTCGGCCAGTATCTCAAGCGGCCAGTCCAGCAAAGGCCGGGCAGCGGAGCCGAGGAACTTGCCGGCGACGAAAATCACGTATTCGTCCACCAGACCTTGCTGGGCAAACGCCCCTGCCAGGCTTGGGCCAGCTTCCACCAAGACTTCGTTGACGCCACGGGCGGCCAGCGCCACCAGCGCCGAGCGCAGGTCGACCTGGCCTTCTACGCCTGGCACCACCAGACACTCGGGGCCTCGGGGGAACTGGTTTTCCGGGGTGACACAGGTGATGACCAATGCCGGGCCCGCCTTAAAGAAGGGTGCGTTGAGCGGCACCCGCAGGCGGCCGTCGATCAACACACGCAACGGCGGGCGCGACATGGCCAGGGCGGTGGTTTCTTCATCCAGTCCCAGCTCGGCCGCGCGGACGGTAAGCCGCGCACCGTCGGCCAACACCGTGTCGGCGCCAGTCAGCACCACGCTGGCCTCGGCGCGCAGGCGCTGCACGGCGGCGCGGGCGGCGGGACCGGTGATCCATTGGCTTTCGCCGCTGGCCATCGCGGTACGACCGTCCAGACTCATCGCCATTTTGATCCGCACGAACGGCAACCCGTGTTCCATGCGTTTGAGAAAGCCTTTGTTGAGCGCCCGCGCCTCACCTTCCAGTACGCCACTGCGCACCTCGATCCCGGCCTGGGCCAAGCGCTGCATACCGCGCCCGGCAACTTCCGGGTTAGGGTCCTGCATCGCCGCGACCACCCGCGCCAGCCCGGCGCTCACCAGCGCATCGGCGCACGGCGGGGTGTGACCATAGTGGCTGCACGGTTCGAGGGTGACGTATGCCGTGGCGCCTCGGGCCTTATCGCCGGCAGCCCGCAAGGCATGCACTTCCGCATGGGGCTCGCCCGTGCGCACATGCCAGCCTTCGCCGACAATCTGCCCATCGCGCACAATCACGCAGCCAACACGCGGATTAGGGTGGGTGGTGTACAGGCCGTTGCGCGCCAGTTCAAGGGCGCGGGCCATGTAATGGGCGTCGAGGACAGTTTGTTCAGCAGAAGGAGGAATCATGGTTTGACCGGCTCACGGGCCAGGCGGTCGATCTCTTCGCGGAACTCATTGAGGTCCTGGAAGCGTCGATACACCGAGGCGAAACGGATATAGGCGACTTCGTCGAGCTTTTGCAGCTCGCCCATCACCAGCTCTCCAACCACCAGGCTCTTGACCTCGCGCTCGCCGGTCGCACGCAGCTTGTGCTTGATATGCGCCAGCGCAGCTTCCAGGCGCTCGACACTCACCGGGCGTTTTTCCAGCGCGCGCTGCATACCGGCGCGCAGTTTTTCTTCGTCGAAAGGCTGGCGGCTGCCGTCGGACTTGATCAGACGTGGCAACACCAGTTCGGCGGTTTCGAAGGTGGTGAAACGTTCACCGCAGCCAGAGGCCAGGCATTCGCGCCGGCGACGTACTTGATCGCCCTCGGCGACCAGACGCGAGTCAATGACCTTGGTGTCGTTGGCACCGCAGAAGGGACAGTGCATGGTGGCAGGCAACAAAAAAAGGGAGGGCCATGGTAGCGCATCCCTGTGGCAAGACAAGCCATAGCCTTTACGGTATACAGGCGGGCTATTATGTTTCTTACATTTCAAGCCACGGATTTTGTCCTTTCTGGAGCCGTACATGCAGTTACGACCACTTGTTTTGCTCACCCTGTTCAGTGTCCTGGTCGCCTGCAGCAGCGAAGCCCCCAAGCCGTCTGCGCCCCAACCGGTGCCTGCGCAGGAGAAAAAAGTCCCTGGCATTGAAGACCTGGGCCCCCTACCCGCCTACCAACGTGAAATCAACGGCAGCCTGACCAACGTCCCCGCCGGCGCCGAAGTCGAGATGGCCCTGCTGGTGATCGACGACCGTTCGCGCCCGCAACAACTGCTCGCCAGCAGCGTACTGACCGGCAACGGCAAGCCCGTGGCCTTCCGCCTGCGTTTTAACCCAGAGGCTTTCCCGGCCGGTGCACGGGTTGAGCTGCGTGGCCGCGCCAGCCAGTCCGGTCAGTTGATCCTGCACCTGCCCGCCGTACGCATCACCCAGGCAATCACCCAGACCACCGGCCCCCTGGAACTCGTCAAGGCACCATGACGCCACCGTTGGACTTGCAGCGCGCCCTGAGCGAGCTGATCGGCGACGCTCAACTGGTGCCCTGCCCGCTGCCGGGCACCGAACTCTCGTTGTGGCTGTTGGATGCGGACAACATGGACCGCGCCTTCAGTCCCGAAGAAACCCGGCGCATTCTGCATGAGCCGCCCTACTGGAGTTTTTGCTGGGCCAGCGGCCTGGCATTGGCGCGGTATTTGACGGCGAACCCCGAGTGGGTCGCGGGCAAGCGCGTGCTGGACTTCGGCGCCGGTTCCGGCGTGGCCGCGATTGCGGCGGTTAAGGCAGGTGCGGTGGAAGTAGTTGCCTGCGACCTGGATCCGCTGGCGTTGGCATCTTGCCGCGCCAATGCCGAGCTCAATAACGTGGAATTAACCTATTCGCCGGACTTCTTCGCCGAAGCCGATCGCTTCGACCTGATCCTGGTAGCCGATGTGCTTTACGATCGCGCCAACCTGCCACTGCTGGATCATTTCCTCAGCCGCGGCCGCGAAGCACTGGTGGCGGACTCACGGGTGCGCGACTTCCAACACCCGGCTTATCAGCGCCTGGAAATCCTCGATGCGCTGACGTTGCCGGACTTGGCCGAGCCTTGGGAGTTTCGCAAGGTGAGCCTGTACCATTCGCGGCGCCAGCCCTTATAGTTGCCCCATTCCCGCTTTATTCGAGACGCCCCATGAGTGAGCCCACGCCGTACATCTTCGACGTCACCGCCGCCAACTTCGACCAGGCCGTGATTCAGAACTCCTTCGAAAAACCCGTATTGGTGGATTTCTGGGCCGAGTGGTGCGCGCCCTGCAAGGCCTTGATGCCGATGCTGGCGCAGATTGCCGAGAGTTATCAGGGCGAGTTGCTGTTGGCGAAGGTCGATTGCGAAGCCGAGCAAGACATCGTTGCGCGCTTTGGTATTCAAAGCCTGCCGACGGTGGTGCTGTTCAAGGATGGCCAGCCGGTAGACGGGTTCGCCGGAGCCCAGCCGGAGTCGGCTGTGCGAGCGCTGTTGGCGCCGCATGTGCAGATGCCCGCGCCGAAGGCGGCGGATCCATTGGTACAGGCACAAACGTTGTTTGCCGAAGGGCGCATCAGCGACGCCGAAGCCGTACTCGTCGCGCTGCTGGGCGAGGACAACACCAACGCCGCCGCGCTGATTCTGTACGCACGCTGCCTGGCCGAACGCGGTGAGCTGGGTGAAGCCCAAACCGTGCTCGACGCAGTGAAAAGCGACGACCACAAAGCCGCGCTCGCCGGGGCCAAGGCGCAAATCACTTTCCTGCGCCAAGCCGCCGACCTGCCGGACGCCGCCGACTTGAAAAGCCGTCTGGCGCAAAACCCGCAGGACGATGAAGCTGCGTATCAGTTGAGCATCCAGCAACTGGCGCGTCAGCAGTACGACGCCGCGCTGGAAGGCCTCCTCAAGTTGTTTATCCGCAACCGCGGCTACAGCGAAGGCCTGCCGCACAAGACCCTGTTGCAAGTGTTCGAACTGCTGGGCAATGACCACCCGCTGGTCACCGTGTACCGCCGCAAGTTGTTTGCCGCGCTGTACTAATCACCGATCCAACTGTACAGCGGCGTATCCCCGCCGCTGCTCACCTTGACCTTAGCGCTGTGGCGCAGGCGCACCAACAGTCGCTTGCCCGCCGCAGCATCCCCCGCCAAACCTTCCAATCGATCAAGCAACTCCAGGCCGCTGAGTTGTCCGGCGTTGCGCAACAAGTCCTGGGCGTTCTGCCACAGGTCATCATTGTGTTTGACCGGCGCTACCGGCGCGGCGGCGCTGGCTGCCGGCGTCGCCTGCAATTGCGCGCCCAACTTTGCCCAATCGCCGTCGTCCAGTTCCAGGGTTAAGTCCACCGGCAGGTCGCCGATGGTTCCACGAATTCGCAACATCGTCCTGACTCCTGCAGTTTTTCTGACGGGCATGCTCCCATGCGGCTTGCGCAACGCCAAGCAGACGGTCAAACTCTCGGCCTTATTGTTATAAGATCACATAACATAACTTTCATGTTCTGGAGCCCTCTCATGCGCCGTCTGCTGCTCGCTTTGCCGTTTGCCCTGCTGCCACTGGCCATTGCCCATGCGGCTGAGGACCATGATCACGACCACGAACACGGCAGCCTCGGCGCGCACGAGCACGGCGTCGGGCGTCTCAACGCCGTACTCGACGGCCAGACCCTGGAGCTTGAGCTGGACAGCCCGGCAATGAATCTGGTGGGTTTCGAGCACGTCGCCACCACGGCTGCCGATAAGGCCAAAGTCGCCGCTGCACGCAAACAGCTGGAAAACCCATCGACCCTGTTCAGCCTGCCCAAGGTCGCCGGTTGCGTGATCAGCTCCCAGGAGCTCAACAGCCCGCTGTTCGGTGACAAGCCGGAAGCCGACCACGACGATGACCACGATCACGACGCCAAAGACGGCGCCCACGAACATCATCACGACCACAGCGAAATCCACGCCCACTACCAATTCACCTGCGCCACGCCGACTGCGTTGAGCAATCTGGACCTGACCCAGGTATTCAAGACCTTCCCCGCCACTCAGAAAATTCAGGTACAACTGATCGGCCCGAGCGGCCAGCAAGGTGTTGATGCCACCGCCACAGCAGCCACCCTGAAGTTCTGAGTTCACATGACCCAAGCACTGATCGAACTGTCTGACCTGGGCTTCAACTGGCCCGGTCACCCACAGTTGCTGGACATCCCCGCCTTCCGCCTGGAAGCGGGTGAAACCCTGTTTCTCAAGGGCCCGAGCGGCAGCGGAAAAACTACGCTGCTTGGTCTGTTGGGCGGCGTGCAGAAACCCAGCCGAGGTAGCATTCGCTTGCTCGGCCAGGAGCTGACCGAACTCTCGGCCGGCGCCCGTGATCGTTTCCGCGTCGACCATACGGGCTACGTCTTCCAGCAGTTCAACCTGCTGCCGTTCCTGTCGGTGCGCGAAAACGTTGAGTTGCCTTGCCACTTTTCCAAACTGCGTGCGCAGCGGGCAAAGCAGCGCCACGGCAGTGTCGACCAGGCCGCAGCTACATTGCTCGCGCATTTGGGCTTGAAGGATAAAGACCTGCTGGAGCGCCGCGCCGATTCGCTGTCCATCGGCCAGCAACAACGGGTGGCTGCCGCACGCGCGCTGATCGGCCAACCGGAATTGGTGATCGCCGACGAACCCACCTCAGCCCTGGACTACGACGCCCGCGAAGCTTTCCTTCAGTTGCTGTTCGCTGAATGCCGCGACGCCGGCGCCAGTCTGTTGTTTGTCAGCCATGATCAGAGCCTGGCGCCGCTGTTCGACCGCAACCTGTCGCTGGCCGAACTCAATCGCGCCGCCACGCCCGCAGAGGTTTGAGATGTATTTGTTTCGTCTAGCCATGGCCAGCCTGGCTAACCGCCGCTTTACCGCGATCCTCACCGCGTTTGCCATCGCACTGTCCGTCTGCTTGCTGCTCGCGGTGGAGCGTGTGCGCGTCGAGGCGCGCAACAGTTTCGCCAGCACCATCAGCGGCACCGACCTGATCGTCGGCGCCCGCTCCGGTTCGGTCAACCTGCTGCTGTATTCGGTATTTCGCATCGGCAACGCCACCAACAACATCCGCTGGGACAGCTACGAGCACTTCGCCGCCAGCCCCCAGGTGAAATGGGCGATCCCGATTTCCCTCGGCGACTCCCATCGCGGCTACCGGGTGATGGGTACCAACGAGTCGTACTTCGAGCATTACCAGTACGGCCGCAAGCAAAACCTCGAACTGGCCAGCGGCCGTGCCTTTGCCACCGACCCGTTCGAAGTGGTGCTCGGTGCCGAGGTCGCTGATGCCCTGCACTACAAGCTCGGCGACAAGCTGGTACTGGCCCACGGCGTGGCGGTGGTCAGCCTGGTCAAGCACGATGACAAGCCGTTCACCGTGGTCGGTATCCTCAAGCGCACCGGCACGCCGGTGGATCGCACGTTGCACATCAGCCTGGGCGGCATGGAAGCTATCCATATCGACTGGCACAACGGTGTGCCGGCCCAGGGCAAAGGCCGCATCAGCGCCGATCAGGCGCGCAATATGGACCTGACCCCGCAGGCCATTACCGCCTTCATGCTCGGCCTGAACAACAAGATTTCCACCTTCGCCCTGCAGCGCGAGATCAATGAATTCCGTGGCGAGCCGATGCTGGCGATCCTGCCCGGCGTGGCGCTGCAAGAGCTGTGGAGCATGATGGGCACCGCCGAAAAAGCGCTGTTCGTGATCTCGCTGTTTGTGGTGCTGACCGGCTTGATCGGCATGCTCACCGCCATCCTTACCAGCCTCAACGAACGCCGCCGCGAAATGGCGATCCTGCGTTCGGTGGGTGCACGGCCGTGGCATATCGCAACGTTGCTGATCTTCGAAGCCTTCGCCCTGGCCCTGTCCGGCGTGATCGCAGGCGTGGGCTTGCTGTATGTGTGCATTGCCGCGTCGCGTGGGTATTTGCAAGCCAATTACGGGCTGGACCTTCCGATGTCCTGGCCGAGCGAATATGAATGGACCTTGCTCGCCGGTATCCTGGCTGCTGCGCTGTTGATGGGCAGCGTGCCGGCCTGGCGCGCCTACCGACAATCCTTGGCCGATGGCCTGTCCATACGTTTATGAGGAAGGACTCGATGCGTCGTGCCCTGTTTGCACTGTTGTTGCTGGTGGCGGTACCCGCCTGGGCCGATGAGCAGCCCAAGGATTTGTCCTGGCAGGAGATGATCCCACCGGACGCGCCGCCAGAAGTCCCGAATATGAAACCGCTGCACGACCTGTCGAACATGGCCGATGCCTTGTCCGTCGAAGCCGCGCCGGCGGCCAAGCAGGACCTGCCCAACGCGCCGGTGGTGCAGAGCCTCAATGGCCAGCACATCCGCCTGCCGGGTTATATCGTGCCGCTGGAAGTCAGCGAAGAAGGCCGTACCACCGAGTTCCTGCTGGTGCCGTATTTCGGCGCGTGCATCCACGTACCGCCGCCGCCGTCGAACCAGATCGTGCATGTGAAAAGTGAAGTCGGCGTGAAGCTCGATGAGCTGTACCAGCCGTATTGGATCGAAGGCGCGATGCAGGTCAAGCCGTCTACCAGCGAACTGGCGGACGCCGGTTACCAGATGGATGCCGAGAAGATTTACATGTACGAACTGCAGGAATAACGCTGATCGTCCTTTCATTGAGCTGAGTCAACAGACCGAACGGAACGATCTTTACCATTGGACGTACAACTTTTAAACGTCCTTTGGAGCTCCCATGAACAAGTCTCTGCTCGGCGCGTCCCTCTTCGCGCTCGCCCTCGTCGCCCCCATTGCCCATGCTCACGAAGCGGGCGACATTCTGGTTCGCGCCGGTGCTATCACCGTGAACCCGAAGGCCGACAGCAGCACCGTCAAGGTTGACCAGGGCCCGCTGGCCGGTACCAACCTGGGCGGCAAGGCGACCATGAGCAGCGACACCCAACTGGGCCTCAACTTCGCCTACATGCTGACCAACCACGTGGGTATCGAACTGCTGGCCGCCACGCCGTTCGAGCATGACGTGAAGATCAAGGGCACCGCCCTCGGCGGCGCCAACGGCAAGCTGGGTACGCTGAAACACCTGCCGCCAACCCTGAGCGTCGTGTACTACCCGCTGGACAACAAATCCCCGTTCCAACCGTACGTAGGCGCCGGTATCAACTACACCTGGATCTACGACGAACACGTCGGCAGCCGTGCCCAGGGCGCAGGCTTCAGCAACTTCAAAGCCGAGAACTCATGGGGTTGGGCTGCGCAGATCGGCGCGGACTACATGATCAACGACAAGTGGATGATCAACGCCCAGGCGCGTTACATCGACATCAGCACCAAGGCTACCGTGGAAAACAACGCCGTGGCGCCGGGCACCCGTGCCAAGGTCAATGTGGACGTGGACCCAATGGTTTACATGGTGGGTATCGGCTACAAGTTCTAAGCAAAACTGCATAAACAACTGTGGGAGGGGGCTTGCTCCCGATGACGGTGGATCAGTCAACAAACCAATGACTGGTACACCGCTATCGGGAGCAAGCCCCCTCCCACATTTGGTTGTGCGTTGGGTTCAGCTGTGGCGGTAAAACCGATCCAATAGCGCCGGAAGCCCCGCCCGCCAGGCCCGTGGCTTGATGCCAAAGGTATGCAGGATTTTCTTGCAGGCCAACACCGCGTGCTGCGGCTCGTCCGTCGCATCCGGCCGGGCCGCGTGGGCTTGGGCGGTGGGCGATTCGATGGCCAACGGATGGAAAGTGCGCGCTTCGGTTAGGATCGCCTGACCCAGCGCCAGCGGCGTAGTCGCCTCCTGGCCGGCGTAATGGTAAGTGCCCCACAGCGGCGCCGCGCAATCGAGTTGCTTGAGCACCGAAATGATCACCCGCGCCGCATCATCCACCGGCGTCGGGTTGCCACGGCGGTCATCCGCCATCAGCAATTCATCCGGTTTCTCGGCCCGAGCCAGGAAGCGCCCGAGGGTGCCATCCACACTGTCATCCAGCAGCCAGCCAAAGCGCAGCAACACATGCTGCGGGCACGTGGCGCGCACACTCTGTTCGATACGCCACAACGCCTGGCCACGCAGGCCCAGGGGCACCGGCTCGTCCTTTTCGCTGTAGGCGGTGGCACGGGAGCCATCGAATACGCGGTAGCTGGACGGTTGCAGCAAGGTGATGTTGTGGTGTTGGCACAGTTCGGCCAGGCGCTCGATAGCGAACTCCTGCGAAGCCAAACGGGTTTCGCTGACGGCTTCGGCCTGGAACCAGTCGAAGTAGTAGGCGAGATTGATCAAGGCATCGGGACGGGTGTCGTCGAGCAATTGGGTGAGGCTCGCGGCATCCCAGCCGTCTTGGGGCGGTTTGGGTGCGAGGAAACCGATGTCTTCCTCTGCACCGAGGCGAATCAGCGCCTGCCCGAGGGCATTCCCGCCGCCCAATAACATAAGGCGCATTCGCATAGATTGAGCAGGCCCGGTCTGTTTGGAACGTTGGCTATGGTCGGCAGGCCCGTGGGCCTTGCCGCTGGCATTTGCCAGAATCGTTGCATTTTGCGGGTTTGTAGCGCAACCGTCACGGATTAAGTGTCTTGACGCCTGGCTCTGCGGGCTCATGCTCCAACGCCGCACGCTGGGGCACCATGACCTGCTGTGGATAAGTCTGCGCGAAGTGCACCTCGGGGCAGTTATCCACAAGCTTTTTCAGACGCTGGTTAAACGCGCGACTGACAGCATATTGCCCACCCGATACCGTGCGGAACTGCGCTGTGAGCACCACACCATTGAGGTCCATCTTGTCGACACCAAACACTTCCAGCGGCCCTTGCAGGTTGTACTTGAGGAAGACATCGTCGCGGATCGACTGACCGGCTTCACGAATCAACTCCACGGCCTTGTCCACATCGGTGTCGTAGGTGAACTGCACCGAGAAGAACGCATAGGCAAATTGCCGCGACTGGTTGGTGACCGCCTTGATCTGCCCGAACGGCACCGAATGCACAAAGCCCTTGCCGTCACGCAGACGCAGGGTGCGGATAGTCAGGCCCTCGACGGTGCCGGCGTGGCCGGAGTCGAGCACCACCCAGTCGCCGATGGACAGCGTGTCTTCAATGATGATGAACAGCCCGGTGATCACATCCTGCACCAGTTGCTGAGAACCAAAACCAATGGCCAGGCCGACCACACCAGCACCCGCCAGCAGCGGCGCGACATTGATGCCAAGGTTGGCCATGGTGGTGATCGCGCAGATGACCACCAGGATGATCTTCACCGCATTACGCAACAGCGGCAGTATGGTTTTCACCCGCGTGCTCGGCTGGCGACTGGAGCGTTTGTTTACCGGCGGTTTCAGCGCTTCCTGGATCGCCGTGTCGAGCACCACCCAGAACAACCATGTCATCAGCAGAATCAAACCGATGCTGCTCAAAGAGTCGCTGATCGCCCGACCTACCGAGTTGCGCTGGGCAAACTCGAACAGGGACACACCCCAGATCCGCCCAAGGATTTCGATAAAGGCGATCGCCATGACAATGCGCAGGATCGCGTGCAACAGGCTCAAGAAGCGATCTTTATAGGCGCTGCTGCGCTGGATCGCTACCTGGCTGCGGGACTTGAACAGGTGTTGCAACACGGTGCTCAAGAACACGGTGCCAATCAGCAGAATCGTGGTGAACAGCGCGCAACGCAGGGCTTTCTGGTTATCGTCACCGGCGCCGATGAGGTTGATTGCCGAGACCAGCACCATCAATAGAATCGGCCAGTACCAAAGGCCGGAAAACACCCGCAAAGACTGCTGCAACGCCGGATGTTTAAGGCGCTGGGCCAGTGGCCGATTGCGGATCAGATGGGCGACCGGCCGACGCAAGCGCACCACCAGCACGCCGAAAATCACCGCCGCGAACAGGCCGGTAAATACCGCAATACTGCTGGTGATATTGCCGCCAAGCTGGCGGGCGATTTGCGGGCTGGTCAGGGCATCGCTGAGGGCGGCGAGGAAGCCAATCAGGAACAGCGGCTTGGGGCAGTAATCGCGAATAATCTGCACCGCCGGTCGCTTGTGGCCGAAATTGAACATGACAATCACGCACAACAGCATCGAGGTGGAAAAGATCCCGCTGCTGGTGGCATAGGCAAAACACAGTGCCAACGCGCGCCCCACCGAAGTGGGCAGGAAGTGACTGACATAAAGGGTCAGCGGCAGGCAGATCAGCGCCGGGATCGTGTAGGGCACCACATACCCGAGCACCGCATGCAGGCGTTTGCGCTGTGCGACGAATGACCGTCGGCCCAAGCGCTGCACGATAAACCGCCCCAACAACGTCAGCACGGTAAATGCGCCGACCCACACACCTGACAGCAGCAGAAAATTCCCGGCCACACTCCACGGCGAACGCTCTGACGTTTGGTCGACCAACCGCCCTACCTCATCCGCCGCCCTGTCCGCACGCAGGCGCCAGGCGTCGATCAGGCTCTGATTGAGGTCGAGCTTGTCCTGCACGTCGTCGATGCTGGAACTGATGGCACCGAGCAGTCCGCCTTCCACCAGCAACTCTGGCTTGGCCGGCGTCTCGGGTTCGGGCGCAACCGCCGCGGCGTGCAGTGCGCCACTGCCGCAAAACAGCAGCGCACCGAGCAGTAATGCAGTCTTGAGATTCAGCAAAACACCGAGTTCCTTCAGAGGGGTCTATAAGGAACTGACGGGTTTCAGCAGGGATGGTTCACTTCAGGTCGACATTCAGGCTTGGGGCGCCAAACGCTACCAACTGTGCGTTAGAGCCGGCGAAATAGCCTTTCCAAAAGCCTTCCAACGCTTGGATGGTCTTGCCGGAGCGATAAGCTTGCTTGACGTCCTTGGTCACCAACGCCGCACCGGCCACATAGACCCGCGCGCCCTGGAGATCGGCGAACAGGCCTTTGTCGGCCACCCGCTTCAGCTCGGCGTCGGGTTGCAGATCACGAATCCGGTTGTTGGCGTAGAAGCTGCCGAAGTCGCTGTTTTCCAGCATGTCGGAAATCAACAACACCACACGTTCCTGAGCCGGTTGCTGGCCCAGGTCTTTGCCGATATCACGCAACGACTGGAAGATCTCACTGCGCGCAATCTCTTCGGACGCTTCACGCAGCGTGGTCACAAACACCTTGCCAAAGGTCTTGTTGAAAAAGCTGCGCTGCTCGGCCAGGCACGTATCAAAGGTGCGCAGTGATTGCATGCCCACGCGCTCACGGACTTTCTCGTCGATGCCCTGGTTGAGTTCACCGGCAAAGCGCAATTGCATGAACTGCCCCGGCAGAAACGCCGAGAAGCTGTACAGTCGGACCTTATCGCCCGGCTGTACAAAGCGCTGCACCTGGGCCCAAGTGGCCTTCTGAATGACCTCAGGCATCGGGATCGTTTGATCAATGATCACCGTCAACTCGCGCCCCGCAGCCACGGGCCGAAACTCAGCGACCTTGGCGTACGGATAGCAATCCGGAATGTCGTTGCGCTCACCGGCCACCGCCATCAAGGGCGCCAGCAACAGGGCACAGAAAAAGCGCGGGATCATCATTCAGGCACCTGTTGCGTCAAAGTCTTTAACCAACTGCTGTTCGGCACGCAGCGCCAGCACATCTTCCAGGGCGTGGCCTTTGGCACGGCTGATCGTTGCCAATTGCTCTTCGGTGTAGGCCGTCAGGTCTTTGCCGCGCAGGGCGTCGAGACCTTCCGAGGCAGCCACCGCCACTGGCGCCTGCACCAGGGCTGGGGCTGGTGCTGGTGCTGGTGCTGCGACTTCCGCTACCGCCGGTGCGGCAGGAGCGGCAGGAGCAACCGGAACATTGACGGGTTTGGCCGCCGGTTGCGGATTCCCTGGCAACGCCTGTTTGCGCGCCACGAAGGTCTCGAAACTGCGATTGTGTGCAGTGGTCAACGCCGCCTGCTGCTGGGCGTTGGTGGTGGTGCGCCCGGCGAGCTTAAGCTGCAATTTGCTCAATTTGTGATCGGCATGGGAGGCAATTTCCACGCGCTGGCTCTGCATCCAGTTTTCCAGGGCTTCGCCGCTGGAGAACTTGTGGGTGTGCTCCCAGGCAGTCTTGGACTCAACCCCGGCAAAACCGAAGATCGACGCCAACCAGATACTGGTGATCTGAATCGCGATGTAGATCACCGACAGCACGATGAAGGTGATCAGCGAGGCTTTGCGGATCGCGTCCATCTTGTCGGTCAGGGTTTGCTTGTCTGCCTGATCGTTGATCGCCGCCGAATCGGCCGGCAGTTCGAACGGGCTGGCCGAGTCGTAATTCTGCTGGGCAAAGGCATGCGGGCTGCCGACCATTTCGGTCTCGATGCTTTTGAGCTGCATGGTGCGGATACCGAACGCCGCAATCGCGATAATCGCGATCCAGATACCGGTGGTGATCATCCAGCCACGGCTTGGTGTCACGGTGTGGTTGGTGTTGATGCGCGCCAGGATACGGTTGTAGTCCTTGCCGTCTTTATCGCTTTCGGTGTCTTTGATCCCGATGCCCGGCAACTCCTTGAGCTGATTCGGGCGGTCGCTGTCGCTGTCGTTTTCCCACCAGTGGCGAGCCTTGCTGATCAGCGCGTTCTTGTGCGCGGCACGGCCGGTGACTTCGGCCAGGATCGCCGAGGCGACCGCCAGCAGGAAGGCGAACAACCAGCCCATCCAGCTTTGGTCATTGGCCGACAGGTTCTGGTTGATGAATGGCACCAGTACGTAGGCGAAACCCACGGCCTCGAACATGATCAGCATAAAAATCAGGGCAAACACCCAGAACGGTCGCTCCCGGCGGCCACGCTCGCCGATGGTGCGCAGGTAGGATTCGCTTTTATTAAAGAAGTCGACGTCTTCCGCGCCGATTTTTTCATAGCGCGAGTAGTACGCGTCGCACAGCTCGCTCTCGGATTTCGGCCAGCCATAAGCGTCGAGCATCAGGCTCTGCTTGGACAGGCGCGCCACCTTGCCGATCACGGGCACGCCGTGCCAAACACGCATGACGAAATAACCCACTTTTTCCCAATACGCTTGAATCAGGATCGCCGCCAGCAGCGTGGAAATCACCAGGCCGGTGATTAGCTTGTTTGCCCAGAGCAGGGCCGTCAGCGCATTAAAGCTGAAGTCTTCCATGGTGTATGTCCTTGAGTCTTACGCGCGAATCGGCACGAAACGGGTAGTGAAAGCTTCACGGCTGCGCGGGTAGAACAACGCACCGTCCGTGGCTTCGGAGTTTTTCTTGCTGAACACCACGTCGATACACGACACCGGTGCCTTGGGGTCTTGGATGAAAACGCGATAGAGCACCAGGTCCTCACCTTCGTAGGTGTTGGCCACGGCTTTGCTTTTGATCGACTTGCGGTTGCCGTCCTTGTAGCCCTGGACCACTTCGATGAAGGGTTGGCGGTCGACGCTGGCGCCGTCACGCAGGATCGAAACCGGTGACAGCGTCACCAGGTGGCCATTGACCACATTCGCCCACACGCGGTTGTTGTAGCCCGGCAGGTACTCGGTGGTGACTTGGGTGTCGAGCGCCTTGCCGCTGGCGAGGTTGAACACCTTGCCGGTTTCTCGCGGGCGGTCGGCTTCGCAACTGCTGTTGGGCAGATCGTTGGCTTGCGCGCTGCTGACCAGAGCGAACCCGGCCTTTTTCGGCGCGATGCCTTGGGCCAGGGTCCAACGCGTGTCGCTGGCCGGCTGGCCGCCAAAGTCGACCAGGGCGGTACCGGCATCGGCGGGCTTGCTCTCGGCAGCCGGTTTGGTGGTGGCAGCAGGCTTGTTTTTCGGCGCGCGGGCGACGGTGCGCGCAGGCTCGGTCGAGGTACCGTGCGCCAGGTATTTGGAGTTGTTCTGTTCGGCGTTGACCCGTTTGACCAGCATGTTGCGGTCAGTCACTTCAACGATCTCAACCCGACGGTTCTTGCCGCGTTGCTGCACATCGCTGTTGTCGGCGATTGGCCGCGAAGCCCCCGCCCCCTGGAAAAACATACGCTGCGGGGCGATGCCTTGCTCGGCCAGGATCGACGCCACGGCGCGGGCACGTTGCTCGGACAACCGCTGGTTGGTGGCGGCGCTGCCGGTAGCGTCGGTGTGGCCGACGACCAGAATAGCCGCTTGGCTGTTCTGGCCCTGCTTGGGCGCGAACGCGGCGGCCAACTTGCGGACCTGGCGCTGACCATTGGCGCTCAACTGCGCGCTGCCGGTGGCGAACATGCCTTCATCCTGCACTTGGGCAACGATGCCCGCTTCAGTCGGTGCCGGCGCGCGGGCGTTTCCGCTGGCGACCTCCTGGCTTTGCAGGGTTTGCACCTGGATATTCAGGTTCTCTTCCTTGGCGATCCGCTCCAGTTCCTGCAAACGGTTCTGCCACAAGTTACCCGCCACACAACCGGCCGCCGCGCCCACACCACCGCCGACGATCGCCTTTTTGGCATCGCCCGTGATCGCATACGTCAGGCCTGCACCGAGCAATGCACCACCGGCGCAACCGATGGCCGTGCCGTAGTTTTTGCCGGCGTCGTTAAGCGTCGCGCAGCCGCTGAGCGCCACGGCGCCAGCAAGCAGGCTGATTTTTCGGGTAAAGGAGGTATTCACTTGATGGGTTCCGGCCTTCATGAAAAGAGCCGCCGACCCACTGCCAACGCCGAATACGCGCCAACTGCATCATCCATGAACAGGCCCTGCACAATCGTTGAATGGGGTAAATAGCGCGGGATTGGATCACGTCAGTGATGGCAATTCAACAGCATTTGTAACTCCATGCGTCCTTCAGAACCGTCCGTAGGACGCTCGAAACTTTCTCCAGCCGCCAGCAGTCAGCCATTACATGAAGCCAAGCCCCACTCTTCACAGGAATACACATGACTGCGATCCCCGACTGGGTGCCCGTTACCCCCAGCGTCGCCATCACGCGCTTTACAGTGCTGACGGTCAATATCCACAAGGGCTTCACCGCCCTGAACCGACGCTTCATCCTGCCCGAGCTGCGAGAAGCGGTGCGCAGCGTGGGCGCAGACATGGTGTTCCTGCAGGAAATCCATGGCACCCACGAGCGCCATCCGCAGCGCTACAGCGACTGGCCGAACATGCCGCAGTACGAGTTTCTGGCCGACAGTATCTGGCCGCAGTTCGCTTACGGGCGTAACGCGGTTTATCCCCATGGCGACCACGGCAATGCGCTGCTGTCGAAATTCCAGATCGTGAGCTACGACAACCTCGACATCTCCCAAAGCGGCCATGAAAACCGTGGCCTGCTGCATTGCGTGTTGCGCTTGCCGGGCAGCGGGCAGGAAGTGCACGCAATCTGTATCCACCTGGGCTTGCGCGAGGTGCATCGCCAGCAGCAATTGCGTTTGCTGGAGCAGCGCATCCGCGAGATTCCCGCCGATGCGCCGTTGGTGGTCGCCGGCGATTTCAACGACTGGCGCCAGCGGGCCGATTTGAGCCAAAGCGGCCTCACCGAGGTGTTCGTGCACACCCTTGGCAAACCGGCGCGCACCTTCCCGGCACGCCTGCCGTTGCTGCCGCTGGACCGCATTTATGTGCGCAACGTGAAGGTTCACAACCCACAGGTGCTGACCACACGGCCGTGGTCCCATCTTTCAGACCACGTGCCGCTGTCGGTGGAGATTGAGCTATGAACATTGCGGTCGAGCACATCTCTACCGACCAGCCGCCGGACGAAACCAAGGCACGCGACCTGGATTACGGCTGGCAAAGCGGTAATCAGGTCGAGTTGCTGGAGAACGGCGAAGCGTACTTTCCCAAGGTATTCCAGGCGCTGCGCCAAGCCCGGCGCGAGATCCTGCTGGAGACCTTTATCCTCTTCGAAGACAAGGTTGGCCATGAGCTGCAACGTATCCTGATCGAGGCGGCGCAGCGTGGGGTCAAGGTCGTGGTCAGCCTGGATGGCTTTGGCTGCGGCGAGCTGAGCGCGGGGTTTCTCGGTGAGCTGGCCGAGGCAGGCGTGACGGTGCAGATGTTCGATCCGGCGTCCAAGACGCTGGGGATTCGCACAAACTGGTTCCGCCGCCTGCACCGCAAGATTGTGGTGGTGGACGCCACCGTGGGGTTTATCGGCGGGATCAACTTCTCTGCTGATCACTTGGGGGATTTCGGCCCCGAGGCCAAACAGGATTACGCGGTGCAGGTAATTGGCCCGGCGGTGGCAGACCTGCATCACTTTGCCTTGGCACAAAGTGGCCGCCAGGTGCGCACGCGGCGCGGGTGGCGACGGCGCCAGCAGCGGCCTTCAGCGTGGTCGAGCGAGCACGGCGACGGCCTGGTACGGTTGATTTACCGTGACAACCTGCAACACCGCGACGATATCGAAGAAGCGTATATCCATGCCCTGAGCAAGGCCCAAAACCGAGCGGTGATCGCCAACGCGTATTTCTTCCCCGGCTACCGCCTGCTGCGGGAAATCCGCAACGCCGCGCGCCGCGGCGTGCATGTGCAGTTGATCATGCAGGGCCAACCCGACGTGCTGCTGGCCAAACTGGCAGCACGCATGCTCTACGACTACCTGCTCAAAGACGGTGTAGTGATTCACGAATACTGCCAGCGCCCGCTGCACGGCAAAGTCGCATTGGTGGATGACGAGTGGAGCACTGTAGGTTCGAGCAACTTGGACCCATTGAGCCTGGCACTGAACCTGGAAGCCAACGTGTTGATTCGCGACCGCGCGTTTAATCAGCAACTGTACGAGCGCCTCGAAGTGCTCAGTAAAAATCACTGCCAGACCATGCCGGAAAACCGCAAACCACGCCTGTGGTTGTGGCGATTGACCGTCGGCTTCCTGGTGTTCCATGTGATGCGCCATTTCCCCGCGCTGACCGGTTGGCTGCCTGCGCACAAACCGCGCTTGAAACCCTTCGTGCATGAGGAACAGCGCCATGAAAGCTGAGCGTTTCAAGCGTTGGAAGAAGCCCCTGACCATCGCCTTCTTCCTGCTGCTGATCGTGCTGTTCACCCTGCTCGCCCGCAGGATCGACTGGAGCGAGGTGGTCCAGACGCTGGGTGATTTCAAACTGCGTACCTTGCTGATAGCAAGCGCGTTGACCCTGTGCAGCTTTATCGTCTACGCCTGCTTCGACCTGATCGGCCGCACCTACATCCGCCAGCCATTGCGCTGGAAGCAGATTCTGCCGGTGGGCATCATCAGCTACGCGTTCAACCTCAATCTCAGCGCGTGGGTCGGCGGCATCGCCATGCGCTATCGGCTGTATTCAAGGTTGGGCGTGAGCACCGGCAATATCGCCAAGATTCTGGGCCTCAGCCTGGCCACCAATTGGTTTGGCTACATGGCGCTGGCGGGCGCGGTTTTCAGCAGCGGGCTGGTGACCATGCCGCCGGGCTGGAAGCTGAGCAGCGGCGCGCTGCAAGGGGTGGGTGTATTGCTGGTGTTGGCCAGCCTGGGCTACCTGGCGGCCTGCCAATTTTCGAAAAAACGCGCGTGGTCGATCCGAGGCATCGAGATCAACCTCCCATCGCTGCGCATGGCCTGCTTGCAACTGGCGTTGGGCGCGTTGAACTGGTCGCTGATGGCGGCGGTGATTTTTACCCTGCTACCCGCCAAGTTGGACTATCCGCTGGTACTGGGTGTGTTGTTGATCAGCGCGATTGCCGGCGTAGTCACCCATATCCCAGCCGGGCTTGGGGTGCTGGAAGCGGTGTTTATCGGGCTGTTACAGCATGAGGCGTCGCGGGGCAGTTTGCTGGCGGGGTTGATTGCGTATCGGGCGATCTACTTCATCTGCCCGCTGCTGATTGCACTGGTGATGTACTTGGGCGTGGAAGCCAAGGCCAAGGCGTTGCGGGTGAAGAAAACACCCGCCTGAACGCACTACTGGGATTGGATGATGCTCAACCGCTCGCCGACCACCATCTCGGTGATCCAGTCCACCAGGATCGAGGTGTAGGCCTGTTGGGAAACCGGATCGCTGAGGGAGTGGTCAGCGCCATCGATGATGCGGTGAGTCAGGGAATGGGTCTGCTGGCACGCGGCGCGGTAACTCATGATGGTGGCGTGGGGCACATGATCATCGGTTTCCGATTCGACAATCAGCACATCACCGGTAAACGCCGCACAAGCATGTAAGGCGCGGTTAGTCTCGGCATGCACCAGGGTGCTGCGGTAATCCATCAAATCGACCTTATCCAGATCGCGCTTGGGCTTGAGCCATTCCTGATCGCGGTACAACGCCGGCACACGCAGCGCCAGCCAGCGTACCGGGCGCAGCGAGGTGAGGATTGCAGCCAGGTAGCCGCCATAACTGGTGCCCACGACCGCCACCGCCGAGGTGTCGATGGCAGGATGGGCAAGCAGCCGGTCATACGCCGCCAGCAGGTCCCGCAGGTTGTCTTCACGGGTGACGCGGTTCAATGGAATACCGTTGCCAGCATGGCCGCGCAGGTCGAAGGTCAGGCACACACACCCCAGGCCGGCGATGCCTTTGGCCCGCTCCAGATCCCGCTCTTGGCTACCGCCCCAGCCGTGCACAAACAACACGCCCGGCACTTTGGATTTAGGGCTCAGAAACGTGCCGCTCATTTGTTCGTCGTCGATATCGATGGAAATGGTTTCACTTCTAGCCGTCATAAGATTTAACCGTCACGTACTTGAGAAGAAAGTCGCTGTTTTCCGCGGGGCCGCGGTACACCTCAATGGCATCCGCCGGCAGCGCTTGGTCCACGTAGGTTTCTACCGAGGACACGTGAATGGCTTTAAGGCCCGGGTGGTTGACGAAGCTCTGCAGCGCCGCGACTTCCGCGCTGCTGGCGCCGCCCATGCGCCAGGATTGTTCGAGCACGCCACTGCGACGCTGGCCGTGGCTATCCAAGCCTTGAGCGATGTCGTAGTTGCGCCGTGAGGCATAGAAGCCGGGGTAGGCTTCATCAGCTGCCGTGTCGAAGACCTGCGCTTGCTCGATGGCCAGGCGTACGTCCTCGGGCAGATCGAGCTTAAGCAAGTCTTCGTAATAACCGGGTACGACCAGCAGGTCGGATCCGCCATAGACACCTTCGCCCTCCCCGTCTTCGGTCAGGTATTGCTCGCCGCAGTAACTGAACACGTGATCGCCGATAAAGCTTTGGCCCACGCTATGGGTGACCACATCATGCAGGTCTTGCTCCAACACCACGCCTTCGTCGAACAACTGCATAGCCTCAGGCCGCGCCAGCACGGCCTTGAAGGCATCGAGGCTGTGGATAACTTCCTGGCCGCGTCCAGCGCAGGCGTGCACTGGTTTCAGGCGAATGGGCCCGTCGTTGAGCAAACGGGTGGCAGCGGGCAGTGCGTCTTCGAGCGCGAATACACTGAGGCCTTCCAACACGACTTTTTTTACCCGCTCGCAGAACAACGACGACCACCCCTCTGGCGCCTTGGCCTCAGGGCTTAGCAAGCCATGACTGATGGCTTTGGTGCAGATGAAGTCGTGATCGACATAGCCGCCCCACAGATCTTCGGGGCCTTTGACGTTAAGGGCGCGGGCCTGCGCCGGGCCCACAAGGGTTTGCGTGGGCAGTAAATACAGCTCACGGCCAGCATGTTTTTGCGGATCGTAGCTGCCGCCGAATTTAAGCCCCAGAATTTGCGCCAGCCAGCGGGCCAGGGCGAGGTTTGTGTCCACTTCATGCTGAGGTGCGCCCTCTCGTGTGGAGTAAGCGACCACCCATTTTTTGCGTTGTGTCGGGGTCATGCGTCCCCCTTGGCCGTCCGGCCATGTGTGTATCAAGAAGGCTGCAGGGATCAGGCCAAAACACGGAGGGGCGGGACCGGTTTGAAATCAATCAGTTACTGAAAAACCGATGGCATTTGGCCTGTTTTATTCTGCACGACGAGGCGTCAAGTGCGCGGCGTTCTGCACGATTCACACGCCAAAACGGCTGCGATAATCACTGGGCGCCAGACCTGTGATTTTCTTGAAAATGGCGCGAAAGGCGCTGGGATCCTGATAGCCCACGGTCCAGGCGATATGGTCGATGGTGCCGTTGGTGAACTCCAACATCTGCCGCGCCTTGCCCACACGCAGGTGCTGGCAGTATTCGGTGGGTTTCAAGCCAGTGGCGCCGCGAAAGCGCCGCAGGAAAGTACGTTCTTCCAACCCCGCCTCTTGCGCCATGGTCGCGACGGACACATCTACCGCCCCGCTGGCTTGCAACCAATGTTGGACCTTGAGAATGGCCGCGTCGCCATGACCGAGGATCGGCGCAAAGTTACTGCCGCACTGGCTGGCGCTGTCGCTGTGTTCGATGACCAAGAACCGCGCGGTGTCGGCAGCGATGCTCGGCCCCATGAGACGGTCAACCAGACGCAGGCCCAGTTCGGACCACGCCATCAGCCCGGCCGTAGTAATCAGGTCGCCGTCATCGACAATAGGTTTGTCCGCCTCCAGGCGCACGGAGGGGTAACGTGCGGCAAAAGACTTGGCGGAAGACCAATGGGTAGTAGCGCTGCGCCCATCCAGCAAGCCACTGCGCGCCAGCATGATCGAGCCGATACAGACGCCACCGAGTACGGTCCCCGTCGCGTGCTGCTGACGAAGCCACTCCAGCAGCGCAGGCGGCGCTTGTTCTTCGGTGAACTCACCAATCGACGGGGGCACCAGCACGGCCATCATCGGCTGGTCGGGGCCTGGGTGGCTGTCGAATACCCTTTTCGGCGAGCCATCGGCACTTACCTGCCAATGACTGATACGCAGCAGCGGCAGTTGTGCAGACTGATGCTCGGCCGCAATCCGGTTGGCCACGCCGAACAGGTCGGTCAGGCCATGCACGGCGGCCAATTGCGCCCCTTCGTAGATCAACACGCCCAGCTCAACAACAGCCATTGTCAGTTTTCCCCCTGTTATTGTCGGTGCAGCCAATCCCCGGCGCCGGCGCCAGCTAAGATACTGGGCCCATCAACCCATCACGAGGCAATACCCATGGCCAAGCAAGCGCTCATCCTAATCGATATCCAGAACGACTACTTCCCCCAGGGCAAGTGGCCGCTTGATGGTGTGGAAGCTGCGGCGGACAAGGCTGCGCAGGTGCTCAAGGCGTTCCGCCAGGCAGGTGATGCGGTGATTCATGTGCGCCATGAATTCACGTCCGAAGATGCACCGTTCTTCACGCCTGGGTCACAAGGCGCGCAGTTGCATCCAAAGGTACTGAACGAAAGCAATGAGCCTGTGGTGCTTAAACATTTCGTGAACTCGTTTCGTGAAACCAATCTGCGCGCCTTGCTGGAACAACGCAGCATCACCGAACTGGTGGTGGTCGGCAGCATGAGCCATATGTGCGTCGATGCCGTGGTGCGGGCCGCAGCGGATCTGGGCTACAAGGTCACGGTGATTCATGATGCCTGCGCCACCCGCGATCAGGAGTTCAACGGGCAGGTGATTCCGGCCGCGCAGGTGCATGGCGCGTACATGGCCTCGTTGGCGTTTGGGTATGCGGGCGTGGTGTCGGCGGAGGAGTATTTGAAGGCGCAAGCAGCGGCGGCGTAAACGCTGCTTGCCTGGGTGTTTTAGCGGGTCGCGATAATAAAGAGGCGCGGGAACGGCAGTAACACGGTGCCATCGGCCAGGGCTGGATACGCCTGGGCAATCCGCGCCTGATATTCCTGTAGAAAGGCGGCTTTTTCACCATCGGTCAAAGGCGCAAGGAATGGACGCAATCCCGTGCCCTTGAACCACTCCACCACAGCCCCGTGATCCGCCAACGGGTGCAGGTAGGTCGTGCGCCATACGTCAACGGCAGCGCAGTGCTTGCTCAGCAACTCGTAGTAGTAGCTCGCCGCGTACCGCTCATTGTGTTTGACCGTACCAAGCTTTGCAGACCACGGGCCCTCAGCCGCGACTTCACGCGCAAGCCGGTGTGCAGGCTCATCGAGGTTGTCCGGGGTTTGCACTGCCAGCGTGCCGCCGGGCGTCAGCTGGCTGACCAGATGAGGGTAAAGCGTGCTGTGGTTGGGCACCCATTGCAGCGAAGCGTTGGCCAGGATCACGTCGAATTTTTGCGCGGGACTCCAGGCGCCGATATCGGCCAGTTCAAAGCTCAATTCCGGCAGGCGTTTGCGGGCGTCGATCAACATATCGTCGGAGCTGTCCATGCCGATGACATGTGCTTGAGGGAAGCGCTCGGCCAGCACTTCAGTGGAGTTGCCAGGGCCGCACCCCAGGTCAACGGCGGTTTTCACGTCACTATTTGGAATGGCTGCAACCAAGTCACGGACCGGACGGGTGCGTTGTTGCTCGAACATCGTGTACTGCTTGGCAGACCAGGTCATCGCGGCTTTCCTTGTTCTTTGGAAGGGGCTACAGCCTAAATCGTGTGACCCATGAGGACAAATGCCAGGGCCGGAGATCTTCTATGCCGTCATTTCATCCGCTTCAGAAAACTCATGTACGGATCGCCATTGAGGATGAAGTCTTCGCGCATCCGGCCGTCAAGCATGGGTTCAAGACTGGTAGGGGTGAGTAATTTGTGCTTTGGGAGACGAAACGCCTGTTCATGGTCCGAGTAGGTATACCGTTGGAAATGCAGTGCATTGCCTATCCAGTGGACGTCGTTGTAGAGGTAATGCCAGTTTTTGTCACTGGGCGTACTCAGGTAAAAAACCCCGTTCACATCTCGGGTAATTTCATACATCACAAAATTACTGGAGCTCCATTTGCCGACGTAGCGGTCCATACCCGGATGGTCGGGAATGGCTGGGGCAGCGACGAAATCACTGTCGGTGTAGGGCGTACTCCGGGCCTGCTCGGCCTTGAGCTGAGGGTAGCGTTCGCACACAGAATCGATGCTGTCGACTTTTTCAAGGTCGTACCTGATTTCCATGCCATCCGTTCGGGAAGTGAACTGCATGGCCTCGGGAGAAAAGGTCAGCACCTTCAGCTCAATGGTTTTGGTCGGTAATATCATGTTGATTACGTCCCCATTGTCAGCCACGGAATAAGCGACCACGTTCGTCGGTTCCCGAGTTGATTTCACGCAGTCGAAAGCGTGCATCAACAATTGGCCATCGGACCTGAACTCAGCCACGGTCGTTTGACCTTCGTTCAATGCCTGCATGGCCCAGAGGCCGACAATCAGGTTTTTAGAAGCCTTTGGCTCAGCGTGTAACGCGGTGCAGCCGGCCGCCAAAACGACGGCCAATACGTAGCGCAGCAGTGTGTTCGACACGATGTTCATCCATGACTGTGTGGGTCGGCGGTTCTCAATGCGAACCTACAAACAAAAAAGCCCCAAGAGCAGGGCTCATGGGGCTTTTCGGGAAAGCTTAACGGATTGCTCCGAGCGATATCCTAGAAAGGAATATCGTCATCAAAGCTATCGAAATCCGGAGCCGGTTGCGGAGCGGCCTGTTGTGGCGCCGGACGCGACTCACGCTGTGGCTGCTGGCTTGGCTGTGGACGCGACTGCTGTGGACGCGGTGCCGAGTTGGACATGCCGCCCTGGCCCTGTTGATCGCCTTGTGGACGACCGCCCAGCAGTTGCATGGTGCCTTGCATGTCGACCACGATTTCAGTGGTGTAACGCTTGATGCCGTCTTTTTCCCACTCGCGGGTTTGCAGTTTGCCTTCGATGTAGACCTGCGAACCTTTGCGCAGGTATTCACCGGCGATCTCTGCAACCTTGCCGAACATCGACACGCGGTGCCATTCGGTCTTCTCGACCTTCTGGCCGGTCTGCTTGTCAGTCCACTGTTCGCTGGTCGCCAGACTCAGGTTGGTCACGGCGTTACCGTTAGGCAAGTAGCGAACTTCGGGATCCTGGCCGCATGTACCGACCAATATGACTTTGTTAACCCCACGGGCCATAACGTTCTCCTAAGTGTAGAGGGACAAAAGAATTTCTCCCAGGGCCAAAAAATTTGTCTATATTTCTGGAAGGGGCCAAAAGAATTTCCAATATGCGCCGCTTGATGGACGATCTTAGGTAGCAACGTGCCATGGCGTACGCGTCTTCACGATCTCCTAGTTTAACTCACCCGGCTACGGAACGAAGCCTTTATGATCGAACCCAGCTACCACTCTGACTACCGATGATTTCCTAGCTCAATCTCCCTCGCTCAGCGGGCGCGGGATCGCCGATCAGGAGGCGGTATGGCAGGTACGAAATGCAGAGCACCAAATCCAGATTTGGTGGACAGGTGGATAGCAGCCGGTTACGGGCAGGGTGACGGTGCCGGCTATAAGCCGTTCATGTACGTCCGAGACGTTCCTTCCACCGGGACGTCGAGTATGGTCAAAAGCCGGCTGACCGGACGCACGCATCACTATCTATCTCGGCAAGAATTCAAGGTCCATCTTGAAGCCGAGTATTCAAGGTCCACGAGAGACATTCGTGAACAGTACGCACTGCTCCCCTTGGCGGAAACCCAGCAAATAGCGGCAGATCTCGGTGTGCGTCATCCAACATACCCTGCGACAAAAACACCAACAGTGATGACCACTGATCTTTTACTCACACTTGATCGGCCGAATGGGGATCAACTCCTAGCGATCAGCGTGAAGCTGACCAAGGACTTAACGCCTCGTAACCTCGAAAAACTGCTGATAGAAAAGGTTTATTGGAATAATCGGGGCGTTAAGTGGGTTCTTATCACCGAGAAAGAGATTTCAACTCATAGGGTTAATAATCTCTGCTTTTTTGAATTGTCACTTTCGGACGATTGCCGCCTCAGATCACTAATCACGCCGGAAGATTTCAGCCGGCGGTTTGAGGAAAACTGCAGTCGTCAGCTTTCCTTCAACGCAATCATGACAAAATCCATTAGGGAAATGGGCATCGACGTGCATACCGGCCACACCCTCTTAGGCCAAGCTGTCTGGAGACATCAAAGCCGACTTGACATAGAAAGAAATACGTTAAGACACCGAGGGAATGTGCTTTTGAGGGAGGTGGCCTGAAATGTACGAGATACACGACGTGTACGTAGCAACAACGCCATCCCATATGTTCGACTGCCCGGTCAGAGTGTTGGAAACCGTTGAGCTAAAAAAGGTCATACTCATAAAAATCAAGAAGAATAAAGCCACTAAGCCATTCAGCGTTGATTATTCAGAGTGGATTGACCTGCTCGCTTCCGAAAGGTTAGTGAAAGTATCAGACCCGTTAGGCGATCTCCCTTCGATACCTCCCAAACTTCCGCAAGCTGCAGAAAAAAGGCTGAAACAGGTATCTGACATCACTTCCGCGCTTTCTGTCATGCCTGAGTTTCTCACAAATAAAAAAGCAGCCAACTCAAAGATAAAGCAGATTGCTGCGTCGTTAGACCTGACAGAGAAAACTATTAAACTTTGGGTGAGTGACTGGCTTCAAGCAGGTCGTAATACGGTCGCAGTTGTTAGTAAATTCGTTGTGAAAGATGCCAGGGTATTTAACCCGCCTACATCTGGTAAAAAAAGGGGAGCAAAACCAAATCTGTTATCAGCCGACACTGAGGTACCATCGTACGAAGTGGAGCCCCAAATAAAAAAAGCTTATGAAATATATATAGCTCAGCAACGGATGACTTGGAAGGATGCTTTTCATGAAATGCTTTTAACAACCTACAAGCTTCCGCCTGAGGCCATATCCGACGGGACCGACGGATTACTTTTAAACCCTGCGCTTGCTAAAAAACACAAAGTTCCTACATGGCGGCAGTTTAGATATCGTTGCCGAAAACTAAAGAAAGCCAATGACGAATTAGAAGCAGAATCACCTAGAGGATCAAGAGGCAAGGCTAGCGACAATGTGCCTGGCCCAGGCTTTTACGAAATCGACGCGACTCACTTTCAAATCCAGCTTGTTTCAAGGATTACAAAAAGCCTGCTCGTTGGAAGGCCTACAGTCTATCTAATAGTTGATACCTATGATGGGGCCATTGTAGGTTACGCCGTAAGCTTGGAAAACCCTAGTTGGGCCACTGCGGCGCTAGCATTGTACAATTGCTTCAGCGATAAGTCTCTAGTCTTTGAACGACTAGGACTGCCGTACTCCTCAGCAGATTGGCCGTGCCACCATTTGCCAACATTACTGCGGGCAGACCGCGCAGAGTTGATCTCCAACATGGGGCATAACTTTCCTCAATCGGGAATACGTGTAGAAATCACACCTTCTATGACACCGATCGCGAAAGGTACCGTGGAGGGCAAGAACGCCGAACTTAAAAAAAACAGAAGCAGCAGATTCGATTTGCCTGGTAGGTTTTCAAAGAAAAGAGAACGACGGTCGCCCGACGGAAAAAAAACAGCTGCGTTGGATATATTTGAATTTGAAAAGATCCTAGTAGAAATAATCATGGACTTGAATAACACGGCGGTTGATCCCAAAAAAATACCGCCTGATGCTCTAGCCGAAGGTCCGAGGGTAGCAACTCGCATTGGACTACACCGTTGGGCACTATCGAACCGAGCCGGCTTCACCCGAAATATGGGGCCACATTTCATATATGAATATTTACTGACAAATGGTAGTGGCCGAATTTCTCCGCTTGGCATACTGTTCCAAGGAGAGACCTACATTTGTGACCATCTCAGAACATCCGGCCTACTGAGCGCCTCAGTCAATCAGTCTATAAAAGTTAAAATTTCGTACAACCCGCTGCTTGCTAGCGAAATATATTTTTATGATTCGAGTATCAACTCATGGCTACCGGCGCTCAATACAGACCCGGAAATCTATGACATTAGAGCGTCGTTCCCTGAGGCTAAAGAGTTTCGAGCGATCCAGAAGCAATTAGTCAGCCAAGCCGAACTCATCCACTACAGCAAACGCAGGGTTAGTGTACGAGCCGTCAAAGCCGCAGTGCAAAAATCTGTTGTGGAGAAACGCAATTCGCCTAAGGCGGGTCACGGAGTGGATATTCGCCAAAATCGGGCGCAAGAAAGGGCAAATGAGCGCTCTCCGGGATTAAACGGAGGTATACACCCAAACCAGACACCTGAAGCAACTCCACATCCGAACCTGTCCGCTGAAAACATGGATACAGAGCATAACCAAAACGAGATATCCATTTGGGATGAAGTCGATGCAGTCAACATCATTAAATGACATAATATATCAAAAATCTGGCGCAGCGGAAATTGATGACAATCCGTTGATAGCACATTTGAATCTTCCGCCAGATAATGATCGCCAAGCTTTCATAAGACTTGGGTTAAAACCTGAGTACGATACGTTAGACCGTGAGCTTCCCACGTATCTTAGAAGAATAAAAATCAACCGACTCAGGCACTTTTTCGCACCAACACATCCTGTGCATCGAAGAGCGCTTATTGGAATTAGCTCTCAGCTATTTGACGGATATATCCCTCGAAACCCTATGTCAGCCGAGGGGCAGAGGGCACTTTACGGTGGCAAGGCAGACATCACCATCCGCCCAACTATATCGCTTATAGCTGGACATTCTGGAATGGGTAAATCGACCTTACTCGACCGAGTGCTTGAGAGCGCAGGGCAGCAGAGTTATCAACATGCGTTATTTCAAGATCAACCCTTCCCAGAACGGCAAATACTGTGGCTTCGTCGTAATGTACCCGAACACTGTACAGTTAAAACTTTATGCGCATCTTTTGGCGACTATACGGATCGCATTCTTGGCTTAAAGCTGTACCATGGCATTTTTCAGGATGTGCGTGGAGGCGACAGAAACTTCTACCTCTCTGAAATACGAAAAATCATAACCACTCATCATGTTGGGTTGCTAGTCTTAGACGAATTTCAAAACCTTTCACTGATGGGAGTCGGTGCTGCAAAAGTCATAGCATTTCTTGTAAACCTCCGCGATGAACTCGGCATTCCTATCGTGATCGCGGGTACCTATAAAGCCCTTAGGCTGTTAGAGGGTGATCTTAGCATCTCTCGGCGATTGGTAGAGGGTGGGTACTATGACCTGAAACGGCCGCTTTCTGCCGATGATGAAAGTTTTAATCAATTATGTAAGATTGCTTGGAAATACCAATGGACCAAAGAACGATCCGAAATAAGCGACAGAATTATTGACGCTCTTTATGATGTTAGCCAAGGCATAACAGGAATTATGCTCAGCGTATTTGCTAGCGCTCAACTCGCTGCAATCGAAGACGGCTCTGAGAAAATTAATGAAAATACTATAATTGAAACGTACAACTTGCGAATGACCCCGCTTCATCCTGCAGTAAACATCCTGAAGTCCAACAGCCCACGTTTGATAGATAAATTTGACGAGGCACTTTCGAACGCGCTCTCGCCCAATACAGGACTACCTGAAAGCCAGCTACTAACCCAACAGAACACACTAAATCCTATACGAGAGCGCCAACCCTCCAGCCGAGTAGAGAAAGCAAATAGCAAAAGTGAACCGCTTTCAAAGGAAGAGATTAAACAAATGGTGCTGAATGAGAACCCTGACGATCTAAGTAAGATCTTGGAGCGCCCATGAAAGTCCCGGGTTTTCCTATACCAGTGGCGGGCGAATTATACTCTTCAGTTGTGGCACGTTATTTACACCGCACTGCTGGTTATACTAAGCGCAATCTTGGCTTAATCGGACTTGATAGAGCTAGCGCCGCAGCCATAGTGCCCATCGCGGTTGTGGAACTTGCAGGCAGAATGGCTGATGGACACCCTTGGTGTAACAATCCAAGAAGGATTGTTGAGAGCCACACTATAGTTCCACTTTTCCTGCACTCATCAGGCCCAGAGTTTTACGAAAGTAAAATGGAAGAAATAAGTCATGGACTAAATGGAAATCCTTCAGCGACTTTAGGACTAACCAAACGAAAAAAAACAACTGGCCAAAATGGCCGGCACAATTCTAAATTCTGTCCTAGCTGCGTCACTGAAGACATCGAGAACCTGGGATTTCCTGTCCTGTATCGACAACATCAGCCAGCGTTCGTAAAGTATTGCGCACGCCACAGCTGTCCGCTGCATTTCAGCTGTGTAAATTGCAACAGTCGGACTAGGGCAATCATGTGGCGAATGGCCGGACAATGCGATTGCGAAACGCCTATTCATCCTATGGTCGTTGAAGCAACAGATGAAACCTCAAAAAACACTCTATTATGGGTGGCGCTGCAGGTTGATCATCTGCTGAACAGCAGTTCTCTGCATACAGACATAACATCCAAATTACGACAGCTGTTAAAACTGCATGACTTTATAATGCCATCAGGAAAAATTAGAAATAGCGTCCTAATACACGCTTTGGAGAAAGAAATTGGGTCCAGCCTATTATACGAGTTTGGCTTTATTGTCGAATGCTCTCGCAGGGGCTCGGTCCGGCATGATCTTGCTCGTGTTTTTCGTACCAATCATAATGGAACCAATATTATATATAACTTATTTGTTGCAAAGCTGTTTTTCGACGACATACGCGACATCAGCAAAATATGCGACTTACCAAAAGTTATAGCTCTTAACCCATCGAAATCTCTCAGCAAAAAACACTACCCCGACAAGGCGGCAGTTCAAAACGCACTGAGCCAAGCTAAAGGCGCGGTAGTTACGGCGGCAAAAAGCTTAAACATAAATGAAGGCATTTTCCGTACCGCTGCGCGCTATCATCAAATAGCCATACCACTAACTGAAAAGCAGTGTGACCGTATTGGTTGGCACGTGCTAAAAGAGATCAGAGAAGCAATCAAGAATGGTACGGGGCTCAGAGAAGCTTGCAGAGTTTTTGACTTAGGTAAATATACCATATCATTAATTTTTGGCGACCAGCCTCATCTTCTTCTCTGCGGAAAATCGAGCAAGGAAATCTCAAAAACTCAGCACGCCAAGGAAAAGCTTTTGGCACTCGTAGAATCACAACCCGACATCACCCGCACTGAATTGCGCCAGACCCTTTCGTCGTACATGGATACTGTATTGATTAACGACTCATTATGGACAAGCGAGAACATCCCAAAACCTATTAGAAAATATCATGGCCCTACCAATAGAACAGCCTGGGGTGAACGTTTTCAGCAAATTCGACTCGCCATTGAAGCCGAAAAGAAAAAAGAATTTAACAAATCTGAACGACCAGCCCGTCTCACCGCAACACGCTTAAGACAAGACTGCGGAGTAACTCAACCACAATCATTTCCAGAGCCCTACAAATCGGAGATATCACGTATTTTTGCAACAGCAGCTGAGCCTAAGGAAAGCTTTCAGGATCGTTTGATTAAATGGGCGGTAGCAGAATACGCAAAACTACTAGTTCCCGTTTCATCAAACAAACTTCGCCGAATAGCAGGGTTACCCATCCAAGAATTACTGGGCTGTCGCGACTTAGTCATCAAATATGTAAAGATTCATAACTTGAGTTATCACTCAAAGTGCTCGCTATCACCATTTTTCAATCCTAGCCCATTCTAAAACAATGCGATCTGAATCCAGACCGCGAGCAGGTGTAGTGATCATTGCGTGGTGCCGTCGCGACCGCCGAGTACCTCTTCCTACCACATCACAGCGCCATTAGATCGCTGGCTTTGCAAGGCCGCCAGTACAAGGTGATTTACAACAGCTCGAGCTTGGCAGGCCAACTAGCTGCAGTCGAAAGTGGTCTGGCTGTCGCCGTACTGACTCGATGCAGTGTGCCAGATCATCTTGAGATCCTCGGCGCTGAGCATGGCCTAGGCCCACTTGAACCGATGGAGGTTGCCGTCTACCGCAGTCACGCCTCGCTCGGGTCAAAGCCGGTCGACAGCTTGTACAGCCTGCTATTCAAGACGCTAAGGATTTCGGCCACCTAATCTCCAGGAGCCCAAGATGGAGAACATACGTGTTGTGAGGCGCAGGTGCTTAAGACGAGCTTGGACAATGAGGCCAAAGATAGTGGACAGTGCGTCTGTGTTTGTTTCTCTGAGAACTGACCCAGAGCAAAGCTTCACTGCAACGATGCCCATCATATCTTTATCGCAACGCCCCGTCGTGACTCTATTCAAGCCGGGGGAAGGGCCTTCAGTGCACTGCACACAGCTTTGATCACGCAGGTGGCAATCACCGCAAGAGCCCAATCTAGTTGCTCCAACTCAAGCATTGATGGTGCGATTCTAAGCTGTGAATCGGCGAAATCGATTCCGTAGGGAAAACACGATCCTGGACTCGCGAAGATAACGCCTGCCTTTGCCGCCAGCTCGACGACCTTAGTGGCGGTGCCGGGCAGCACCTCCAGGCTGACAAAATAACCACCATTAGGCCTGGTCCAGCGAGCAAACCCATGCCGACCCAGCTTCCATCTGAACACAGCCTCCACGCGATCAAACCTGGGTTTGAGTAGCAGACGATGTTGCTCCATCAACGCCTTCATAGTTGCCAAATCTTTTAGAAACCGCACTTGGCGTAGCTGATTTAATTTGTCAGGTCCAACACTTCGCAACGATGCTGAATTCAACCACCACTGAGCCTACTCTGCCAATAAGTTAAATTTCTAATAGTCGAGCTCACGTGTGCTGTGGAACACCTTACACATATGTAATATTCGCGGCAGCTTTCTGAAAGGCATCACTGGTTATCCTCTAGTCAGAAGTAAGTGAACACTAGGAGAAAATCATGAAATCACTAAAAGTTTTTTTTGCCGTTACCATCTTGACCATGTCTTCTTTGGCCATGGCTGAAGGAGGTGGTGACCGCGTTTATGGTCGAATGATGCAAGAGAACCAGAAGGCGATGGAGCAGTACGCCTTAGAAAACGGAAAGACGACACCTGAAGTTGTTCATTATGAATATGGAATGAACCTCGATGTCCAAAAGGTAATCAGTACCACTCAAGCCAATAAAACCTGTGGCGTAGCCCCTTCGCGCATGACCTATGAAGATTCGGCGGGCAAGCTCAACACCCTGGAATACAAGGTTATGGGTACTAACTGCCCTCACGGAAGCTAGTTAGCGTTGGCCCTAACTGCGCAAGGTTGTTCGGTATTTTTTGAGCCTGCTTACTGTTCGCTGACATAGAAGTAATTTTCAGGTCACGCTGGAGTTATCTATTGTATGAAATTATGTCTGCCGGCACGTAGGATAAATCCTCACGTGCTGGTGGCTTTTTATAATTATAAAAAATTTCATAAAGAAACTCTGCCAAGCTAAAGCCTGGAGTGTTATTAAATGAACAATAAAAGCATTTATGGTCTTTCTCTCATTGCCCTTAGCATGAGCATGGGGCAAGTTGCAGTGGCTGTTGAGCAAAGACCTGAAGGATTCATTGAGGGGAGCACCTTTAGTATTCTCAATCGGAATCTCTATCTCAATCGTGATTATCGAAAGGGCCAGTCAAGCCCCACGGGCAATGGTTACTCAGCCGAATGGGCTCATGGCATCATTGGCCGATTCGAATCAGGCTTTACTCAAGGTACAGTAGGCTTCGGCATTGATGCGTTTGCAATGGAAGGCCTCAAGCTCGATTCAGGTGATGGTCGCTCGGGAGCTCGTAGCTCAGTCGATGTCTTGCCGCACAATAGCAAAGGCCAACCTGAAGACTCCTACTCAAAAGTAGGCGGAGCCGCAAAAGTGCGTTTCCTGGATACAGTCGTCAAGGTAGGGGACGTATTTCCATCGACGCCTGTCGTGGCCTATGGGGATTCCCGACTCCTCCCTGAGAGTTTTCGTGGTGCAACGTTTACCAATACCAGCATCAAAGACCTTACCCTTCAGGGTGGTCGGCTGCATGCGATGAGCCAACCCAATTCCAGTGGCATGCGTGACGGCTTTTCGACTTTCTACGCTGGTGCGGTAGATGCTCCGTGGATCGCTTATCTAGGGGGCGATTACACAGTCAATGAGCACGTAGGTGTGAGTCTTTACACCAGCCAATTCAAGGATGTGTGGAACCAGTATTACGCAGGCACCACATTGAGCTATCCGCTCTCAGATAGCGTATCGCTAATCGGTGGTTTTAATTACTACCGAGCGGTGGATGAGGGTAAAAAACTTCTGGGAAGCTTCGATAACAACATCTGGAGCGGCAAGACCGGGGTCAAATTCGGAGCGCACGTCGTGACCGTTGGGTACCAGCGCAATAATGGTAACGACGACTTTGACTACCTTCGCCAATCCGACTCAATTTTCTTGGATAACTCTATTCAGTACAGCGATTTCAACTCACCGAAAGAGCAATCCTTGCAGCTGCGCTACGATCTAGATATGCAGGCCTTCGGCATCCCCGGTCTCAGCTTCATGACCCGCTACGCTAAGGGTTGGGATGCGGACTATTCCAACGCGAACAGCGTGTACATGCGTCGTGGAGCGGATGGCGCCCCATTGCAGAATCAAAAGCGTTGGGAACGAGACATCGAGGCTAAGTACGTCATCCAGTCAGGTTCTCTGAAGGACATGTCTTTACGTGTTCGCCAGGCAACGACACGAGCCACGGATTTCGAATCTGATTTGGACGAGGTCCGACTGATTGTCGAGTATCCACTGCAAATGCTTTAACGGACGCTGGCCGTAGGCATCAAGCGTCCGATTGCCAGATACACCCCGTCTCTTTTTTCTCCTTTGGTTTTGGAGACGGCTTAGGCGCCCTAGTGGCGCCTTTTTTTATGGATATTGACATAACTATCGGTATATCCCCGGCCGTCATTCCAGTGCTGATGCTGCCCCTCATGAGCTCTCGCACAATCTATTGCGTACACAGGTTCTGCACGAGCAGGTGTATTTCCGTCCTGGGTTGTATGGCTAGGTGGAACGTGTGATTATACTTCAACTATAGGTAGGGGGGGTATGGTATGGGGCATATGAGATCGAGCAAAGACAATCTTCTTAAGCGCGTAAAGCGGATCGCTGGGCAAATCCAGGCGATTGAGCGAGCACTCGACTCTGATGATGACTGCTCGAAAACCTTGCTTTTGGTCGCTTCGACTCGTGGCGCGATCAATGGGCTCATGGATGAAATCATCGAAGACCACGCTCGTGAACACGTCGCGAATCCAACACTCAGCAACGAAGAAAGAGCGAAAGGCGTCGATGAGCTTCTCGAAGCCATTCGCCGCTATTCCAAATAGGATTTGCCCAGATGAGTAATTCGTACACCGACTATTCCCACGACCATATGTTCCTTGGGAAATCACATGAAGAAAACGCCAAGCGTACCTTGTGGGTGGTGGCCCTGACCGTCGTAATGATGGTTGCTGAAATCACCGCAGGTTATCTCACTGGCTCAATGGCGTTGCTTGCCGATGGTTTTCACATGGCAACGCATGCAGGTGCACTGGGCATAGCCGCAGCTGCTTACGGTTACGCGAAAAGACATGCCTCAAGTGCTCGCTACAGTTTTGGAACTGGCAAGGTGGGAGACTTGGGTGGCTTCGCTTCTGCTCTGATTTTGGGACTGGTTTCCTTGGGAATTGCTGGAGAGTCGCTGTTTCGTCTCTTTCAACCGACTCAAATGCAATTCGGGACAGCGACTCTAATCGCAATTGTCGGACTAGCAGTGAATGTGGTGAGCGCGCTTTTGCTGTCTGGCGGTCATGATCATCACCATGGGCATGACCACGGCCACGATGAGTCTCACCATGCGCATGGTCACGACAATAATTTGCGCTCTGCATACGTTCACGTCATTGCAGATGCACTGACTTCGGTTCTGGCCATCGCAGCCCTTCTTGCTGGTCGATACCTTGGTTGGGTATGGCTCGACCCTGCAATGGGGATTGTGGGTGCCGTTGTGATTGCACGCTGGGCTTGGTCGTTGATGCGGGTGACTTCGGGTGTATTGCTCGACCAGACAGATGATCATGTCGCTGAAGAGATTCGTGAACTGGTTGAGCGACCGGGAGATGCTTCGATCATTGATCTTCATGTCTGGCAGGTGGGGCCGCAAGCCCGCGCCGCGATTGTGAGTGTTCTGGGCAGCCCAGCAGTGAATGCAGAAAACATACGAGAACGGCTGGCGACGGTTCATGAGATCACTCATCTGACAGTTGAGTACCGCACGAAGTTGGGCGCTGACTCACCCGATCAGGTCGCCGTTCTGGCTTAGCAATGAACCCGTAGCACGCATAAGTTCGACGAGGAATTGAACAATGGCCAAGGACATCGAAAATCCCTGTATTTCTGTTTGCCAGCTGAACAGCGAACTATGCGTCAGCTGCGGTCGTACCAAGGAAGACATCAGAAAATGGAAACGAATGAAACGTCCAGAAAAAATGGCCGCTGTACAACGCGCCACCCTGCGTCTGAAAAGCCTGCAAAAAAAGAACTCTTAAACCACAGTCATTTACCTTTTCTACTTTTTCAGCCGAGACAGATGCCCTAATTCGAAAGGGCAAGCTGAGAGGCAACGCCGTTCCCAAACTTAGCACTATCCCGATCAGCAATCTGCTGCCCAATGCGTGGCAGTATACGGAGCATGGCGTCATCTCAAATTGTTATTGAGGACAGCAGTACGGGGTTATCAAATTCGGTGCAAGAGCGCCTTTACAATTGTTGCTGATGTCCTTAGCGAATGGTTTGAGAATGAAATCGACAGAGCATGTCCCGCTGCATGGCCATGAACGGTGACCATGCTGTGACGGGATGGACGGGGTGGGATTAGTTTTCGGGGTATTCAGCAATCACCTGATCTGTGCCAGCTTTGGTCAGGCCGATTATCTGGTAGGCCTCATGCACTCCGTCGACTTCCATTCCTGGAGAACCTGCTGGCATGCCAGGAGCAGCGATCCCGAGAAGGTCGTCACGCTTACTCATCGCAATTATTTGCTCAACTGGCACATGACCTTCAACAAACTTCCCGTTGATCATCGCAGTGTGACAAGACGAGAGTCGTGGAGCGACACCTAGATCTTGTTTGACAGCACTCATGTTGGTTTCTACATGATCAATGACGGTGAAGCCATTGGCCTCAAGATGCTGAATCCATTTTTTGCAGCATCCGCAGTTTGCATCTCGATGCACATCGATGGTCAGGGCCTGCGCCGCTTGAGCCGTTGAGCCGATGAACAGCGCAGCGAATGTTGCAATACGCAGAAATCGACTTGAAAGTCGGAAGCTACCTGTCATGAATATTTCCTTTTCCCTTGGAGACGGCGAGATGTTCTACGAAGCAATAGAACCCCACTCAAGCGTTCATGCCGCTGCAAAGGTTACATTGAAGGATCTACTTTAGAGTCGGGGAGCCAACTCCCCGATCATTTGAATTCGTAGGGCTAGTGCTCAAATCGCTCAGAACCATATCCGAATACCAGCTACAAACCGGGCCTCGTTTGTCTTTTCCCCTTCATCGCTGGCCAGGTCAGCCGTCTTACCATATGAGCGATTCCAGCTAACACCAATGTAGGGTGCGAATTGACGAGTAATTTCGTAGCGCAACCGCAGGCCTAGTTCAGTGTTGGCCAATCCAGATCCTATGCCGCGCTGAGGATCATTTTTCCCGTACAAGTTTACTTCGGCGGTCGGCTGCAAGATCAGGCGATTGGTCAACAGGATGTCGTAATCGCCTTCAAACCGAGCTGCGGTTTGACCGTTCTCACCAATATAAGCAGTCGCTTCAGCTTCAAAGTTATAGAGGGCCATGCCCTGAATACCGAGCGCTCCCCATGTTTGAGGTGACCCAGGTTTGAAGTCTTGTCGAATGCCGGTGACGACATCCCACCAAGGACCGATGGCGTGTCCCCACAGAGCCTGAAGTTCAGCGTTCTCGGTTACGCCATTGGTACGTTCGCCTTCCGAACGCAACCATAGGCGATCGACGTCACCGCCGATCCACCCTTTTGCATCCCAAGCCAGCGCACTACCGTTGTCAGCGTCTTGGTACTCAAATTTATCCAGGAGGATGAACGAGTTAATTTTTTTATCGTGCACACCATGGCCTGGTAAGTCTGGAAAAGCGGCGGCCCGGTCAGCGTCGGTAAGTACGGGGATCGGGGTTCGGCTTGTGGTAGTCGCCCCTCCATCCATGCTTTCCATACCGTCCATTTGCCCGTTATCCATGCTCATCTTGCTGTGATCCATAGCCCTCATCTTGCTATGGTCCATGGATCCCATTGAGCCGTGGTCCATCTTGGAGTGATCCATCGCGGCATCTTTCGCTTTGGCTGGTTTGGATTTTTGTGCAGTTGAAGACTTTGCGTCCGCACTTGATGGCATCGCCATCGACGGATCCATCTCTTCAGCGGCTTGAGCCATGAAAAAGAATGCTGGACCGGTAGAGACTGCAAGTGCCATCAGCGTTGGGCGTAAAAACTTACTGGTCATGATCTCAATCTGCCTTTTTGGTTTTTTGGTCATGATCCATCGACTCATGGCTCATCTGGCTATGGTCCATTGCCCCGTGATCTAGCTTCGAATCGTTTGCCGTTGCTGGCTTGTCCGTTGCTGTAGCAGGAACAGTGGTTGAATGGTCGCTGCCATTTTCCTCTGCCAGCACCGTGGACGAGAGTCCACTCAGCAGGACAGCAGCAAAGAGGCAACCCACGAGGGAATTACGATTTCGGTATGTGCTCACAGATCGTCTCCTTTACTCATCAACCCGTACTTCACGGAACATGCCCATTTCCATATGGAAAAGCAGGTGGCAGTGATAGGCCCAACGGCCTAAGGCATCAGCGGTAACTCGATAGCTGCGTTTGGTACCTGGCGGCATATCGATCGTGTGCTTGCGCACCATGAACTTGCCGTTCTCATCCTCGAGGTCACTCCACATGCCGTGAAGGTGGATGGGGTGGGTCATCATGGTGTCGTTCACCAAGGTGATGCGCAGACGCTCGCCATACTTCAGGCGCAGCGGTTCGGCGTCAGAGAATTTGATGCCGTTGAACGACCATGAAAACTTCTCCATGTGACCGGTCAGATGAAGCTCAATGGTACGATTTGGCTCGCGGCCGTCAGGGTCTTGGAAAGTGCTTTTCAAGTCGGAGTAAGTGAGCACTCGACGACCATTGTTCCGCAAGCCTATGCCCGGATCACTTAGCTTTGGCGTTGGATTCATGGCTTGCATATCAACCAGGGGGTTGTTGGTTTCAGAGGCAGGGTGTGTCTGCATTTCTCCACCCATACCACCCATGCCAGCCATCCCTGACATATCACCATTGCCCATCCCAGCCATCTTGCTGTGATCCATGCCCGCCATGTTAGTCATGTCACCGCTGTCCATGCCGGTCATCCCGGTCATGTCACTTTGGTCCATACCGGTCATCTTGCTGTGGTCCATGCCAGCCATGCCGGACATGTCACCTGGTGTCTTCTCTGCGCCGCCCATACCAGCCATGTTGCCATGGTCCATACCAGCCATACCGCCCATCCCCATGTCATCCATAGTGACGATTGGACGTGGATCTATAGCAGGTACCTGAGCAACTAGCCCTTCACGAAGAGCGAGGGTTCCGCGTGCATAACCCGTCCGATCCATAGACTGGGCGAAGATGGTGTAAGCCTCTTCACTGGCAGGCTCTACGATCACGTCATACGTTTCAGCTACGGCGATGCGGAATTCGTCAACGCTCACTGGGTTCACGTGTTGGCCGTCGGCGGCCACAACGGTCATTTTCAAACCAGGAATGCGGACGTCGAAATAGCTCATCGCCGAGCCGTTGATAAAGCGTAGGCGTAGCTTCTCACCCGGCTTGAAAATACCGGTCCAGTTACCGTTGGGCGCCTGGCCATTCATGAGATAGGTGTAAGTATCTGCGCTGACGTCTCCAAGGTCGGTTGGGCTCATGTTCATTTCAGCCCACATCTTCCTGTCAGCTACTGTTGCTGACCAACCTTGCTTACTGACATCGTCGATGAAATCACCAACAGTGCGTTTATGGTGGTTGTAGTAGCCCGACTGTTTCTTAAGCTTGGCCATGACACGACTAGGATCTTCATCGGTCCAGTCAGTCAACATCACCACATAGTCGCGGTTGTATTGAAAAGGTTCAGGCTCTTTCGAGTCGATAACGATTGGTCCGTAAACCCCTGCCTGCTCCTGTAAGCCCGAGTGGCTGTGGTACCAGTACGTACCATTCTGATGAACCTTGAACTTGTACTCGTACATGCCGTCGGGTGCGATGCCATGGAAACTCAAGCCAGGTACACCGTCCATATTGGCCGGCAGAATGATCCCGTGCCAATGGATTGAGGTGTCTTGGTCCAGGCGGTTTTTTACACGCAGAGTGACCGTCTCTCCTTCGCGCCAACGCAGCAAAGGTCCTGGCAATGATCCATTGATAGTCATGGCTGTTCGCGGCGAGCCGGTTATGTTTACCGGGGTTTCACCAATAAACAGATCAAATTCATTGCCGGTGAGTACGCTCGGCAGACCTGGACTTGTCACCGCCCATACAGGAGTGCGCCAAAGGCCAAAGCCGCCGAGAATGCCACCAGCGGCCAAGCCTTTTACGAATGTCCGTCTAGAGGTTTTGGAATGCATGCCGTTTATTTCCAATCAGTCAAAAGGGAAGCCGTGCGAAACAACCGATCATGAGTTGCCCGGATCAGCTTTGCCCACCGTCACAAAAGACAAACTCTTACGGCAAGCGAGTTCAGAAATTGCCACATTTAAACCACCGCAGTGATTACATTTCTGTCAGCTTGGAGGGCCCAGCTATTTAGCAATTCTTGTGATCCATCGCCTTGGCTTTGCTTTCAGCGACGGGAGGTTGGGCATTTTGCGTTTGAGCTACTCGGTACGATTCCATCGAATTATTCCTGGCCACTTCCATGCGTGCGAAAGTCCGGTCACCACCGCCTTCAGCCATAGCCAAAGAAGAAACGGTCAGAGCAGCGATGACGAACAAGGTTTTGATAGGATTCATTTGGGGTTCCTCGGATGAGTATTGATGCCCCCTGAATCCACATCAATCGTTGACTCTAAGAGGTGAGCTTGAGGCTCAATAGGACTATAAGACTCATCCCCTGACAGGAAGCTTAGGCCAATATTACAGTTGTGTCAGGTTGCGATATTTCTCTTGAGATACAGAGTGATTAGTCCGTAAGGTCTAAGCTATCCAACGACACATAACCTCCATCCACCATCTAAAATTTACCTGTGCGGTGTTGTAAGTTTCCGGTCACTGCACGATGGCGTGGCGTTTTTTGAGTTTTCGCTGAAATCATACATCGGCTCGGACGCACTACGTTAAGAACTTGAGTGTTCGATAGGTGGGAATTAAATGGCGGCGTAACTAAAGGTGGCCACCGGTGAGTATTAATTTTGAAAAAGCGCTTGGCTCCGCAGAAAGAGCATTACTTTTTCGCAGCCAACGAGCTGAGGTACTTAGCAATAACATTGCTAATGCCGACACTCCTAACTTTAAGGCCAGAGACTTGGACTTTTCTGCTGTACTGGCTAGCCAAACAACGGGAGGTTTGGCTACTCCGTTCTCTTTAAAAACAACAAACCCGAAACATATTGCCGTAAACGAATTAGCAAGTGATATTCACAGCGGTGCTTTGCTTTACAGTACGCCGAACCAACCTTCCATTGATCAAAATACTGTGGATCGACAGGTCGAGGTCGCAAAGTATACGGAAAATGAAATTCATTTCGAAACCGCCTTTACTAGATTAAATGGAGCATTTAAGGGGCTACTTAAAGCTCTGCGAGGTGAATAATAAACTTTACCCAGCGAGGGAATCAGCGCCTCAGGCGCTGATTTGGGAAGGGAACCCGAGTGCTTCGACAGTTTTACGGACCTGCTCTGGGTTTTCGCTACTTTCGACGCTCACTTTACCGGCAGCGCGATCTACGGAAACCGTAGCCTCGCTGTCCAGTGACTGGATCGCTTTGGTGATTTTGCTGACGCAGCTACCGCAACCAATGCCTGATACGTTTAAGACGAACATGGTTATTCCTCTTGTGCTGAGCGGTCTCTTTTCACCGCAACACCAGCATCAACGTTGACACAATGGCAAGGTCAAGGGTTATGTATTAACGGGCTGCGAGCATCGGTTACGCTCAATCTATTCGGGTATTCCTCAGTCTCAAAGCATTGAAAACTACAGATGCAGAACTGACGCTCATGGCTAACGCAGCGATCATTGGCGACAGAAGGTGCCCCGTCAGTGGGTAGAGCAGGCCTGCGGCGAGGGGGATACCCATTGAGTTGTAAAGGAAGGCGAACCCCAAGTTTTGCCGCATGTTTTTCACCGTTGCAACCGAAAGTGCCCGTGCTCGTAAAATCCCCATCAGGTCGCCTTTTACCAGCGTGAGCTGCGCGCTATTCATCGCGACGTCAGTCCCTGTACCCATGGCAATGCCCACGTCTGCTCGCGCCAAGGCCGGTGCGTCGTTGATACCGTCGCCGGCCATGGCAACCTTTCGACCGGATTGCTGGAGGTCCGCCACCAGGCGCTCCTTGTCCTGAGGTTTCACTTCACCATGAACCTCTTCAATACCCATCTCCCTGGCGACAGCACGTGCGGTGGTGAGCCCGTCTCCGGTGGCCATGATGATTTTTACGTTATCAGCCTTAAGCTTGGTGACTGCTTCTTTAGAGGTCGGTTTTATCGGGTCTGAGACCGCCAGTAATCCTGCCAAGACCCCGTCAACTGCTAGATAGATGATGCTGATGCCTTCAAGGCGCAACAACTCTGCACGGTCTTGTAAGACCTTAGTGCTCACGCCGGCAGCTTCCATAAGTGCAGTGTTGCCCAGCTGTACTTTCTTGCCACCAACGAGGCCACTGACTCCAATCCCTGATCCGGACTCAAACGATTCAGGCTTGGTGAGCGCAACATTTTCAGTTCGGGCGTGATCGACGATGGCATGAGCCAAAGGGTGTTCGCTGCCTTGATCAAGGCTAGCGGCCAGTTGAAGAACATCGTGTGGGTTGAAATCTGGTGTGGCCTCCACACTGTGAAATACCGGCCGTCCCTCTGTCAGGGTCCCAGTTTTATCGACAATCAGTGTGTCGATCTTGCAAAGGTTTTCGATGGCTCTGGCATCCCTGAACAGCACACCCATACTGGCGGCTTTACCCGTCGAAACCATGATCGACATGGGCGTTGCGAGACCCAGTGCACAGGGGCAAGCGATGATAAGTACGGCGACAGCGTTGATCAGGCCGAAGACCCAGCTGGGTTCAGGGCCGAACAGTCCCCAGCCTAAGAGGGTCAGCAACGCAATCGCGATAACCGCCATCACAAAGTAGCCGGCGATCGAGTCGGCCATTCGTTGCATGGGCGCTTTGGAGCGTTGGGCTAGTGCGACCATTTGTACTATCTGCGACAGCATAGTGTCAGCGCCGACCTTTCGCGCCTCCATCACCAAGCTTCCATGAGTATTAAGCGTGGCACCGATCAGACTATCCCCCGCTCTTTTCATGACCGGCACAGGTTCACCAGTGAGCATGGATTCATCCACCGCACTTTCTCCCTCGAGTACAGAGCCATCTACTGGCACTTTTTCACCAGGTCTGACCCGCAAATGGTCTCCCAAGTGAACATGGGTAAGAGGAATGTCTTCCTCCTGACCATCGGCGTTGATCTTGCGTGCAGTCTTGGGAGACAGGCCTAGAAGGGACTTAATGGCGGCGGAGGTTTGTGAACGTGCTTTGAGCTCAAGAATCTGCCCAAGCAAGGTGAGCGAGATGATGACCGCAGCGGCTTCGAAGTAGACGCCGATGCGTCCATCTTGCATGAAGGTGGTGGGAAAACTTTGGGGAAATAGGGTTGCCGCGACGCTGTAAAGATAGGCTGCGGCAGTACCTAAACCAATCAGAGTCCACATGTTTGGACTGCGATTTCTAACAGATGCTATGCCTCTTACAAAAAAGGGCCAACCTGCCCATAAGGTGACCGGAGTGGCAAGAGCGAACTCGATCCAGTTTTGAATCGAACCATGGAAGAGTTGTAATGAGTGACCCGCCATGGCTAGAAGGGCCACCATTACGGTTAAAGGCAGCGACCACCAAAAGCGGCGGGTGAAATCCAGGAGCTCGGTTTTGTCATCGTCATCAAGCGCGGGCATGACCGGCTCTAATGTCATGCCACATTTAGGGCAATTGCCGGGCCCTGGCTGTCTTATTTCCGGGTGCATAGGACAGGTAAACTCAGTGGCTACCTGTAGCGCGGGCTCTATAGCGGCGCTGCTGGGTTCAGCGCTGGGATGATTACCAATGTAGCGTTCTGGATCTGCCCGAAATTTCTCTTGGCATTTCTGGCTACAAAATTGATACGTCTGTCCTTGGTAAGACTCGCCAAATTTACTTGGAGGTGTAACCGCCATACCGCACACCGGGTCACGTAGATCACCGTCATGGGGCGAGGCAGCGTGGGCGGGACCGTGATCGTGGTGGCTCGGTGTAGTGGGCATAGCTATTTCTCTTCCTCGTTGGTTCCTGCCTGATCGCCATGGGCATGTCCGCCATGTCCATGCCCAAAAAAATGCATCAATGGACAGATCAACAGGATGAGATAGGGCAAATACGGATAAACGTGGGTGAAATGTTCCCGCACCCCGTAAAAGGCACCGATCGCAACGAGCATGATCAGTACAACGCCTGTTTTGCGCCTCCAAAATGGTGGGGAGGTGCTTCCAGCCGGATGCTGATGGTTATCCATGATCTAGACCCAGTGTGTGAGCGTGTTGCTCTGATCTCTGCCTCAGAGCATAGCGAACTCTTGCGTCGACGCGGTTTTTGCGGGCGGTTCAGGCTTACTTCAAGTCAAATTGACCGACCATCCCCGACTGGTAATGACCTGGCACGTTGCAGGCAAATTGAAGTCCGGCGCTGTTGTTGAAGGTCCAGATCAACTCCTTGGTTGCTCCTGGCTCGACCAGCACGCTGTTCGGGTCGTTATGTTCCATTCCGACCATCTTCATCCCTCCCATGCTGTGGCCCATGTTGCCCGTCATCTTCCCAGCACCGATGGGTGTAAGCGTTCCATTCTGGAACATGCTCGCCATTTCTTTTTGGTGCGCCGCGTGAGCAGCGGCTTGGCCGATATTGAACTCGTGGAGCAACGCCCCTTTGTTGTGAAGTACAAAGCGAACTGTTTCACCGGGCTTTACGTCGACGCTTTTAGTTTTGAAGAAAATATCGCCCATCTCCACATCAACCGTGCGAGTGACCTCTGAGGCGACTCCAGGCTGACCGATATCCTCTTTCCCATGACCTACGCTGGCCATCGCCGTAGCGCCGAGGAGTAGGGTGATTGCCGCAATAACTGGGGTAATGAGCTTAGTTTTCATGGTGACCTCGAGAGCAAGTGGAAAACACTAGCTATGCTAAAGGGATAGAGCTGCCCGTTAACTGACTTGAACACTACATTTCTGTCAGTTTTCCTGAGAAAACACGGCGCCCAGATGACGCCGTGTCTAGCAGGGCGGTTCAAAGAGCCCCGTGGGAGTTATTCGGTTACTGATGGTTCTCAGAAAGCATCAGTTTGTGCTCGCGCTGCATTTGGTTCAAAACGTCATCAACCATGGCGTCGTGTTTTTCCATCCAGGCGAGATGTTCCTGAGGTGACATTGATGCTTTTGGATGATCTAGATGAAGCTGGTCCATGATCTCGCCCAGTATTTTCATATGCTCGGCCATGTGCACATGGCGTTGCCCTTCAGGAGCTTTTTCAGCTTGTACCAAGGTCGCTTCGGCTTTGTCGCGCAGACTTTCCATGCGCTCCAGAATCCGATCTGCACCACCTTCAGCCAACGCAGACGCAGAGATGAGTATCGAACTAACAAAGAATAGGGCTTTTAAACGGTTCATGAGGCAGCTCCTTTTGATTTGTTCTCCGGCTCCTCTAGGTTTCATGCTGAAGAGTCGGTCGAGCACCAGGAAGTACTCATGCTCGAACCCTAGACAGCACTCGCTGACATCTACCTGAAGCCAATATTACTTTTCTGTCAGCTGCTGGTTGGCAGAGGCATTTCATTGCAGACTCAGCCTCACAATTATTCGAGAGCCATCCTCATGAGACTTCTGGTTGCGGAAGACGAACCCAAAATAGGTATTTATTTGCAGCAAGGACTCACTGAGGCGGGGTTCAATGTTGATCGCTTTACCAATGGCAAAGACGCGCTTCAGCACGCATTGAGCGAGGCGTATGACCTGCTGATTCTCGATGTGATGATGCCTGGGCTGGATGGCTGGGAAGTACTTCAAAAAGTGAGAGCATCCGGAAAAAATGTACCAGTGCTTTTCCTCACGGCGCGAGACCGCGTTGAGGATCGAGTAAAAGGACTTGAGCTGGGCGCAGACGATTACCTGATCAAACCCTTCGCATTTTCTGAACTGCTGGCTCGCGTCAGAACGCTGCTGCGTAGAGGCACCACTGCACCCTCCCAAACCCATATGAAATTGGCTGATCTGGAGGTGGACCTCCTCAAGCGCAGGGTTATCCGCGCAGGCAAACGTATAGATCTAACGGCCAAAGAGTTTGCGTTGCTCGAATTGCTGCTCCGTCGTCGAGGTGAGGTTCTGCCCAAGTCGCTTATTGCTTCCCAGGTCTGGGACATGAACTTTGACAGCGATACTAACGTCATCGAGGTTGCTGTCAGGAGGCTCAGAGCAAAGATTGATGATGATTTTGAGGTCAAGCTTATCCACACCTCTCGAGGCATGGGGTACATGCTGGATGCGCCGGATTCGGGGACGGGGTCGGAATGAAGCGAATGTCCCTGACTACGCGCATGAGCCTGATGTTCATGCTAGCTGTAACGGCTGTGCTCACCGTCGCTGGACTCAGTTTTAACAACCTCAGCCGGCATCATTTCAAGATGCTGGATCAGCAGGCGCTGAACGAAAAGCTTCACTCGACGCAAAGAATTTTGACTGGGTTGAACAGCATTGATCAGTTCAGTGATGTTAAGCCTGAGCTGGAGGCACTGCTTGGTGCTCATCGTGATTTGACAGCCCTTATCATCGATGGTGACGGTAAGCTCCTGTTTGCTGACCCAGGTCCAATCGTGGTTCCTGAAGACTTCCGAACAATCACAAACAGCAATGTCTGGGAGTGGCGAGACCAGGAGCAGATATTTCGAGGCGTGACGGCGCAAGCCATTGTGACGGGGCAGGATAAACCATTGACAGTGATGTTGATCTTTGATGTCACTCAACATATGGCCTTCTTCGAGACACTTGAACGATGGTTTTGGATAGGGCTGGTGATAAGCGCGCTGGTCAGTGCTGCACTGGGCTGGATGGTAGCGCGTAGTGGACTGCGACCTATTCGCCTCGTCACTCAGGTAGCAGCTTCAATGTCAGCTAAATCGCTCAAAGAGCGTATTCCATTAGGTCCCGTTCCCCAAGAGCTCCAGCAGATGGTGCTCTCGTTCAACGCAATGTTATCTAGACTGGACGATGCGTTTGTTCGTTTATCGAACTTCTCTGCGGACATTGCTCACGAATTACGGACACCCGTTAGCAATTTGATGACTCACACTGAAGTGGTTTTATCTAGAAAAAGAAATATTGAGGACTACGAGGACAATCTGTACTCAAATCTTGATGACTTGAAACGTATGGGGCGTATGATTGATGAAATGCTTTTTCTAGCGAAATCAGATAACGGTCTAATTACACATGAAAACAAACCGATAGACCTGGTAGCAGTAGTAGAGAAATTACTCGAGTACTACCGTTTGCTGGCTGATGAGCGAGGGATCGACCTCAAGGTTACAGGCAGGGGTAGCGTCCGAGGTGACGTACTTATGCTCGACAGGGCCATCTCTAATCTGCTCTCAAATGCGCTCCGGTACACCCCCGAAGGAAAGTGTATTACTGTCGATATACGGCAGAAAGGAACTTCAATATCAGTGTCTGTGGAGAACCCGGGAGAGCCCATTGCGCCCGAGCATCTTGAAAAGCTGTTTGATCGATTTTATCGCGTGGACCCAGCTCGCAGAGAAGGAAGTCCAAGTAATGCAGGGCTAGGTTTATCGATTACTCGATCAATTATTGAAGCGCATGACGGAAAAATATGGTGTACGTCGTTAAACGGAAAAACAGCCTTTCATATTGAACTCCCATGTGCTGATGCAAGAAAGGCCTAAGACACCTTGTTCATATGTATGCAGGCAACATGTGGTTAGCTCAATAGGATCGTTTTTGGATGAAAAAAAACTCTTGGAGCGTTCCAAAGAGAGTCGCGTATTTGGCGCCGTATCCGGGCAGATCAGTGCCAAAAACCCGCCCCAAGCTGACTGAAATGTAATCGAACAGTTTGCGTTCATGTGGCATCGTGTACTCGCACTGTGACGTTGGAAATCTTGTGATTCCTCCCTGTCCAGCCGGCCCTAGGACACGGAATTTGCTAGGTATTCGTCAGTGGTTTTAACGAGCGTCAAAAAGTAAAAAACTAGATATTCCCTAAAAACCTAGAACCAACAGCTTTTGCTGTCAGGAGTCTTGCATGTCATTCCTTAAAACTACCACCGTAGCTGTTGCGCTGACTGCGGGTTTGCTTCTGAGTGCAGTTGCTCAGGCGCATCCAAAGCTGGTTTCTTCTACTCCCGCTGAAGGATCGGATGCGGCGGCTCCGTCTAAAATTGAACTGCACTTTTCTGAGAATCTAACGACTCAGTTCTCTGGTGCAAAACTGATCATGACCGATATGCCTGGTATGCCGAATTCACCTATGGGCGTAAAAGCTAACGTTGCAGGTGGCGGTGATCCGAAAACGATGGTTATTACACCCGCATCGCCATTGACCACGGGTACTTACAAAGTCGAATGGCGTGCCGTTTCCTCGGACACTCACCCGATTACCGGCAACTTTTCTTTTAAAGTGAAATGATTCATGAGCGACTCAATAAATATCGTTGTTCGCTTTGCTCTTTATTTCGACCTGATGCTGTTATTTGGACTGGCAATTTTTGGTCTTTATAGCCTCAGGGGAAAAGAAAGAATATCGGGAACAGTTTTGAATTTTGAGTCGCTTCTTTACAGTACTTCTGCTGTAGGCGTAGCTCTGTCCCTTGCCGCGATGTTGTTGCTTGCGAAAGCAATGAGTGGCGTGTCGGGTTTCATGGAGCTACATCACCATATTTTTCAAATGGTTCTCATGGGGACTGACGTCGGTT
>PJQF01000116.1_pt1 | contig 50465 bp, 34 predicted proteins | sample 1503741 | NCBI WGS metagenome assembly PJQF01 (sample SAMN07775949, study PRJNA414020) | Biofilm metagenome, whole genome shotgun sequencing project. | isolation source: biomolecule (vanillin) treated reverse osmosis membrane biofilm | place: India: Nagpur | collected 2017-03-21 | reverse complement strand
GGTAGGCGCCATCGCACAGAGCAATGTTCCGATGAGAAAGCCTGTGTAAAAGAAAAGTAGAAATTTTTTACGATCGAATTGATCGGCAAAGCCGGCCGCTAATAATCCCGAAGCCCCAGCGCTAAATGCATAGGCAGAAACAACTAATCCGAATTGACTGGTGGTAATTTTTAAGGTAGGAATCAAGATTGCCCCTAATGGCGATAATACCATGAAATCGAGAATGATGGTGAATTGGAGCAGCGCCAATACAGCAATGATGAATGTTTGATAAGGCGTGAAAATCCGTTCCTTAGTTTTTGCCATAAGTGTAATCGATTGCGCTGAAGTGAATAGTTGCACGAAGCAAGCACTTCTTTTTCACAACACAAAGAGCAATGATGCTGTTCATCTAAAAGAATTATGATGTGAGTTAAAAAATTTGTGCTTTGCAATGTGGAGATGAGTGCAAGTAGACCATTACCTCTGATTAAGAAGAGTTTAAATTAAACTTCACACAATGTCTAGGAAACATGGAAGTAGTAAGATTGTGAAGCTGAACAAATGAGTGATCGGATGGAGCAATATTCCTAATTTGAAAAACGCCTATATGTTAATTTTTTACAGGCTTCTTTATTTTGCGTTACTAACTTTGCATATCCTATTGGCGGGTTTTTCTATTTATGATTTACTAACGAAAAGTAAAAGACCTAATAAGACTCTTTGGTTTTTTATCCTATTAATATTTCCAGGGGTTGGGGCTTTAGCTTATCGGATAACGATGAAGCGGAGGAAACGTCATCATTTATTTTCTTTTTAGAGAAAAAAGATCAATGCCAATCAGGGTAATTGGCGAGGTTCAACTCTAAGTTTTTGACCTTCTTTGATGGTATTCGTCTTTAAGTTGTTGATTTCAATCAACCGCTCTACGGTCATATTATTTCTTACAGCGATCGAAAATATGGTTTCTCCTTTTTTTACAATGTAGTTTGAACTGACGGGTGCTGTGGGGGTAGATACTTGATTGGGCTGGTTTAATGATTGCGAATTGGAAGTGGAAGGAATACGGAGCGGCTTATTCGTTTCAATGTGATCGGAAGTAAGACCATTCAATCTTTTTAATTCATCGACAGTGGTACCGTATTTTTTGGCCAAGCTGAAAAGAGTCATTTTTGATTCTATGATGTAAGTCGTTGCATCCGTTCTGATGTTAGCACCTTTCACAATAAATTCTACTCTTCGATTGAGTTGACGTCCGGCCTCCGTTTCGTTAGGAGCTGCGGGGTTCTGTTCACCCTTTGCGATCACCACTAAGGAAGAACGGTCCACTCCTTTTTCTAATAGAGATGCGAATGTTGCTTCGCCACGTTTTTTGCTAAGTGCCTCATTGTATTGATCCGTACCGAGAAAATCGGTGTAAGCGTCAATCTCAATTTGAATGGCAGGATTGGATTTACATAATGCAGCCAATGCGTCTATTACTTGTGCGGCTTCTGGTCGAATGGTAAACTGGCCAAAGTCAAAATAGATACTTTCAAACTTAGTGGTGATAGCTTGTTCTTTGAAACCATCCACTTTCAAATCTTTTACACAAAGTTTTTGCAAATCGAGAAGCGTAGTTGTTTTTCCTTTCACGATTATGCGGTAGCGCTGATCCATCAGAATATTAGAGTACCGGAAGTACCCGCTGGCATTGCTACTTGTTACTTTTAGAGTTTCTCCTTGCTCGTTTAACAACAATACTTCAACTCCTTCTTGTGGTTTGCCCGTAACGCAGTCATACAGCGTGCCACTAATAGTGAGGTTATTAAACTCACTCATATTGAATGTTGTTACCTTCCCTAACTCTTTATCGGAAAGAAGAGAGGGTGGAGTGACAGCCGGGGTATTGGATCCGGATGGTGTGTTGCTTGTGATTACCGTATTGGAAGCGGTTGTTTGAGTTGAATCTAAAGGCTTAGTATTTTCAAGTTCGGCAATGATTGATTTTTCAGATTGAATGTCAAATGAATAAATATCAAAGTTACCTTGACCTCCTGGTCGGTTTGAAGTGATGAACCCTTTTTTTTGACCCAAGGAAAAATACATATCGTCTACTTCAGAATTGAATGGCTTGCCGATGTTTTCAGGTTTTGACTCGAAGTTTTTTGCCAGAAAAACATCAAATCCACCGTATCCTGCATGACCTTGCGATGCGAAGACCAGTAACTTTTCTTTAGAAAGAAAGAAGGGTGAATTTTCATTAAACTTGGAGTTGATCTGTGGGCCCAGATTTTTTGGAGCAGTCCATTGATCTTCTGCGGAAGCAATACTAAAATAGAGGTCGTTCATACCATAACCACCCGGCCGGTTGGATACAAAAAATAGAGTATCGCCTGTTATACTTAATGCAGGGTGTTTCGATTCAGTTCCTTTTTGATTAATTAAGTCATTTAATCGAACAGGATCTGCCCATTGACCATTCGTGATTTTGGTATAGTAGATGGCACAGTCGGGTCCATCGCACCGGGTGAAGTAGTACTTTGATTCAGCCGCATTAAACGAACCTGTGCCTTCATGGAAATTTTCATTCGTCTTATCAAAGTTGTCTTCTGATTTTACTTCAGTCCAGTTGATACTATCGGTTTCAAATCGAAAGCAATCCGTATAATTTTCACCCAATTGTGTATCTTCTTTTTTGCCTTTCGATTCGATGCGGCCGGAAGTAATCACAATTTTTTTGTCGTGGTCATAGGGAAAAGCGGCATAATCGTTATACGCACTGTTTACCGGACTTGGAAGGATTTTAAAATTATGCTGTCGAAATGGAAGAGCAGAACGCTCTATGGCTAATTGGCAACCTGCTTTTTCGATGGCTGCTTGTTCTATAAAGAGATCACTGTCTGTGAATTTCTGTTTGGTTGCACCATCAATAAATGAATCGAAAGAGGCGATGGCCTGCTGATATTTATTATTCATTTTTTGGGTGAGGGCCAAATAAAATTTAGCCAGCGGATATCCTTTTGCATCCGTTACCAATTGGTAGTTGTTTTCTGCTTCTTTGTACTTAAAGCTCAAACGATAGCTCTCCGCCAGCTTGAATTTAAACTCATCGCCATTGGAATATTTTGCATCCGCTAATTGGTAGTATTCAATGGCCGATTGGTAATGCTGAGCTTTAAATGCTTCGTCTCCCAATGCTCTTAATTTTTTAAGAGTCTGGGCATCGACCTGTACAATCGAGATGAGAAGAAAAGCAAAAAATACACAAACGCTCTTCAAGGTGTTGATGGTATAATTACGAAAATAATCAAATTAACGGAGTCGCGAAACGCCTGAGCCCTTTAATTTTGGGTACTCGATAAGTCAGTGACACTTCGTAAGCGCCTTGCCCTTGTGTAGCGTATCGCAATGTCGATGAGTTGATGTCATAGCTAAATCCAAAAGTAAGTTTGCCCTTAGATAAGCCAACCATACCAATGAACGAATCTTGTATCCGATACCATGTTCCAATAGTTGCGATGAAAGGATTCTCATCTGTACTCAGCGAATAAGAGCCATATAATCCTGCATTGATCTGACTAATACCATTTTGTTCCATCCACAATACATTGGGCGAAATGGTAATGCGCTCAGAAACCGCAATATCTAAACCTCCGTTGATTTTAAACAAAAACGGTAGTTCTGCTTTTGCGTTTTGTATCATTGATTCATTCGGTCGGTTTAAATTGGACACTGCAAAACCAATATAAGAGCTTACTCCATGATGAATTTTTTGACTGTTGTGAAATATGGTAATCCCGGCATTCACGACCGGGTATATGGTTGTTTGATTGATGTTGTTGATCGTGGGAGCGATGGAAGGATTATAGCCGAAGAATGGATCGTATTGAGACCCCCAGGTAAGTACACCGTTGTCAATTTGTTTTTGGATAATGCCGCCTTGTAGTCCAAATGATATGAAGGTGTTTCGCCATTTGTCAAATTGAAGATTATAGGCACCCCCCAATAGTACTCCGGATGTTTTAAAATTATGATTCTGTCCGGCCATTTCATTGAATACTGATCCGCCAATTCCGCCAATATGTTTTCGAGTGGATGCATTGGTGATGAGAGGATAGGTAAATGATACCTGACCCGTTTGATACGGGAATTGTAGGCTGGTCCATTGGGTGCGATAATTTACGCCAACGATCATATTCGTTTCTGCACCAGCCATGGCCGGATTGAGATAAAGTGGTGCCGAATAGAATTGAGAGAACATGGGGTCTTGTGCTATTGCTTTTTCAACGAGCAGGCAACTCAACACAAGACTAAAAACAAGCAGATTTTTTTTCATTTTGATTTTTTAATTAGGGCTTCATTCAAAATGCACTTATCTGATTAACGTTATGTTGCCGGTTTTTTCGAACGCTTTTCCGTTGATGAATTTTCCTCTGGCAGTAAATGTATATACTCCGAGGCTTACCAATTCACCGGTTTCTTTATTGACTCCATTCCAACCAGTAGCTTTCATTTCTGCGAGAGAATTGGATTGGAAAATGACATTTCCCCATTTGCTAAAGACTAAAAATTCAAATTCTTCCGGGGCCAATTGGTCGCTGTAAATTTTGATTAGCTGTTCTTCACTATTTGAAGAGCCGGGAGCGAAAGCGTTTGGAATGAATACCGAATTTTCATCCAGCGGTTCGCTCAGAGCGAGCGCAAAGAAACTTCCGGTGAGCGAAAAACCGCTCGTAATAGTTGACCCTGTTAAGCTACCCTGACCTAGATTTCGGTACACCCCATTTTGGGTATTCGATTCAGCAACTATCAAATCTTGCGCTGGTGTTTGGGTTTCATCGCTGCCGATAGTAAGACTGATGGGCGAGCCATTCAAAGTTCCGCTGCGCTTGCTTAGTTCAGCATAGCGAATTTGAGAAACAGATTGTACAGCAGAACCCGGTTGTGCCCCCGTGTTGGGTTCTTTGATCTCAAAGCCAATCATCACGTCATTGCTCCCATCGATATTGGTAAGCGTTACCGGTAAATACTTGCCACCTTTGCCTATCGGAAAATCCCTGATGCCGGTTCCTTCTCTGAATAATAATCCGTTGACATAACCGGTAGCGGATGCACCTGAGATAATGCCGCCATTCCTCACAATTAATGCGCCTGGGGTTTGGGTTGAAAGTATGGAGGTACTAAACGAAACCTCTTTCACCACTTCGGCTTCTTCCTGCCAAATTTTTTCACCGGTGCCGGAAAGCACAAGAATGTGAAATGAATCTTTGTTGTGACGAACCACTTGAGTGCCATCACCATTCAAGATAAATTTCCCTGTAGAGGCGAAGTACTTATTTCCGTTCGTCCAGTTGCCGGATACCGTAACCGTGCCTTGGTTGACGATCTTACCTTGATTTTGAAAATCACCTTTCACAGTGAAGTCGGTATCTTTAATATAAATCAACTCACTTTGGTTGAGAAGCGTTTGCGCTTGCGAGCTACACCATACGCCAAGCAATACGCCACAGATTGATACGAGCTGTTTCATAATAGCGCGGGTTAGTTTTTCTTGTTAGCTTCTACACCAATGATTTTTTTGATTTCTTCCAAATCTGCTTGCATGCTGGTGTTCTGTTCTTCCAACTTTTCCAAGGCAGCCTTCAGTTCACCATTTTCTTTTTTCTGATCGGCAATGAGTTTGTTTTGCTCTTGAATGGCTTTGATCAAAACGGGAATCAAGTCAGCATACTTTACACCCAGCATTTTCTGTTCATCACTTCCAACGTTCACCACTTCCGGAATGACTGTTTGAATTTCTTGTGCGATCAAACCTAATTTGGTCGACTCGTCTTTTGAATTCTTCCATTCAAAAGTTACCGGACGTAGTTGAAGTACTTCGTGTAATCCATACGGCAATGCTTTGACATTTTTCTTCAGACGTAAGTCAGAAGTTTGAATGACTGCATTGGTGGCGTAAATATCTCTGAAGCGAAGTGTGGATGTTCCCAGATCAGAAGTATTATCTAACGTAGGAGCAATGCTTCCGGCATTTAGCGTGTAGCTGTTTAGATATAAATCCTTCCACCTAAAGGAAGGGCCACCCAAAGAAAGATTGAGCGATGTAGCTCCCGGAGCAAATGCCACATCCGAGAAATTGTAAAGTGTAGTAATCGCACCATCAACATCTCCATATCTAAATTGAAGAAGCCCTGAGTTAGCCTGAATGCGATAATCGGCACCACCTCCGCGTTTCAATTCAATACCTGCGATACCGGAAGTTGTAGTGGTTACTCTCATGAATTGATCATTCGCGCCTTCTAATTCAATTGTACGATCAGGTGTAGTTGTCCCCACACCCAATAATCCCTGAGAAGTAAGCATCATCTTTACGTATGAGTCGGTTGCATCTACAGAAGTATTCGTACCCACATCAGTGTTCGTAGAGAAAACGATGTCTCCAATGCCGCGCGCACCTTTTCTACGATAGAAAATACCGGCTTTGTAAACAGCTTGGAATGTTGACCCATCATAGTGGGTACTAAAGCGTAAGCCTGCGTGCGTATTCAGAGCAGAATTTTGATTGGAGATGTCCGCATAAACACCCTCTTGAAACAATGTGTTTGCAATGCTTCCATTCACCTGTAAATGTGCACTCGGGTCAGGTGTTCCGATTCCTAAATGACCGAGTTCATCCAACCGCATGGTCTCTCGAATGTTGGCACCCAAGCGTGTTTCAAATGTGAGCACGCCCTTGGCGCTTGCAGCAGTTGCATCTGTAAATCGCGCACCTACTGCGGCCATCTCATTTACGCCAATGGTTGCGTTGGCCATAAACGCTAGCCTTGATCCTTGCCCGTTGGCAGCAGGAGCGGCATTCAGCAACCGAAGCGGTGTAGATTGTGCATTCGGTTCATCTTTTTGAAATGACATCTTGAAATTTTTTACATCTACCCAAGTGTCTTCAATGAGCGGACCTCCTAATTTGATGTTGGGCGACAAAAGTGTTAATCCGTTGGTAGCACCTGTTACGGAACTTCCGGCAGGAGTTGACCAAAACAACGTACCGGTGCCGTTGGTTGAAAGCACATTGCCTGCTGCACCATTGTCAGGAGGAAGTGTCCACGTGACGTTGGTCGTAGGACTTGCAGAAGGTTTGATGACATAATCGAAGTTACCTGCAGTTAAAACTAATTTGCCGGGAATGGCAGGAAGCGCACCACCGGACCATCCGGAGCGAATAGTTCCGGCCACATCTAGCATGTATGCTGGTGAGTTAGTGCCAATACCAACGAACCCTTCATTGGGATTTCCGGCTTCGAAGATGGCTGCATAATTGGTGGAACCACCTTTTACCATTACGTGCAAACCTGTATTGGTTCCACCTGTGCCGGTGACAACTAATTCAGCACCGGTTTTATTTCCAAAGCCGGTGCCTGTTACTTGTGCATCAAAACCTTTCAATGTGCCGTTACCACCACCACCTACTACCGAACCTACACCAATCGCAGTAGCCACCGGACTTACAGCAGAAGTGAGATCACTATTACCCAACAGACCGAAGTAAGAACCGCTGCCTGATCCACTCATCTGTCCGTTGATTGCCGGGTTGGTGCCTGGGCCGCTTGCTACCGTTTCACTGCGAATTCCACTGCCAGGATTTCCTAACGAATGCTTCACATACAGTCGGTCATTGTAGGTGTTGAGTGCACCTAATCCAGTGTTGCCCTCTACAATTAATCCATTCACCGGAGCTGCACTTGATCCGGCAAAAATTCCACCGATGGCCACTCCGCCTTTCACATCCAATGTGTTGGATGGAGTGTTCGTTCCAATGCCCACATTATTGGTAGTGTTGTTTTGAAATATGACTGAGTTTTGAAGTGCGGTTCCTGCATTATTCATTTTAGGAATAAAATCAGGTGAGATTGTTCCTGTGAGTCCGGTGATCGAACTTAAGTCAACAGTTTTTGAATTGGCCCCTTGTGCTATAGTTAGATTTTTTCCTGTTAAGGTTGCACTGCTGATTAATTCATTGGTGGCGTCATTATCGCTATCGCCAGTGTTGGTAATCACATTTCCCAGAATGGCGATGCCTGTGCCCGCAGTATATACTGTCGACAACGAAGAAAGATCTACCGTTTTAGTATTAGAGCCTTGCGCTATGGTTAGATTCTTCCCTGTTAGTGTAGCACTACTGATCAATTCGTTGGTTGCGTCATTATCACTGTCACCTGTATTGCTAATTACATTGCCCGATATGCCGATCCCCGTGCCAGCGGTGTACACTGTCGATAGTGAAGAAAGATCTACGGTTTTAGTGTTGGACCCTTCTACAACGCTCAGATTTTTACCTATCAATGTTAAAGAACTTACCAACTCATTTGTATTGTCTAGATCACCTGTGTTAGAGATAACTGATGAACCGGAGATTGAGATGCCACCACCAGCTGTATAACTACCGGCAGGCCCCACAGGCCCAATCGGGCCAGTTGGTCCAGTTGGACCCGTTAGTCCAATGGGGCCTTGAGGCCCAATAGGTCCAGTCGCACCTGTTAAACCAGTGGGCCCTTGCGGTCCAGTTGCACCGGTAGGTCCTATAGGTCCTTGTGGACCAGTTGGTCCTATTAATCCAGTTGGTCCTTGAGGGCCTGTTGCACCAGTAAGTCCTATCGGACCTTGTGGCCCTATTGGCCCGGTAGGTCCAGCCGGCCCTTGCGGTCCCGTATTTCCAATAGGTCCTTGTGGTCCAGTTGGTCCAGTCGGTCCAACTAACCCTTGAATTCCTTGTGGACCACGATATAATTTCCATCCGGCTGCATTAAATGCAGCCACAGTTGGTGCAGTGGGCGATGTTGTTGTTACAAACGAAACGAAATCGAGAGTCGAAGCTGGTGATGTGCTAAATCCGGTACCTGCATTATCCTGTGCGTATCCAACGTACACATACGCATTGGTTCCACCCGTTAACGAAGTCCAAACGCCACTATCCCAATAAAAATAAGTTTGAAGATTAGTGTCATACACCAGTAATGAATTGCTGGCGTTTGGGCTTGCACTACCTAGGATTGAAGTCCCCAATGCCGTTCGTTCAGCTGTGGTAAGTCGGGGCATGAGCATCCCTTGATTTTTATTGGGGGCGGTAATATCGAGAATGGCAAAAGGATTAGGATTATTTGTTCCAACTCCAACGGATTGACCGTAGGAAACTATCGGGGCTAAAAAAAGGCACATGGCCAGCATCCGAAAAATGGGTAAAGGAGCTTTCTTCATGGTTATTTCGTTTAGGCTTGTCAGATTAGTTTTAATCTGCATCGTTTAACTATTTATGGAAAATTTACAAAAAAAAAGTGAAAGGAGATTATAAGGATGATTTTTGCGAACTCTCCTCAAGCGCACTTTTTATGAATAATGTAGGATAGTAAAGAGGTAACCTAACGAATAGTGAAAATAAAAAGCGATCCCCTTTTGAATAAAGAGAATCGCTTTGATTGAGGTAATAGCCTTGATTACTTTTCCTTCTTGACTAAGCCTTTGCTGTTATCATCTGAATGGCGGTCGATTAATTTATGCAACGGATCGATACCTGCTTTTCTCGGTTTTGAATTGACTGTAATCTTAAATTGGTTTTCCTTTTTGGTGATCTTATGTTTTTTCAGATAGATCAGACTGTCTTTGCCAGCTTTATTTTTTCCATACACACCAATATCGATCCAATCGTTGATGGCTATGGGCGATTCAATTCCGGCACTGTCGGCACGCACTTTTTCGGCAGATGTGTAGAGCGTTACTTCGTAAACATCTTTGCCTTTTTCTTTATAGAATGCTGAATCGGTTTTGTTTTCGAAGAGAGTGATTGTTTCAAACATATCTTTGATCAGATACTTCAAACTATCGGGTGTTACTTTACGAATTTCCTTCAACAAATCAGCAGAGGTTGGATACGGTGAATCTTTGAATCGCCATTGCTGATTATATCTGCGGAAAGCAGCATTTACACTGTCTTCACTGATATAATCTTGCAAGGCATAGAAAATCAACGAGGCTTTTTGATAATGAATGTACCCTTGACCCTCCACCAATTCCAGCGGTTGTTCTTTTTTACGTTCTCCTGCTCTGCCGGACAGGTATCGATCTAATTCGTATTTGAGATAGCGCTCGATGATTTCAGGAGTGAATTTGTGCTTCAATACCATCAGTGCCGAATATTGCGACATACTTTCGCTGAGCATGGCATTTCCTTTTACGCCCGCTTCCATCACCTGATGTCCCCACCATTGATGCGCCACCTCGTGTGCCGTTACGTAATACGGATAGTCAATATCTTTATCCGGGTCTTCGATCTTTGCAATGAAACCGATTCCTTCGCTGAATGGTATGGTGTTGGCAAATGACTGTGCAAATGTTGAGTAGCGAGGAAACTCCAGAATTCGAACCTGACGATATTGGTAAGGGCTGAAGTTTTTGGAGTAATAAGCGAGGGCATCTTTCATGCCTTCCATCATTTTGTCAATGTTGTATTCATGCCCTTTGTGATGATAAATTTCTAAGTTGATACCGTTCCACTGATCACGCTTCACTTCATAACGAGCCGAGATAATGGAGAAGAAATTACACATTGGGGCATCCATCTTGTAGTGGAAATATTTGCGACTACCTTCTTCCCATTCTTTTTGCAAGTATCCGGGCGCAATGGCCACCTGATCTTTATCGGTGCTAAGCACAATTTCAAATTGAACATGATCTGCATCATCGCCAAATAAGCTTTGTGCTAGTCCACGCGGATCATTGCGCTCCATCATACGCTCTTTAGCTGGTAGCTTTTTCTCTTTGCGGTCATTGTCGTCACTCATTTCATAATTCTCATTGTATCCAAGGGTAGGGAAATACAAATTATTGAAGAAGGTGCCGTTATAGACAACATTCGTATTCGATGCGTTCGTTTCGGTGAAACCGTTGGTTTTAAATACAGTCTTAAAATCCATTCGCACGCTATCACCCGGTTGCAGTGCATCGGCTAAATGGTAAATCGTGTATTTGAACTTATCAAACTTTTCTTTAACACCATTTTTACGATTGAATTCTAGCTTTTCTGTTTTAACCAGGCTGGATGCATTTTCCTGAATGTGAATGTCAGAAATAGGTGCGTTCGTTTTGTTTTTCAAGTAGAAATATCCTTCAGCCGTGAAATCTCGAGTACTTGGAAATACATCTACTTTTAGATTGATATGAGTAATGCGTGGCTGCGGAGTGAATTCAAATTTCTTGAGCGTTTTTTCATAATCCACTTGTAGTGCTTCGCGCTCATCTTTATTGGTGTATTCATTCACGACATTCGTATTATAGAAAATATAGAATCCACTCGATACGAAAATAGCAACGGATGAAATAATCAATGCCATCAATGGACGTGTCAGTCGCAGCTTTCCGGCTTTCCAGCGCATATTGATAACATCTTCTGATCCACGCGATGAAAATATAACAGCAATCGCAAACAGAAATGCTACGAACGCAAGCCAGTAAATTTGAAACCAACTGAAAGGTGTGACAAAGTGACCATACACATTCATGTCAGAATATGTACCTAAGCTGCCGTTACCGAATTGGAATAGCGGATGCTCCAGCCCCATTTGTCCAAAGAAAGATACTAAAACGAAGAACGCTACGGCTACAGCAAATCCAAGAAATTTATTGTTCACCATCACATGAATAAACATGGAAAGTAGTGTGTACAAAACTAAGAATGCTAATGTTTCTGTGTACAATGTTCCAATGTAAATACCCAATTCAAACTTATAGTATCCATAGCTCATTTGAATGAAAATGCCGGTAACAATAAGTCCCGCTATCAGAACGATGTATACCAAGAGCAGTCCTAAAAATTTAGAAATCAAACTGATGAAGTCGGGCATGGGCATGGCATCGATGATCAGATTCAGATTGACGGATCGCTCTTTCCACACCAATTCGCCTGAATACAAAACGGATATAATCAGGAAGAATAAATTGAAACTACTGAGTAAACCCAGGATCGTATACGTAGTAGGATATGAACTTGTCCCAAATAATTCATTGAGGTTAATCGCGTTGACCAACAATAATAGAATTCCGGCAATCACAATGGCTAAGAAAGGAATTTCTTTAAACACCATTTTGAAATAGAAAACAGTGAGTTTGATAAGTTGCCCTATATGTGTTGAGAAATTCGTGTATTGCCTAGCTACCGGAATTTTTATTTCCTCTGGCTTAATTTGGACTGCTTTATCTTTTATGGCTTTAGTTCTGAAAAACGATCCACGAACGACATTAAAACTAAACGCAAAATGATTGATTAATAAAATCACTATTCCCAAGCCTACCCAAAGGAGACGATTATATAGAATGTATCCATCGAAAGGAATTTGCAACGTATTTTGTTCACCTGGAGTCCAATACTGAACGTAAAAACTAAAAGCACGAACGCCAAACGGATCTAACAATGCAGCAATTTCTTTTTGTTCTAAATCTCGCAACAGCGAGCTCGTACCAATGTAAAGAACCAATAGCAAAATACCTTGCGTGTAGATAACAATCGATTTTCGCGAGAGCGCACCACTGGCAAAGAAAATCGCACCAGTAAAAAACATATTCGGCACAACGAAAATGAAAAACGGATTCCAATATGTGGCGAGGTTAAATGGTAACAAGCGTTCTGCTTCACGGGTTGGCCACAGGTCGCCAATCATAAATGCGAGAGGCAAACTAGCTGCTACGAGCAACAACACAACAAACGATCCCCAGAATCGCCCCATCAGATAGTGAAACTTCTTAATGGGTGTGCTGAAAAGAATAGCTTCTGTATTGTGCTCGAAGTCGCGCAACACCGCTACACCCATAATAGCTGACGAAATCAGTGTCATGAAAAAACCCATGATGGCGATCATTCGTCCGATAACGATAGGTGCGTTTTCTTTCACCTGACCTACGGCTCCTCCAATCTGAACGACATCGGTAGTTACAGCCAAAAGGCAAATTGTAAACATGAGCCCGAAGTAAATATAATTCGCTGCTCGCGCTTTCCGATATTTTAATTCGAATAGAAAAATACTTTTAAACATAGTTTTATTCTTAATGATTGTATCAGTTCACCTATTAAGCAACCGTTTCTTTTTGGAGCCCGCCAAAAATATGTGAGAAATAGACATCTTCCAGATCTGCCGGTACGCGATCGAATCCATCCTCCGGTTGCTGCTCACTCAGCACAGAAATGATCGGGCTACCTCCAATCATGCGTTCAGAAATAATATTGTAGCTGGCACGATACCCTTCCAGTTCAGATTTTGAAATTCTCTTTTTCCAAACTCTTCCTTCTACACCTGCAATGGCATCCAGCGGGCTTCCCTTATAAAGTACCTGTCCTTTGTTAATGATAGCCATGTCGGTACAAAGTTCTTTTACATCCTCTACGATATGCGTAGATAAAATCACAATTGTATTTTCTCCGATTTCAGAAAGCAAGTTTAAAAAGCGATTCCGTTCGGCAGGATCCAATCCGGCAGTCGGCTCATCTACAATGATCAGTTTTGGATTTGCGATCAACGCTTGTGCGATACCGAAGCGCTGCTTCATACCACCGGAGTAACCTCCTAAATTTTTATTGCGTGCTTGCCACAAATTTGTTTTGTTCAAAAGGGCTTCTACAAGCGCTTTGCGTTCTCCTTTGTTGCTGATTCCTTTTAAAACAGCTAAGTGATCGAGCAAGGTGACGGCATCAATTTTAGGATACACTCCGAATTCTTGTGGCAGGTAGCCTAGTATTTTTCGCACTTCTTCTTTTTGAGTCAGCACGTTTATATCTCCCAATTGGATCGATCCACTGTCTGCTTCTTGTAGAGTTGAGATAGTTCGCATCAGCGAAGACTTGCCCGCTCCATTTGGACCAAGCAAACCGAACATGCCTTGATTAATCGTTAGGGTTACATCTTTCAATGCCTGCACGCCATTGGCGTAGGTCTTATTGAGGTTTTGAATTACGAGTTGCATGAGTATGAATTTGTGTGATGGGTTTAATTTTATACTTGAGAAGTTAAGTTATGAGAGTTTTCAATTATTGGCCTAAATTAGAAAGCAATATTAAAAGTAATACGGAAGAATAAATTGTCAGCTGTTTTTGCCAATTGATAATCGCCATAGCGATAGAATACCGCTCCTCCTAACCCATAATAGGCTACATTTGAATACTTCCACCGGATCAGGTTATTAAACCCCAGTCCGGATTCGATAAAGCCTTTATCGAATGGTTTAAATTCTAGGGTGCTACTTATATGACTGTTTCTGTTTTCCAAGTCGCCAATACCCGCATGTTGGTAAATTACTAACTCAGGTTTACTGTAACGTGTATCAAAAAACACATTGCCAAAGTTGTGATTCAGAAAAATACTAGCATACCGCGATGCGGTAAACTCGTATAGCTTCATGGTTTGAAAAAACTCATCTACGAAAATACCTTCCACTTGGCGGGCTCCGCGTCCGTTATATAATCTGCCATATGGAGCTAAGCCATCTACCCAGCCGGCATGAATAGCTAACCGCGTTTTGCCTTTAGGACGATGTTTGAATTGAAAACGAGCTGAGAAATCATATTTGCTATAATTGAACTTTTGTGCATCAAAAAGATCTAATGTTTTCGTGTAAGTAAAAGAAATCAAAGGCCACTCTCGTCCCAGAAATATTTTCTTCCCGGCCAGTTGCATATAATTTTCACTGGTAGAGTAGCGCAACGAAACTCCTGTTTCTGCTATCGAGAACGCAGAGAGCGGCTCGTTGTTAAACAACAACTGGTAATTATATGCAGGAGTAATTTGATTCTTGGATACGAAGGCAGTTGCATGAAGTCGCGGCATCAGGCGATAGCCCAGCTCTCCTTTATACGTTTCAGTTCGATCATATTGCGAACTCAAAAATTTGCGGATACTTTCGTTGGTCGCAATCAAATTTTTGTTTTGCCCTTCATGTCCATATCCAGTTTCGTAGATATCATTGGCATACGATAAGGTTAAATGAAAATCTCTGTTGGGATTTATGTTAAACCGCATTTCGCTACCGTACTTCCAGCGCTCGTCTTTAAATCCATAGGCCGCATACCCACCTACACGAAGCCATTTTGAAAAACGATTGCTCGTGTACAGTCCGGCACCTAAACGAAAGCCTTCGAAACTATTGATTCGCGCAATTTTAGTGAGGTCAATTTCAAAAGGACCGAGCGGCCATGCTTGTGTAGCGAAGGCTTCCAATCCTTTATCCAACCAACTGAATTTTCGCATAACCGAATCGATCGTCACGTAAGTCTGGCCTTCTTTCGAATCAAGCGGACTCGTGCGGAATTTGGCAAGCATCTCATTGTTCAATTCCGGCTTGGGTAAAGTAAGATCCACTTTAATATCACCAAAAGAAGATTTTTTCAAAGCCGGATTGATTTGAATGTCTCGTATGAAGCTACGGTGTTGCACCATCAGGTGGCTATCAAATATCTTAAACTCTTCGAAGTCGATGTCGGTATTGAGTTGCACCGGAAACCATTTGCCGTTTACTTTTTCATAGTTCTGTTGTATACGAATTTTAGTGAGGGCTAAGGTGTCGGCAGTGCCTGCGATGATATTTTTGATAGCATATCCATCGGTGCTGATGGAAACCATTCCTTTCAAACCCGTTATCAGCTTTCCTTTGCGTGGTTCAAATTGGATGATGTAAACGGTGTCTTGATCAAGATAAGTTGTATCGGTCAAATAGAAGTCATAACGATCTTCCGAATTTTTGCTGATCGGATTCAAAAAATCTTTTCCAAGCAATGAGATATTATCGCTATAAAAGGAGAATGGTTGGTAGTCGGTAGCAACATTGGCAAATAACGGACTTTTAAATCCGGAGGCGCGAAATCCGATCAACGTTTCTTTCGAACGACCAGGGTTCATTACTTGCTTTTCGGTCACCGATTCACTCATGAAAAAGTGCATTTTACCGGTAATGCTGTCGAAGCTCAGGAGCTCTTTGTCTTTTTTAGATAGCTTGGCCGTGTCGGGTTTCTCTTTCAGCTTGCCCACTTTATCTTTAAAAGCAGCTGTGGGCTCGCTACCTTTCATGATAAGTTTATTGTACGAGTTGTATTGGTACGAATTTAAATTATCCGGATTGTGCTGCTTTTTATTTTTTGCAGCTTTGCGAATGATGCGAAAGGCCGGATTCTCTTCAGCCTTAAAAACCACTTCGCCCAATATAGTAACGCTAGGCTCCAGACGGATGATTCTATTTTTTGTGAAATAGGAGAGAGGTAGTTTGATTCTTTTGTAACTCACATGGGAAATTGTGATCGTGCCTGAATAACCTTCCGGAATACTCAATGTAAAATTGCCCTCAATATCAGTCGTAGTTCCACGGACGCCATCGTTCAACACAAGGTTGGCGAAGGCAATGGGTTCAACTTTAACACTGTCAATAATTTTACCAGTAATGGTTTGCGATTGCACGTAATGCGCAGCTCCTAAAAGAAGGAGGGAAGCTAATAACTTTCTCACAGAATGGATTTGCCCAATCAGTTGCATAGGGTAGTAATTAATTACACCCTAGACGCAAGTTTTAGCCAAAAGTTATTGAGTCAGTTCTTTATTTTACCAACGACAGAATAGGTCGGATGAGTGCATTTATTTGCTTGCTCAACGATCCAGCCATTCTTTAAATTCCTGCACGCGTTCGCGGGCTACAATGATATCCGAATCATCTGAACCCTGCAAACGCAGTTTTAAACGGCTATTGGTAAAGCTGATCATGTCCTGAATGGATTTGGAGTGGACCATATACTTCCGGTTGATCCGAAAGTAATCCGCAGGATTCACCATCGTTTCGAGTTGTTCGAGTGTATAGTCAAGAATATGTTTTCGTCCATCTGAAGTTTGCGCAAACGTTGTTTTCTCTAAACTGTAGAAGAAAAGAATTTCTTTGGTTTCGATAGATTTCAGGTGTTCACCTACCTTTACAATAAATCGTTCCTTGTATTTTTTGGTCAGCATATTCATGGCTTGGCCGATGCTTTCCAATAGTTTGCTTTGAGCCGGAGCGGTCAGCGTCTGGTATTTTTTGAGTGCGGTGCGCAAATCGGCTTCATCTACCGGCTTGAGAATATAATCAATGCTATTCACTTTAAATGCTTTGAGCGCATATTCGTCATAAGCGGTGGTGAAGATCACGGGAGATTTGACTTCGCATTGATCGAAGATGGAAAAGCTGATGCCATCGGCCAATTGAATATCCATTAAAATCAGATCAGGTGCAGTGTTGGAAGTGAGCCAACTCACGGCTTTTTTTACTGAATCAATTGAGGCTAATATAGTAGCTTCCGGCACAATCGACTTGGTTAATTTCTCCAGTCGCTGTGCTGCCTGTGGTTCGTCTTCAATGAGTAGTATTTTCATTAGGCATCTTTCAACTTAAACAATTACCGGCAACTTTACTCGAAACACATCACCGGTATTTTCTACCACCACTTTTTGATTACTTAAAAACTCATAACGCTTTTGAATATTTTCTAAACCAATCCCGCTGGAACCTTCCCCCGGTATGTTCTTTTTTTGCAGATTATTTTCCACGACAATATATCCAGCCTCCATTCGAACTTCGATGTAAAGTGGTTGCTCTTCGGCAATCACATTGTGTTTAATCGCGTTTTCAATCAACATCTGCAATGCCAGTGGAGCCACTTGTCCTTTTGCATTTTCAAGACTGACTTTCAAATTTAATTTCTCGCCAAAGCGAATTTGCTGCAAATACAAATACGAATCTAAAAACTTTACTTCTTCTGCCAGCGATACTAATTCCTTGTCACGTGTGTCCAGCACATAGCGATATACCTCCGAAAGTTGTTTGATAAACTTAGCTGCCTTATCCTGATCTTCGTACACCAAGTTGGTGAGCGCATTTAAACTATTAAAAAGAAAATGTGGGTTCACCTGATTTTTTAAACTCTCATATTGCGCAGCCACACTTTCTTTTTTCGCGCGTTCGGCATCCACAGCCGACTCTCTCCAATTCAACAGAAATGAGCGCCCTGTCATAAACATGGTAATGATGAGTGTAATGATAATGGTCGAGTAATATGTGCTGTCCAGTTCATCACCCACATCAAAGCCAAATACAAAGCGAAATAGAAACACCAGCCCATACACGGAAAATACGGTATACACTACCATTCCTACCAATCCGGACACCAGTCTTTTTAGTGGCTCTGCATGCCACGAAAAAAAGTAATCGAGCGACTGGCTGAGATATGCATTACCCATCCACAAAGCAATCCATAAAGATGAAGTAAAGGCACCAATCCATATTAAAGCACTGAATCGGGTGCAGCACCCCCGCCAGATAAACCAACTCATTACGAAGCCAGCTACGATCAGCCAAAAGATGGTGATACTATTTTCTTTCAGAAATTTGATGATGCTGGGCCTCATGTTTGAATTACTTCATACGTCAAATCTACGAACGCCTGCTATTTACTTACAATTTTTTAGTAATCCTTGCGTCATACCTTTACCCCACACCGGAGCAAGCGGATTTTCAGATTTAAAAGTGTCAAATTTTTCCAACGCCTTTTTAGCGGTAGCACATGGCTCTTCTGTTGATGCTCCAAAGAACTGAGCCGTTCCAAACTGCATTTGGGCAAGCAAACCAAGTGCGCGAGGGTTCTCCGGATTCATATTCAATGCCTTATTGTAAGTTTGAAAGGCCAGAGATGAGTACTGCTGACCACGAGTTGCCGGATCAACCGTTACCCGAATCATATACACAAAACCTTCCAGCGCAATCAATTCTGATTCGTTTGCATTTATCTTTTTAGCATTTTCAATGGCTGCCATGGCCGCATCCAAGTAGCCGTCTTTTTTAGCGGCCTCAGTTGAGTGAGTGGCCATCATCAACGAACCAAACGCACTGTAGTAGTAAGGCTCCCATTTTGTTTTTTCAGCACTGGCAATCCGATCCAAAGCATTCACAGCGGGCTGCAATTCTTCGATTGTTTCTGCTTGGTACACAATTTGAATTTGTTTCGCCATTTGCTCTTTGTACTTAGCATCATTGGCTAAGACAGAAATCTGAATGAATAGAAAAAAGGATAAGGCAACTGTTTTCATAAGATTTAAAATTTAAGTTTTAGATTTTAAAGATTCGGTAATTGATTCACTGATTTATTTTTTGAAAAAGTGATGAACACTCCTAGAAACACAAACTGGTTAGCTGGCTGTTGAATCGCTCTGCTCTTATACAATCCGTCATTCGCTGGCGTGTCGCTGTATTGATAACCAAAAATGTTGTCGTTGTTCAATAGGTTCGTGCATGAGAAGTAAATGATCAAATTAGGCTTCGGCAGGTAGGCAAAGTTTACGCTCAGGTCATGATAATCAGGAGTGCGATCCGAATTGAACTGCGTGTTATTCGGATTAGTGTAGGGTCTGCCGCTGCTATAACTATACGTGGCACCTACTTGCGTTTTCAGCGCTGAAATGAAGTGCTTACATACAGCGGAGAAATTATGCTTCGATGCAAACGTAGGTACTGCCGCAGCCGGATAGTTAATATAATCGCGTTCCGTGTCCAGATAGGAGTACGACAACCAGTAATCAACATTCTTAATGGTCTCACTATCTCTCCAGAAAAGTTCTACACCACGCGCATAGCCATTGCCCGCATTGTTCAAGTTATTGACGTTTCCGTTGACGAACTTGACCAGGTTATTGTATTGTTTGTAGTACGCTTCCACCCGAAACGTCTTGCGATCCGTAATCACCTGGTAGTTCAAAATGAAATGCTCCGCCTTCTCTGATTGCAACGCATGGTTCAGTCGCACATATTGATTTTTAGGCGACTGCCGAAACATTCCATAAGCAAAGGCAAACTGTCCTTTCTTGCCAGGCTTATACGCAAGAGACAAGCGTGGATCAACACTCACTGCATTCGTGAGCGAGTTGTGTTCAAAGCGACCTCCTGCCTTGGTAATAAATTTGGTGTGCAGCAACACTTGTGCTTCGGTAAAACCCGAAGTGATCACTTCCTGAAAAGATAACTTCTGACTTTCCTGCGTAGTCGTATTTAGTTGATACGCCTCATAGTTTCGTTGAATCACTTCGCCACCCATGCGCCATTCCAAATTGTCGTTGGCAGCATATTCCGTCACCACCTTTGTGTGCGTGCCGCTCTCACGTTCACCAATTGGCTTGCCATCCAATAAGATTGCATTTTCATTATACGTGTACGAAAATCCCCCACGGATATTCCAGTTTTCATTCAGCGGTTGCAGATAGGAAGCATTGCCGTAATGATAGGTGTTGGTCAAATCATACGATTGCTTTTTAGCAGGGTCTAAAATATCGTGGTTGTACAACTGCATCGAAGAGCGATTGAAGTTGCCATACAATTTCAACATCCCTTCTTTGCCCACTTGCGTGCGATAGGCCGCACTTCCTTCCAGCGCTTGAGGAGGTGTGATCCAATCTATGCGCTGATCAATCAAACCAAAGTACGGACGAATATCGGTGTACTGAATTTTTCCCGACAGCGAAGATCGCTTCCAAACTTGCGTGTGCGCCACATCGGCACCTACCGATAAAATTCCAATGTCTGTTTGATTCGACTCCGCTTTGTCTTTCGAGTTCAACACCAATGCCGAAGAAATCGCCTGACCGTATTCAGCCGAGTATCCACCAGTGCTGAAGCTCGTACCTTTAAACATGAACGGCATGAACCTTCCGCGTGAAGGTGTATTGGGAGCAGCGGCTCCGTATGCATCCAGCACCACCATACCATCGATGAATGTGCGCGTTTCATTGCCATCACCTCCGCGCACAAACAACCTTCCGCTTTCACCTACTTTTTGTGTGCCCGGCAATGTATTCAGCGCACCAGCAATGTCAGCCGTTGCTCCGGCAGTCATCGCAATGTCCAGCGGCTTCAACACCGTTCTCCGTTTTTCTTCGCCTGCTGTAAATGACCCGGCCGAAATCGTTACTCCATCCAACACATTCGCTTCTTCTTCCAGCACGATATTGACCACCACCTCTTTTCCATCGAGCGCAATCGGATTTGAGTACGCCTTATATCCCACGAAAGTGGCCACCAAAATGTGCGCACCTTTTTCATCCGTCTTAAAAGAAAATTTTCCTTCCGCGTCCGAGCTGGTGCCGTCATATGAATCTTTGATCATCACATTCGCGCCAATCACCGCCTCGCCCTGCGCGTCTTTTACAACCCCTGAAACTTTTGTTTGTGCGAAAGCGCAAGAGCTCACCAAAATCAATGCTGCCAGTGTTTTCATAACTTTTTTTGCTCGATTACACGGTAAAGGTGCACGCAACCGGCAAGCAATTCGAATCACAATTACCCGCCTGTAGAAGAAGTGGGATGAGTTGTCAAAAACCGATACTGAGTTTTTTGGGGCCTGGCCAAGCGAGGCGCAAGGCCACCGGGCTGTTCGCTACAAGTCCCCCGCCAACATTCTTTCGCGTATCGGGGGGCTTTTCGCTGCCATCCCTGGCCCAGCCAGCACGTAGCTTGTGCTAATGGAAAGTGCTTTTGTCTATCCAAAATTCCCTGAATGAAATTCCTCATCCTCCATCCTCGGTCTGTGTCTTCACAGACCGAAATAACATAACTAAACCCACATCCTCAGTTGTGTCCTCACAGTCCGAAACACTTTAACTTAACTCTCCTTCTGTTTCTTCACAGACTCAACACCCACACCCTCGGTCTGTGTCTTCACAGACCGAAATAACATAACTAAACCCACATCCTCAGTTGTGTCCTCACAGTCCGAAACACTTTAACTTGACTCTCCTTCTGTTTCTTCACAGACTCAACACTTCGTTAGTAAGTCAACATGCAACATTCTTTGATAGTGAGAAAAATGGTCTGTGAGGACACAGACCATGGATTTGGTGCTATGTATTTGTGCGCGATTGTTACCCAAAATTCCCTGAATGAAATTCCTCGCTTTACCTTATTTTTGCTGATTCAAGTATTACCACACCCTCGGTCTGTGTCCTCACAGACCGAAACAATGCAACTAAACCCACCTCGGTCCGTGTCTTCACAGTCCGAAATACTTCAACTTAACCCTTTCTCCTTGTCGTCACAGACCGATCACTTCATTAGCATGCAACATTCTTTGATAGTGAGAAAAATGGTCTGTGAGGACACAGACCATGGATTTGTGCCATTTATTTGTGCGTGATTGTGACCCAAAATTCCCTGAACGAAAATCCCCAACTTTACCTTATTTTTGCTGATTCAAGTATTACCAAATTCGAAGAATCCAGCATTATGGCCGACTACAGCAAAGAAGAGATTAAGAAGATCGAGCAAAAATGGCGCGAGCAGTGGCAAAAGCGCTCTGTTTATACCGTCACCAACGATACCACCAAACCAAAATATTATGTGCTTGATATGTTCCCTTACCCTTCGGGTGCGGGGTTGCACGTAGGCCATCCACTCGGCTACATCGCTTCCGATATTGTGGCGCGCTTCAAGCGCATTAAAGGCTTCAACGTGTTGCACCCCATGGGTTTTGATGCATTTGGTCTGCCGGCTGAGCAGTATGCATTAGAGCATGGCATTCATCCTGCCGTCTCCACAGCCGATAACATCAACAACTTCAAGCGACAATTGGGCAACATTGGCTTTAGCTACGATTGGAGTCGCGAGGTGCAAACTTGCGATCCTACCTATTACTGCTGGACGCAGTGGATCTTCTTGCAAATCTTCGATAGCTGGTTCAATCGTAAGAAGCAAAAGGCAGAACGCATAACGGAGTTGATCAAATTATTTGAGACAGAAGGAAATCAACATCATCCAGTTCCCAACACAAAATTCAATCCTGATGGATATCCGGGTCAAAACTTTACCGCTGCGCAGTGGAAAAGTTTTGATGAAAAAATACAGCAGGAGATTTTAATGCAATACCGCTTGGCCTACCTCGCTTACACCGATGTGAATTGGTGCGAAGCGTTGGGAACGGTTTTGGCGAATGATGAAGTAATCAATGGCGTCAGCTACCGTGGCGGGTTTCCGGTAGTGAAAAAGCAAATGCGCCAATGGAGTTTGCGCATCACCGAATATGCCGACCGCCTGTTGAAAGGCTTGGAAGAAATCGACTTTAGCGAGTCGATGAAAGACATTCAGCGCAACTGGATTGGCAAGAGCGTGGGAGCGGAGATCAAATTCTCGATTCATAATTCACAACACGCAGTCCTTGTCTTCACCACCCGCCCCGATACCATTTTCGGTGTGGACTTTATGGTGATTGCACCGGAGCACGATTTGGTGAAACAAATTACTACCGAAGCACAACGCGAAGACATTGAAAAATATTTGAAGTATGTCGAGAGCCGCTCGGAAGTGGACCGCATGGCTGAAGTAAAGAAAATTACCGGAGCCTTCACCGGTGCATATGCCATCAATCCATTGAGTGGAAAACAAATTCCGATCTGGATCAGCGAGTATGTGTTGGCTGGATACGGCACCGGAGCCATCATGGCCGTGCCGTGTGGCGATGAGCGCGACCATAAATTTGCGAAGCATTTTAAATTGCCGATCACGAACATCATCGGTTCGCATTACAATGGCGAAGAAGCCAACGCTACGAAAGATGCTATACTTGAAAATTCCGATTTCCTCAATGGCGTTATGATGCGCGATGCCGTAGACATCGTCATTCAGAAGTTGGAAGAGAAAGGAATTGGCAAACGCCAGGTGAATTACAAGATGCGCGATGCCGGTTGGAGCCGTCAGCGCTATTGGGGCGAACCGTTCCCGGTGGTGTTCAAAGACGACATGCCGTATGCCATGAAGGAGAGCGAGCTTCCGCTAGAGTTGCCCCCTTCCAATAACTTTAAGCCTTCCGGCAATGGCGAAGGCCCGTTGGCCAACCTGACCGACTGGATCAACTTTGCCCCAAATGCGAAGCGCGACAGTAACACCATGCCTACGCACGCGGGTGCAGCCTGGTATTTCTTGCGCTACATGGATCCAAAAAATCCAAATGCTTTCGCAGATAAGAAAGCCCTTGACTATTGGGGACAAGTAGATGTGTATGTAGGCGGAGCCGAACATGCCGTAGCGCACTTGCTCTACTCACGTTTGTGGACGAAAGTCCTGCATGATTTGGGCTACCTCAATTTTGATGAGCCATTCAAGAAGTTGATCAATCAGGGAAAGATTACGGGTGATTCGAGGTTTGTTTATCGGTTGAAGAAATTGGCTATGGGAGATAAAACTTCAGATGCTAATCCAGAATTGCCAAATGTATTTGTTGGATATGCGACCGCTAAAAAAATAATGGATGAGGTAGAGGATTCTGAAATTGATAAGTTAAATGAATCCTTCGATAATCAGTTAAGAGTATTGAATGATGGAAAGAATACATGGACATTCTCAGAAAAACTTTCAGTTATTCAGATGCATGTGGACATAAGTTGTGTAAATGGGCTTGAGTTAGATGAAGCTGCTTTAAAAAAATGGAAGCCAGCTGAATTTGGCGATGCTACTTTTATTCGAGATAAAGAAGGTAAATACATTTGCGGTTCTGCTATCGAAAAAATGAGCAAGTCTTATTACAACGTAGTCAACCCAGATCAGATTATTGACAACTATGGAGCAGATACACTTCGGATGTACGAAATGTTCCTCGGCCCGTTGGAAGCATCGAAGCCGTGGAGCACACAAGGGATTGATGGCGTTTACAAATTCTTGCGCAGGGTGTGGAACCTCGTACACGATCAGGCCGGAAACTTTAAAGTGAGTGATGCAGCGCCTTCGCGTGAAGAATTGAAAGTGTTGCACAAAACCATCAAGAAAGTAGAGCAAGACATCGAGAATTTCTCGTTCAATACTTCCGTGAGTGAGTTTATGATTTGTGTAAACGAATTGAGTTCACTCAAGTGCAACAAACGCGCGATCGTGGAGCCATTGATTATTGCCATTTCTCCTTTTGCTCCGCACATTGCCGAAGAACTTTGGGAAAAACTGGGGCACACCGAAAGTATTCTTACCGCTTCGTTCCCAAAATACGATGAGCAATATTTGGTAGAGAGCACTTTCAGTTATCCTATTTCTATCAACGGAAAAGTACGAGCACAAATGGAGTTTGCCTTGGATATGCCGAAAGAAGACATCGAGAAAATCGTGTTGGCTTCGGAGATCGTACAAAAATGGACGGAAGGCAAACCACCAAAGAAGATGATTGTGGTGCCGGGAAGAATTGTGAACGTGGTGTTGTAGGATTGCACGCAAAGTCAGCGAAGGAGCTTTGGAGATTGACTAATCGATAGGCTTAGTATCTTAGCGACTTTGCGTGCAATAACATACTCGCAAGTCTATCTTTATTTGTATGAAGAACATTCTCCTTCACTACGGCCCAAAGTTTGAAAATGCCACACTGGAGTTAATATCCGGTGGACTCATCAACCAAACCTGGAAAGTTGATGCCAATGGAGAGAGTTTTATTCTACAGCGCATCAATCACAACGTATTTAGCGATCCACTAAAAATTGCTAGCAACGTTCGCTTATTGGCCAATCACTTACAGTCTATAAATTCAAGTTATCGGTTGATTGCTCCGATAAAAACAACCGCGGGTGAGGAGTTAGTCCTTGAGGCCGATGGCTACTTTCGATTAACGCCATTCGTAAAAAACTCCAAAACCATTCACGTGGTGGAAACATCCGCGCAAGCGTATGAAGCCGCTTTTCAATTTGGTCAATTCACACAAGCGTTTTCAAAATTCAACGCATCGCATCTTCAAACAACCATTCCGGATTTTCATAACCTGAAATTCAGGTACCAACAGTTTCTTGATTCACTACAATCAGGAAATACACAACGCATACAAGCCTGTGCCGAAGAAATAGAAGAAATCGAGCGCTATCATTTTTTGGTCGATCAATACACCGGCATCATTCACAATCCGGCATTTAAACAGCGAGTCACTCATCACGATACGAAAATCAGCAACGTACTTTTTGACAGCAACGACAAAGGACTTTGCGTGATCGATCTGGACACGGTCATGCCCGGTTATTTCTTCAGCGATGTGGGCGACATGATGCGCACCTACTTATCTCCGGCCAACGAGGAGGAATCGGACCTAACCAAAATTGAAGTGCGTCCGGATTATTTTCTTTCCATTGTGCAAGGGTATTCGGATGCGATGAAAGATGAACTTTCCGCAGAAGAACGCGACTCATTTTTCTTTGCTGGTCAGTTTCTGATTTACATGCAGGCCTTACGATTCTTAACGGATTATTTTAATGACGACCGCTATTATGGCGCAAGATATGAGTATCACAATTTAACCAGAGCACAGAATCAATTACAATTACTCGATCAATTTAACTCGCTTAGAAGTCGATGAATCTCAATAATTAAAAAACTAGCTGTCATTGACTTTTTAAGTTTTTCAGGTTAGCTTGAAAATTAAACACCCAAACTCCCTAACCATGAAATTCACCGATATTCTAGGCGTTTTTAAGCAAGGAAAGTCTACGGCTCGCAGTCACATGAAAAACTTGATTGAGATGGCGGCTGTGGATGGCAATTTTGATTCAGCTGAATATGACCTGCTCAAATCTATTGCTAAGCGCAATAACATTTCAGAAACTCAGTTGAAGGAAATCAAAAGTAATCCAAGTAACGTTGTTTTTGAAGTGCCTGCCGATCCAAAAGAAAAATTTGAACAGTTGTATGATTTAGTACACATGATGAGCATCGACCAGTCTATTCACCAGGAGGAAATGAAACTGTCTCATATTTTTGCTATCAAATTCGGCTACAAAAAAGAAAACGTGAAAGAATTGGTAGATACAATTCAAAGCAATATTAAAAACGGACAGAGTCACGCGGAAGCAATGAAGAGGGCTTTGTTCTTAATCGGCTAATCGGTAATACAATCATTCGATTTTTTAAAGTCCCGGTATTTCTATCGGGATTTTTTGTTACGTGGCTTGGGCATGCCTTTGTTACCGCCTCGATCTTTAATGGTAGTTTTCTTAACTTTTTGCTTCGAGGTGCTTTGGATGATGTAACTCAATCCGAAATTGACCGAGAGATAAACTTCACGTCTTTGTCCGGATAAATCAGGTGCTCCCGGCTGGTTGTTGATATCAGGCGTTCCACTTGGCTTTTTCAATTGATCCAAGTAACTCGATTGGCGCGGATCGAAGATTCCAAAGTTTACCCGGCCATCAAAGTTTAAACTCCAGTTGTCATTCAGATCAAAATCAGAGTGTAGTCCAACACCAGCAAAAAGTTGAAAGGCATTGAACTTATCAGTTGATACATATTCTTGTTGATCTACTGAGGGAATAAAAACACCATCGTAGGCAACGATATAACCGGGAGTTGTAGGAACACTCACTCCTGAAGGAAACCGTACTTTCGAGGAAGTGTGCGTTATCAATTCTCGGCCACTGATGAGATAATTAAAGTTAAGGGCAGCTACTGCACTAAGTCTGAAAAATGCTAAGTCATTAATGTGTAATTTGAGCGCTATCGGCAAGCTGATATAGTCCATTTGAATATCCCGTGTGCCTACCTCACCACCAATGGTGTTTTTAATAATGTACTTCTGGCCGATTTGAAGATACGTAGGTGTAATCAGGTAACCGTATCCAAGCTTATCAAGTCCATACGAAAACCCGATCGGGGAGGCGCGCAAGGTGAACTGCCCGAAATACCGCGGATCTTTTTGGAGGCCTTCATCGATGGTGATAGGCGAATTTAGTCCGACAATCAAGCCAAACGACTCTACGTTCTGACTCCAAAGCCGGCCAGACGTGAGTAAAAGTACTGCAATAGCGACAACGACTCGCATTGTGGGGTAGTATTTAGGGATTCAATCGGCTGACAGCCAAATCAAAGGATGTCAGTCGGTTTTCACAACTAACAAAACTAAGACAATTAATCAAATACACATGGTCTTTACATTTTGAATAGCTTATTTTGAGGTTCATGAAGGGAATTTTTACTGAATTTAAGAACGATCTGAGACTAAAGGGAAATATATACATCACCCTGATTTTGAGCCTGACTTTGGTCATGCTCTTATACTCCGTTAGCCGGATTGCCTTTTTCTTGTTCAACACTGCCTTTTTCCCTGATATGACCTGGAGCAGAATGATGCTTATTATGTGGGGTGGTTTGCGTTTCGATTTGGCAGCTACACTCTATTCCAATTCGCTGTTTATTCTTTTGATGATCACGCCACTGACGCTCCGCTTCAAACCAGCTTACCGTAAATTACTGTTCTGGGTTTTTGTCATCTTTAACACTATCGCGATGGCAGTTAATTCGGCAGACATTATCTATTATCGCTTTACGCTTCGTAGAACCACTCTGAGTGTACTCGACCAGTTTGAGAACGAGACGAATATGGGTGCCTTATTTCTTCAGTTTATCTTGGATTACTGGTATGTGTTTTTGCTTTTCGTTGGATTAGTCGTGCTATTGGTAATAGGCGCGCGAAAACTGATTCAATACAAAGGCCCGCAATTGAAAAAACCAATCGCATTTTATGGATTTGGCATCTTGGGCTTTTTAGTTTCGATTGGGCTTTTCATTGGTGGCGCCCGTGGTGGCTTTCGCGAAAGCACACGACCCATTACGTTGAGTAATGCAGCTGCGTATGCTACCGAACCCAAAGATGTTAATCTGGTTCTGAATACACCATTTGCCTTGATGAGAACGGCTAAAGCCAACGTCATTCAGAAGGTGAATTATTTTACTAATGAAGAGGAATTGAATAAAGTTTTTTCTCCCCTTCGTTTGCCGGATACAACACGCACATTCAACAAAAAGAATGTGGTAGTCATTATTCTGGAAAGTTTTTCAAAGGAGTTTGTTGGAGCTTACCATCCGGACAAAATAAATCATCCGGGCTATACACCATTTTTAGATTCGCTTATTGGTTTCAGTCATGCTTTTCAATATTCCATGGCCAACGGCCGCAAGTCGATCGATGCCATGCCTTCGGTGATCGCGAGCATTCCATCCATAGAAGTGCCTTTTGTGCTTTCTCATTTTTCGGGTAATAAAATCAATAGCTTGTCCAATTTGCTTCGCGAGAAAGGATACTACAGTGCCTTTTTTCACGGTGCGCCTAATGGATCCATGGGCTTTGATGCTTTTGCCCGACAAAGTGGGTTTAATGATTATTTCGGAAAGGATGAATACAACCACAACGAAGATTTTGATGGCATCTGGGGTATATGGGATGAAAAGTTTATGCAATACTTCGCCCAGAAGATGAACACCTTTCAGCAGCCGTTTTATGCCAACCTGTTTACGCTTTCATCGCATCATCCGTATCAATTGCCTGAAGAATACCAAAATACATTTAAGGGCGGGCCACGTTTGGTGCATCGCACGATAGAGTACTCAGACATGGCTTTGAGAAAATTCTTTGCAACTGCCTCCACGATGCCTTGGTTTAAGAATACGTTGTTTGTTCTTACGGCCGATCACGCTTCCGCGGAAATCGTGCACCCGGAGTACAACACCGCTTGGGGTTATTTTTCGATTCCGATTATTTTTTATGAACCAAGTGTGTCGAAAGGCTCATTTCAAAATCAATTGATTCAACAGGTGGATATCATGCCTACAGTACTTTCCTATCTCGGCTACGATCAACCGTATGTGTCATTTGGTAGAAATATTTTCAATCCACACGAGATGCCTTTCGCATTCACCTACCTGAACAACCAATATCAATTTTTTCAGGGCAACTACTTGCTACAGTTTGATGGAAGTAAGTCCACCGCTTTGTATGACTTTAAGTCGGATCTATTTTTAAAAAAGAATTTGCTTCCAACGCTGCCAGATACCGTGAGCAAAATGGAAACGAAGCTGAAAGCATTTATTCAGCAGTATAACAACCGCATGGTAGATAATAACCTGACCCGCGAGGGTAGTCAAATGAAAGTAGCGCGCCCCAAATAGGAAACTTTACGCCAGGTTGTGATAAACGTTTTGCACGTCATCATCGGCCTCCAGTGCTTCAATGCACTTCAACACTTCATCTTGTTCGGCTTCGCCTAATTCTTTGGTAGTGGTAGGAATATATTGTAGCTCGGAGCTTTTGGCTTCCAGTTTCTTGGATTCTAAAAACTTTACCATGTGACCGAACTCGGCAAACTTGGTATAGATGATGGTTTCTTCTTCATCTCGCTGGATATCTTCGGCACCGGCATCAATCAAATCCAATTCCAACTCACCCAGATTTAGTTTGGAAGGATCGAATTTGAAAACTCCTTTGCGTTCGAACATAAATGATACCGATCCCGAATTGCCCATACTGCCGTCATTCTTGGAAAAATGAAGGCGCACATTCGCTACTGTGCGGGTAGGGTTATCGGTAGCACATTCTACGATTACCGGCACACCGTGTGGTGCGTAGCCTTCGTAGATTACTTCTTGAAAATCCTTTTCTTCTTTCGAGGAGGCGCGCTTAATGGCGGAATCTACCCGATCCTTGGGCATGTTTACACCTTTCGCATTTTGAATCGCCATCCGCAGCTTAGGGTTGTTATCGGGGTTGGGGCCACCGTTTTTTACAGCCATGGCAATGTCTTTGCCAATGCGGGTAAAAGCTTTTGCCATCTTATCAAAGCGGGCAAACATTTTGTGCTTTCGTTTTTCAAATATACGTCCCATAGGTATCGGTTATTTTCGTGCGGCAAAAATAGAAATTATTAGAATCAAAAATAGCCCGGGCTGATTACAAATCCGTGGCAGAGAAAGTATCGCCTTGCGCCATATCTCCAGTCTTAAAGCCTTTCGAAAACCAGCGTACGCGTTGTTCTGAAGTGCCATGTGTAAATGAATCGGGTACTACTTGTCCCTGAAATTGCTTTTGCAGGCGATCGTCTCCAATCGCTGCCGCTGCATTCAGCGCTTCTTCAATGTCACCTTCTTCAATAAAACCACGGTCGTCTTTCGCATAGTGTGCCCACATGCCCGCAAGAAAATCAGCTTGAAGCTCCAGCTTGACTGAAAGTTTATTGTATTCTTCCTCACTCAACTTTTCGCGCATAGCATGCACTTTGTCGGTAATACCTCGCAAATGTTGAATATGGTGCCCCACTTCGTGCGCGATCACATACGCTTGAGCGAAATCGCCCGGAGCGTTGAGTTGATTTTTCAATTCCTCATAGAAACTCAGGTCGATGTAAACCCGCTCATCGGCACTGCAATAAAATGGCCCTGATGCCGAAGTAGCCGATCCGCAACCGGATTGGGTTTGGCCTCGAAATAATTCTAATGTAGGAAAACGATAACCGGGTAATTGCGCCTGCCAAACATCTTCGGTGGAAGCCAACACCACGCTGACAAACTGCTTTAGCTCTTCTTCTTCAGGGCTAGACGCTAATGTAACGGATTGGGTTGGCCCTGAATCAATATTGGTTTGCTGAAGCAATGTAAGTGGATTAGTGCCCGTCAGCCAACTGATCAGCAAGATTACCACCACCATGCCCAAACCGCCTTTGCTCAACAGCCCACCCGGCAATCCACCTCCGCCACCACTGCTGCCGCGTTGGTCATCTACATTCGAGCTTTGTCTTCTTCCAGTCCATTTCATAAGAGATGAGGTTTAGTTATGAAGAATCAACGTTTTAGAAAGTTACCTGTACTGTCACCGTTTCGCCTCCGCGTTTTACTTTCACCGGCACGGTTTGCCCTTTTTCAAATTTAGAAAGAGAATCCATGTACGCCTGAATGTCTTTGATGGCATAATCGCCAATCTGAATGATCACATCACCGGCAAGGATTCCACCTTTCTGAGCAGGCTTGCCCTCTGTAACGCCATCCACTTTTAATCCTTCCTCATTGGAAGTATAGCTGGGCATGACACCCATCGTCACTTTAAATGATCGGGCAGAACTCATGGATTTATTTTTTGTAGTGAGGAAGGCCAACTTAGGCTGACCATTTAATTTTTCAGTTAAGCGAATGATCAAATCCAAAATTTGTTTTTCACCTTCCACATTGATTTTCTCAACGTCATCCGAAGGCTTATGGTAATCGCTATGCGAACCTGTAAAGAAGTGAAGCACCGGAATATTCTTCAGATAAAAGGAAGTGTGATCGGATGGTCCCACTCCGGCAGAATCAGTTTTAATTTTTAATTGATCGCTGGAAAGATTTTTGAGCAAAGGCTCCCACACAGGGCTTGTACCGGTGCCACTCACAGCCAGACTCTTAGTTGCTGGATCTAAACGACCAACCATATCCATGTTGATCATGTAAGTGATTTTTTCTAATGGGATAGTGGGTTGTTCGGTGAAAAACTTGGAGCCATACAAACCCAATTCTTCGCCACTAAAGCAGATGAATAAAAAGTTGATGGATTCTTTTACTTTGTTGGTTTGGAAATACCGAGCCAATTCTAAAACTCCGGCTACGCCCGAAGCATTATCATCGGCTCCATTATGGATTTTATTTTGTGGATTAGCATCTAATGAGCTCCCTTGATTTCCTAAACCAAGGTGGTCGTAATGCGCCCCAATCACCACCGTGTAAGGTGCTTTGTTGTCAATGAATCCAACAACGTTGTAAGCGGTGCCCTCAGCTCCGGTGCCATGCGCTCCCGCTTTGAATGTAAACTTCTGGCTATAGCCTTTTCCATCACCTTTTGGCAACACGCCCATCTCTTTCCATTGCGATTGAATGTAATGTAATGCCAGCTTTTCTCCGGCTGTGCCGGTGCCTCTGCCTTCCAGCGAATCGCTGGATAATACTTCAATGTGTTTTTTGATTCGGACGGAACTAACCTGAGCGGAGAGGTTGACGGAAATTAAAATTCCCATCAGGAAGAGCAATGATTTTTGCATGGTTAAATCGGTTGATATAGACTGGAAATTTACATCCTTAATCTCTTTTTTACTGCCCGCTAAAGGTTTATTTTTGAATTATTCCTATTACGTATGCCAACACCCAAACTCGTTTTACTCACCGATTTTTCTGAATTGTCAAAAATCGCCATTAAGTTTGCCATTCAAATGGCTGCACCCGTTCAAGCGGAGTTTACCATTCTTAACATCATTCGTTTTGATGGTGTACAAAAGACGAACTTGCGCATGAAGCAAATCGAGAAGACGATGGTGCAGGTGGCGGAAGAGGAGGGAAATGCGCTGATCGAAGAATTGCGCAAAGAAATTAAAGGAAATTACAAAATTGAATTTAAAGCCATTCGCGCACACACCGTTGCCGAAATGGTGAAACGCTATACCGATAAAAACAGAACCAACATTGTGGTGATGGGTTCGCGTGGGGCCAGCGCTTTGAAGAAAGTGCGTTTAGGCGGCACGACCGTTTCTGTAATTGATGATTGCAATGTGCCAGTGATGGCCATTCCGGAATTTGCCAAGTATAAAAATCTGGAGCACATTGTGTATGCTTCTGATTTGAAAGACACACAAAAAGAACTCGACCTGATTGTGGAGTTCGCACAGATCTATGGCTCGAGTGTGCACATGATTCACGTTACGCCCAGCATCGACAAAAAAGTGGAGGCTGCCAAGGCACAAGTAGAGGAAATCATCAAAAAGGTGAACTATAAGAAATTAGATTTCAAACTGATTTTGGAAGATGATATTCCGAAGGCAATTGATAACTATATCAAGTTGACTAATGCCGATTTGCTGACGACATTTACTCACAAGCTTAGTCTGGAAGAAAAACTATTCGCGAAAAGCGTGACCCGCACGTTGGCTTATTTGGGATCCATACCACTTTTAGCCATCAAGCGGAAGTAGTTTTTACTTTCCGGCTTGCTTTAAAACAGCAAAGCGATAGACAGCCAAGCCTACGATCACCAGGCAGCACAGCAACACAAATAACTTTTCAGCATCCAGCCAGTCGATGGGGCGATCTTGTAATTTGGGATCGGTGATTACACTGTGTAGTACCAATGGCACGATGGCAAAATAGGAGAGGTAGTGAAACTTCCGCCACACCGAAGATTGAATTTGCTGCTTGAAGTACGAACTGATCACCACCATTCCCAACAAATAAAAAGCAATTGACCCAAATGTATTGGCCAGCGGTTGATGTTGTGTCCAGGCAGGTAAAAGCAAATCGCCCCAGCTAAAGCCGGAAAGTGGATCAAGCGGAATCAGGACAATGTGTAAGAGTATAGCGATGGCTGCTGAATATCCGGTGAACTTATGTAATTGCAGAAAGGTAATGCCTTTCGGCAGAGAATAGGAAACATTCGTCCAGATGCAAATACCTACAATGAAATTGGACGCCAGAGCGGCCAAACCAATCATACCAATAATGCCGGATATTTCAATGGTTTCCATAGCTATTAGAATTCAGCGCTTTTTGGGAAACGAGGGAAAGGAATTACATCACGTATGTTGGTCATGCCCGTAACAAACAACATTAATCGCTCAAAGCCAAGTCCAAAACCGCTATGGGGAGCTGTTCCAAACTTTCTTAATTCCATGTACCACCATAAATCTTTTTCAGGAAGCTTCAATTCTTCCACACGTTTTGCAAGATTTTCATAACGCTCTTCGCGTTGCGATCCGCCAATGATTTCGCCAATGCCCGGAAAAAGCACATCCATCGCAGCTACCGTTTTGCCGTCCTCATTTTGGCGCATGTAAAATGATTTGATTTCCTTCGGATAGTTGTAGAGAATCACCGGCTTCTTAAAATGCTTTTCTACCAGATAGCGCTCGTGTTCCGATTGCAAATCGGCACCCCATTGGTCGATGAGATATTGAAACTTCTTTTTCTTGTTGGGCGTAGAGTTTCGGAGAATGTCGATGGCTTCGGTATAGGTGAGTCGCTGAAAATCATTTTCAACTACAAACTTCAATCGCTCCAGCAAGCTGAGTTCGTTGCGCTGATCTTGCGGCTTGGCAGCATCTTCTTCCTGAGCCCGTTTGTTCAGAAAATCCAAATCATCGGCACAATTGGTCAACGCATACTTCACCAAATATTGAAGCAGGTCGGTAGCCAACTGCATGTTATCTTCAATGTCATAGAAAGCCATTTCAGGCTCAATCATCCAAAACTCGGCCAAATGGCGAGTCGTGTTTGAGTTTTCAGCACGGAACGTAGGACCGAATGTATAAATTTCGCCCAACGCCATCGCGTATGTTTCACCTTCCAGCTGGCCCGACACCGTCAGGTTGGTTTCTTTGCCGAAGAAGTCTTCCTTATGATTGATGTGTCCGTCTTCGGTGCGAGGCGGTTGATTGATGTCCAGCGCGGTTACCCGAAACATATCTCCTGCACCCTCCGCATCTGATCCGGTAATGATCGGGGTGTGTACATATTTAAACCCACGATCATTAAAAAACTGATGAATGGCAAAAGCCATCGCATGACGCATGCGCATGACCGCGCTGATGGTGTTTGTGCGGGGGCGGAGATGCGCAATTTCGCGAAGGAATTCTAACGAGTGTTTTTTGGGTTGCAGAGGGAATTTCTCTGCATCACTATCGCCCAATATTTCTAGTTTACTTACTTTTACTTCAGCTGACTGCCCTTTACCAAGAGAGGGGATGAGTTCACCGGCCACAGAAATGCAAGAGCCGGTAGTAATCCTTTTTAGAGTACCTTCGTCCAGTGAATCAAGGGCTACTACCGCCTGCACATTGTGGATGCATGAGCCATCGTTGATAGCAATAAATTGATTGTTGCGGAAAGTGCGCACCCAGCCCTGTACTTTTACTTGCTGCCCCTGTGGGGTCATAGCCAGTAATTCTTTGATTCGAGTTCTCTTCATTTTCTTTAATTTTTGAAAGGTAACACTTTGAAAGTGTGACGGATCGCAAAACAAGGCATTTTGAATTTTTAATCAAAGAGAAATATCAGAAGCAGTAAAACGAAATCTTCATTTTACCCATCCTCAACAACGGCTAACTAATAACTACATAACTATTTTACATCATCTGTCGAATTAATAACTTGCAAGCTGATATGCAGCGTTTAGGACTTAATCAATCACTTCAGCAAAAACTGTCTCCCCAACAGATTCAGTTTATCAAGCTATTGCAAGTGCCTACCGCGGAACTCGAAAACCGGATTGAAGAAGAACTGGAAATAAACCCCGTATTGGAGCAAGGCGAGGACGATGACCGAGGGGTGGATGATAGCCATCCGGATGAATTATCTACGGACGAATCAGCAGATGGCGATGCGGCTTCAGAAGAGGTCAATCCCAATGATGAAATCGATATCAACGACTATTTGCGGGATGATGATTACGGCAGTTATAAAACTTATAACGATGGCGATGATGACGATGACCGTGAATCGCCCGTAGCTACTTCTACTTCCTTGCATGATACGTTGATGACCCAATTAGGCTTTTTGGGGTTGAATGACAAGGATTATACCATTGGAAAGCAATTAATTGGTAGCATTGAAGGGGATGGTTATATCCGCAGGGAGTTGGACTCCATTGTGAATGACCTTGCGTTTTCGCAAGGCATTGAAACTAACTTAGAGGAAGTAGAGGCGATCCTTCGGAAGATACAATCTTTTGACCCGTCCGGAATCGCTGCCCGAAATCTACAGGAGTGCCTTTTGCTACAATTGGAACGGATGGACGATGGGCAGGATGTAGATGTGATTGTCGCGAAGCGCATTTTAAATGAGTGCTACGAAGAATTTACCAGAAAGCACTACCCCCGAATTCAGAAGAAACTTGACTTAGATGACGAGGATTACATCAAAGATGCCATCGAACTGATTGTGCGACTCAACCCCAAACCGGGCGGAGAAGTAACCTCCGGCATGGTCAAAAATCAGTATGTCATTCCCGACTTTATTTTGGTTAATAATAACGGCAAACTAGAGCTATCATTGAATTCCAGAAATGCTCCGGAGCTTCGCATCAGCCGCTCTTATAACGAGATGTTTCATGCGTATGAAAAGAGCGACAAAAAAGATAAAAAATTACGTGAGGCCGTTGCATTTGTAAAGCAAAAGTTGGATTCGGCTAAGTGGTTTATCGATGCCATTCGCCAGCGGCAAATTACCCTGCTGAAAACCATGCGTGCCATTGTGGATTTTCAGTATGAATATTTTCAGGAGGGTGACGAAACGAAACTGAAGCCCATGATTTTGAAAGACGTGGCCCAACTGATTGGGATGGATATTTCTACCGTGAGTCGGGTGGCGAGTAGTAAAACTGTGCAAACCGATTTTGGTATTTTTCCGCTCAAATATTTCTTCTCAGAAGGAATCACAACTGATTCCGGTGAAGAAGTGAGTAGCCGCGAGGTAAAGCAGATTATCAAAGACATTATCGATGCTGAAGATAAGAACAAGCCTTTAGCTGATGATAAACTGGAGGAAATGCTAAATGAAAAGGGTTATAACATAGCCCGCAGAACGGTGGCTAAATACCGCGAGCAACTGAATATTCCGGTGGCACGTTTACGAAGAGAATTTAAATCAGGTGAAGAGCGCAGCTAAAATCATCTCTATTATTTTTCATCCCCTTTTGCTGCCTACCTACATGGTGCTGGTGTTGCAGAAGTATCTGCCCGCAATGCTTATGATTCGGGCTGAATTTAGCCTGACTATCGTCAGCCTGATCTTTGTTTTCACGTTTGTTATGCCCGTTATCAATTTGTTGATGATGAAGTATTTTGGAAATGTGAATAGTATCACTTTAGAAGAGCGAAAGCAACGGGTATTGCCTTTTACATTCATTGCACTACTCTATATCCTTGTTACATTTTTGTTCTATTATAAACTTCCCTTTAGTCAAAACTTCAATAAATTAATGGTAATCATCACAGCTATGGTGGTGGTATCTTGGGCAATTACGTTCTTTTTTAAAATCAGCGTTCACAGCCTGGCTATTTGTGGCGGATTGGGGATGCTATTGCCACTCAATATGGCTACTGAACAACAGGACTTATTATTGCCTACGGTGGTGTTGATCATTGTAAGTGGATTGGTCATGTCCTCGCGGTTGTTTTTAAATGCTCATTCGCCTCGGGAAGTAATGTATGGTGGTGTTACCGGATTTTTAATCGGCTTTGGGGGAATACTTCTTTTCTTTTAGTACTCTATTCAAAAGATATAAAACCAAATTTTTCGAATCATGAACTTTCAATACCTCACCTACCAAGTAACCAACGGAGTGGCGTTGATTAAACTCAATCGTCCGGATGTTTATAATGCGCTGAACGATGCCATTACATTTGAATTGCAGGATGCACTGAAGGCAGTGGCGAAAGATGATCAGGTGAGAGTAGTCGTTTTAACCGGTGAAGGAAAGGCTTTTTGCTCGGGTCAGGATTTGAAAGACAGTGCGGCTAAAGGAAAACGTTCGTTCATGGATTCATTATCGAAGCGATATAATCCCATCATTAGCGCCATGCGACAATTACCTAAGCCCATCATTTGCCGATTGAATGGAGTGGCGGCAGGTGCCGGTTGTTCTTTGGCATTGGCATGCGATATGATTGTAGCATCGGAAGAAGCCACACTGATAGAAGTTTTCATTAATATAGGTCTTGTGCCCGATTCAGGTTCGGCCTATTTCTTACCCCGGCTGGTAGGTATGGCCAAGGCATTTGAATTATGCAGCATGGGAAATAAAGTAAAAGCTTCCGAGGCTTTGGCGATGGGCTTGGTTAACAAGGTGGTGGCAGCGGATAAACTTGATGAGGCCATTAGCGAATACACTCAATATTTTGCTGCGGCTCCAACCAAAGCTATTGGATTGATCAAAAAGATGTTGAATAAATCCACCACTTCCACATTAGATGAAATGTTGGAGTACGAAGCTTACAGTCAGGAAATTGCAGGTGCCACCAGCGATCACAAAGAGGGCGTGCAAGCGTTTCTGGAAAAAAGAAAGCCGGCTTTCACCGGCAAATAATTTAAATATTTTTATTGTTCCTGTTAAAAACCACTTAATGAAATACCGATCGTGAGGGTATTCATCTTTGTTTGGTTAGGTCCTTTATTTTCCTGAAAAATAGGAGTGGCATTGTAATAACCAAATAAACTGAACGATCCGATCCCTACTTTTCCATAATATCCGAATCGAACCGGGCTGATTCCATGAGATTGTGCGTCTTTAGCGGTCACACTCTCTCCGTTTACCGAATAGTTTACTTTCGTGTGCGTTTCGAACAAAACGCCTAGTCGAATGCCAGCCGTTACGTGAATGCTTCGAGCTGGATCGTTGGGTTTCGTGTCAAATCGAAATTCAGCCGGCATAATTTCCAAGTAGTTCATAATCACCATGCTTTTATCAGCATTGGGCATGCCCAACTCGCTGGCTGGCAACAGTCGGTAGGTTCCGTCCCCGCCCACAAGTTTATCTAAAGTATAGTTATTAGTTAACTTATATCGCTCCAAGCTAAGCCCAAATGTAGGGCGGTAGCTAAATTTCGTATTCCACAAGCGAATTGGGTATTGATAATATAAGTTAAGTGTTCTGGAACCCCAGAATCCTTGCTCAAAATTGGCCGGAGTACTGCCCTGAGCCCTATTAAAACCGAACTCAATCAGAAAGGCTCCGGGCAAATCGGGGCGTTTAACTCTTTGTTTCTTCTCCTGTGCTTGCAAGGAAAAAGCGATAAACAAAAGGAGGAAAGAAGCTGAAATGGTTCGAAACATAGATTTTTTTTAATTTGGAACGGCAAAAATACACGATTAGTACTCAGTGGCCAAAATCAACACTTGCCTTACGCATTTATTCTATTAAATTTGCCGACCAATTACTAAACGAAAGATGCAAACGGGCATCAAATAGTTTTGAAAGAATGGTGAAATGGGCCTGTAGCTTAACTGAATAGAGCATCTGACTACGGATCAGAAGGTTGGGGGTTTGAATCCCTCCAAGCCCACTTTTTTAGCCTTAGACAATAATTATAGTATTGTCAATGTTATTTAAACGATTTAAAACTTTCCTGTCAATCAATTAGTCTTAGGTGAAGCTGAATATTTCAAATGGTTAGAAAGGCTAAGGATATGTATAAGGGTTTGATCGTTGTTTTTTGGGCGTTCATAGCCATTTCCATCACCTCCTGTGATGATCGGGGGCTCTTGCAAGCAGATGAAAACTTTTCTTCCGGTGGATTACAGACTATTTATGTAGATACCTTTTCGGTAGTTACTTCAACGGTTTTCATGGATTCACTGCCTACTTCTTCCAAAGGTACACTGTTGGTAGGTGGTTATAGAGACAACTATCTCGGCAAAATTAATTCGGGTACTTATTTTCAGATTGGTTACTTTTCTCCTTTTACACCTGCTACTAGCAGTATCTACGATTCCATCGGTCTTATTCTACCTTATAATGGCCAATACTATGGTGATACCACCAAGATGATGACTATCAACGTTAGTGAGTTAACTGATCCGGTTAATCAACGCTATCTTCCTCCTTACGTACCTAATGATAAGGTATCCATTCTCAATCCCACCTTTGCACTTTATAATACGAGTAAGGTAGGTTATTCAAATGTTATCATGGCATCTAAAACAACGGCCACGTTCCCCAACCGTGATTCAATCTTTGTTCGGTTGCCAGATGCGCTGGGAATGAAATTTTATTCCATTCAAGATAATATTCCGGATGTTGTCAAATTTCAAGCGACCTCCAATTTCGGAGTCATTTCTAATTGGTTTGTAGAAAGTTATTTTAAAGGATTAAATATCTCCGTACCTTCTTCGACTGATGCAAGCATCGTTGGGTTTGGTTCGGCCAAACTCAAAGTCCGGTTATATTACCGTAAGTTCGTCAATGATATATTGACAAATACATATGTAGATTTTCCACTAACCAATTCGTTTAATCAATTTAATCAAATCAGTGCCGATCGTTCGGGAACACCAGTAGCTACGTTGGCATCTGCCAAAGTTTTACCCAGTGAATCCACTGGAAATGTTTCTTTTGTGCAATCAGGTATAGGATTATATACTAAAGTCGAGTTCCCTTCCGTAAAAGGCTTTTTAAAGAAAAATCGATATGTGATTTTAGATGCGATCTTGGAAGTGCCGTTGGCGCCCGGTACGTATGGTGCCTCAACACCTCCCATTAATATTTTAGCAAGCTATACCACAGATGTTTCCAACATTATCTCCGGAGGCGTACCTGGAAACGGAAATGATGTGTTGAAGGCCTCTATCCGTTACGATCGCGAGTATTCTACCAATACCAAGTATTTGTTTTCCATGACCACCTTCTTTAACAATGAAATAAAGTCAAACGCGCCAGTGATAACACCGCTGGCTCTAGTTTCGCCCAATTTATTTGCGGAAGTCAATAGAGTGGTTATCGGCAACCGATTTCACCCGACCAATAAAATTAAACTGAAAATCTACTACACTCAATATGGAACAAATTAGTAAAGCTATGAAGAAGATATCCTTCGTATTCTCTATAGGGTCAATCGCCTTGTTGGCTCTTATGTTGGCAGCTTGCGGAAGCGATTCAACAACAACTACTACCAAGAAAGGATCTTGGGATAAAAAAGCAGACTTCGGTGGAATAACCCGGGGTAATGCAGTAGGTTTTGTTATTGATAATAAAGCGTATGTGGTAGGTGGCTATAATGCCGATGGCAATAAGCGATTAAATGATATGTGGCAATACGATGCTACTGCTAACAGTTGGATCAAGAAGGCGGATTTTCCGGGTACTGCCAGAAGTCAGGCTGTAGCTTTCGTAATCGGTGGCAAAGGATATGTTGGCACTGGTTTGGATGATGCATCCAACCGTTTGAAAGATTTTTATGAGTACAATCCGGCTACCAATTTGTGGACCAAAATCGCTGACTTTGCAGATGGTACTACTTTTGGAGCACGCTATGGATGTGTAGCTTTTTCAGTTAGCAACAGAGGTTTTGTGGGAGCTGGATACAATGGAAACGCTCAAAGTGATTTGTGGGAATATCTGCCTGGAACAAATACATGGGTACAACGCGCAAGCCTTTCTGCAAAGCGTGTCAATGCAGCAGCATTTGTTATAGACAATGCAGCGTATGTCATTGGTGGAACGAACAATAATACAACAGTTAAAAATGTAGAAAAATATGTGCCAGTTGCTGATGCCTCTGGTGCGTGGGAACAAAAAGCACAATTGACTCAGCGCGATAAGAATGGAAATACGATTGCCCAGCCTTTGTCAAGAGATTTTGCAGGAACCTTTACAATCGATGGCTTGGGTTATATTACTACAGGATCAGTAGGAGGAGCTGCTTTTGGTGATACATGGCAATACAATCCGGTAACTGACGTATGGGTAGAATATTATTCATTAAGCAAAGAAGCTTCCTCACGTGATGGGGCAGTGACTTTTGCCATTGGAAACTTCGGTTATATCACTACCGGAAGATCTGGAAACTCTCGCTTTGATGACACTTGGGTATTTGATCCACTCGGAGACGAAGGAACGAACGGAAACGGATTGTAGTAGATTCTAGTTTCTGAATGTAGAGGCCAAGGCACTTGTTGCTTTGGCCTTTATTATTTCTAAGTCGATTAAAGGTGTATCAACCTCCTTCGCTAACTCGTCCCATTTTCTTAATTGAATGCTGGCTTCGAAAAGCGGATCTTGCTCAAACGAATCAGCTTCTTCCGATGTCATCTTGCCGCCCTGATATTCCAGCGTTCGCTTACTTGCCTCTGAAAGATTATTGTAATAGTCCGGATAACGAAAGGTAAGATAGCGTTTGGCTTCAACATGGTTTTCTACCAGCTTGGCAATTCGTTCAGAAAATCCTTTTTCGCGTAAGTAGTCGGCACCAATTTTTTCGTGGCTCTTTACGCCATAGCCGCCCATGTTGCTGGCAGTGTTTCTGCTGACACAAATATGCCCGATGTCGTGAAAGAAAGCGGCCAAAATCACCTCATCATCAAATCCTCCTTGTATCGCTAATTGAGCGGTTTGCGACATGTGTTCTATCTGCGAAATGGCTTCGCCTATATAATCTTCATTACCATATTTCTCATACAAAGCGAATATCTCATTGACGGTGTTTTGTGCACTCATAAGCAGGTTTGTTATAAACTTCAAGTTAGCGTGGTGTTTTCAAGATAGTAATAACGACACATTAAGAAATAATTAATTCGTCAAGCATTGGATGGAAATGGATAATTTTATCTCCTACTTGTTTCAAATTTCAAAATCCTATGATTGACCTGATTGTGTTTGACCTTGCCGGAACCACCGTGAAAGAGAATTTCGATGTGCAGCGTGTTCTTAAAAATTCGTTTGAGAAGGTTGGGTTATCGATTTCCATCGAGCAAGCCAATAAGGTAATGGGTATTCCGAAACCGGTGGCGATTACGCAACTCCTCGAATCCTTGAACTATCCCAATATATCTAATTCTTTTGTTGAGCAGATTCATTCTGATTTTGTCAGCTCCATGATTGCGTTCTATCAAAATGATTCAACCGTAGAAGAAAATGAGGGTGTGAGTGATACATTTAGAAAACTAAAGCAGCACGGAATAAAAGTAGTGGTAGATACCGGATTTGATCGGCCCATTGTGAATGCACTTTTAGCACGCATGGCATGGGAAACGAATGGGTTGATCGAAGGCAGCATCACGAGCGATGAAGTAGAAAACGGAAGGCCACATCCTGATATGATATTTAAGGCGATGAAGTTGACCGGAGTTACTGATGCTAAACGAGTGGCTAAAGTAGGAGATACGCTATCGGACTTGGGCGAGGGTACGGCTGCCGGTTGCGGATTTGTGATTGGAATTACTTCCGGAGCATTTACACACGAACAGTTAGCGGCTGCTCCACATACGCATATTATTCAGCGCATTCCAGAAGTATTGCAAATTGTTGGTGTGGAAAACTAACGGAGCGTAGCTTTCCAGGATTTGTGCTTGTAGTGAAAATAGATCATCGATCCGGTGATGAGCAGTGTGCCTGTGGCAGATACAATGTAGCCTCCTGAAATAAAGAAATTCAGCCAACTGAGATTGGCGTAACCAAACTCTTTGAAGAAAAGAACACTCACGCTTCCCAAGTATCCAAACGAATCGGCCACATACATAATAAACCCAACCGTGCTGGTGTATTGAAAGGCTGCAATTAGCCGATCGAAGAAAATGCTATTGAAAGGAATATAGCCGAGATACAAACCTAAACCAATCAGCACCATCCAGATTTTAGGTTCAATCATTTGCAATTGAAAAAGGTAATTGGCCACTCCAATTAATATCATTCCAAATGCAATGATGAGGTGATTGACCATTAAAGCGAGTTGATTGTTTTTGATGAGCATTAAACTTCCCATACATACCAACACAATAATGGATACTGGTATCTCGGTGCTGGTGTAAATGGAGGGATCGTTGCCCATATTTAATGACTTCCAAATTTCGGCTGAAAAATTGTCCCTAAAATCCCGAAAGGCTGTTAGTAGAACATACGCTAGTACAAACAGAATAATGCCTGGCAAAAAGGTAGTCGTAAATGCTTTGCGCTCTTGCGCATTCATGGGGGCGCGCTTGGTGCGAAGTTGTTCGTCTAGAGCAGAAGGTGGAGGTACTTGGTTGAGGAGGTATAAAAAAAGTAAAAGTGGCAACGTAAATAAAGCGCTTGTTACAAAAGGCATCCAATATTCCGATGTACCCCAATCGCGCATAATGTAAGCGCCTACCGAACGGCAAAGCCCTGCAGAGAAAATGAAACTCACAGCAAGCGAAGCACCCAGCACTTCGGTCATTCGCCTGCCTTCCAGATATCCAAATACCATTCCCCAAACCATTCCAAGCGGAAGTCCATTCAGGAAAAGAAAAACAATGTTATATGGTGCTGGAACCAGTGCAAACAAAAGCCAGGCAACGCCAGCAATTCCCGCCATTAGTAAAATTCCAAAAGCACGTGAATGTGCTTTCAATTCAGAGATGACTTTGATGCCGATAAATTTGGAGAGAGCATAACCAATTACCTGAAAGGTGACCAGCCACACTTTGTAGCTGATGCCTGCAAAAAATAATCCTTCGAAGGTGGCGGCTGCAAACGTTTTACGAAAGGCATACACACAGGTATATAAACAAAACGCGGCCAGCGAAGCATAGATGGTAAACCAGATGCCATGCGTTTGGCTCAGCCAACGTTTAATGCGAGAGTCTGTCGGTTTCAAAATTCGATTCCTTTTCCACTAAAGTTAAAAGGTTTCCACTCACCATGATACAGAATGTGAATTTTTTTAAAGCCAATCTCGCATAATAATTGGGCTGAATTTTCAAATTGATTCACCAAGTCATCGGCATGGTGCGCATCTGAGCTGAGTGTAATGGGTATGTTGGCTTTTAGTAGTAATTCCAAAATCCACGGACTTGGGTAGGTAGTATCCGATTTTTTTTGGTAAATGCCTCTCGTATTTACTTCCACAATGGCGTTGGTTTTTGCAATGGCTAAAATAGTTTCTTTTACCTGTTGCTGATACCAAGTTTCATTTTCTGAAAAAAACTTATTGCCTTCGTTCTGAATCTTCATTTTATCCAAGTGCCCAATCACTGTAGGACAATCCTGTTCGATCATTTCGCGGGTTAGCTCGAAGTATCGTGTGAATGCGCGTTGATAATCATTTTGAAATATTTTTTCCAATCCATCAAGAAAACCTGTGTGTGGCCCATCAATTTCCCAGTGCTTTCCATTTTCATAGCGATCTACAAAATGAATGGACCCAATGGTGTAATCTAATCGATTTGAAAATTGTCGTGGGCCGATTATCTCGGGTATGAAGTCTATTTCTAAACAGGCATAAATTTCAATAGAATGTGTGTGTGCTTTTAAATTTTGAATGCTTGAGAGGTAATCATCCAGTCGATTTGCTTTCATACACCATGCACAATCAAATGGCACCGGAGCATGTGAGGAGAATCCCAAAACTTTTAAATGCAGTTGTTTAGCTTTTTCGATGTGCTGATCGAAGGTACTTTTGCCATCGCAATAGTTGCTGTGGGTATGATAATTGGCCCACATGGTTAGGGTTTTAAAATTTTAGCAATACTTTCTTCGGCATAACCAGCTGAAGTGGTCATCCCTTTTCCGCCAATGGCCGTGCGAATATGAATTCTATTTTCAATGTCCATTTCTACGATATCTTTTTCATTGTGCTGCGGATAAAATCCGGACCAGCTTTGCGCAATTTGGATTACATCAAAAGTAACAATTCGTTTGGCTTCATTCAACATCAATTGATTGATGTATTCGCTTTGCGAAAAACCTAGATCATCTGTTTTGTGCGCTTCCGCATATTCGTGGGAGTCGCCAATTATGATTGAGCCATCGATGGCCTTTTTAAATAAAATATGAATGCCCCACTTCTTCAATTCGGCAAGATGTGGAGGAGTTTGAACGGAAGTGTACGATGGGCACTCTTGAAATGACTCGTATCTTCGAATGGTAAGCCCTGTTAATATGTTTCCTTCCAACCGGACGGAAGCCATGGGTATTGTGCGCAGCATTTGCAATTTGCTTACAACAATACCGCTGTTTCTGAATAAATCAGCAAATAATAATTTAAACTCACCACCATTGCAAATGATGACATGATCGGCTGTGAACTTTTCTTTCAGATGACTTGAAACTATTACACGATCTTCATTCACTTCGCAATCAACAATAGTGGTAGATGGTTTATAGGTAAGGCTGGGAAATTTCTCAGACACATAAAACAGCAGTCGATGAATGAGTGTTTCCGGTTCGGCACTGAGTTCTTGTGGAAAGAACAGCGCTTCCTTGCAGTAGCTGCTATTCAAGGCAGGCCATTTTTCAAGACATTGAGAAGTTGTTAATAAGTGTGCTTCGTAGCCGCGATTATCCATTACTTTTTTTAGTTCATGGATCAGCTTAAGTTCCTCATCATCGGATGCAACGTATACGCTGCCATTGTTTCGAATGGAGATATCAAACTCAGATTGAATTTGCTGATAGGTGGCAATGCCTTTCAATCCATAGTTGAACCACTCAGAACCCATTCCGGAAGGAACTACTTGCCCGAAATTACGAACAGTAGCTTGTGTAGGGTATTGATCTTTTTCAGTGAGTAAGACTTTTTTACCTAAGCGAGCTGCATGATAGGCATGAAATGTTCCTAGCACACCGGCACCTACAATGATTACATCGAAATGATTTTGCATAATTTATATTCGAAGGTACAATATGATTAAACTTTATTATGTGAGGGTTATTGAATTGCGAATTTATTTAAGGGTTAGAAAATAAATGACGAGCATCACCACTTTTCTTTTGGAGTTGTTGACAGGATAATGAGGTTGTGATGCATCGAAAAAAACGGAATCGCCTTCGCGCAAAGCAATTTTAGCATCATTAATATAATAATCACAGTCGCCTGAAACGATGTATTTAAATTCAAAACCATCGGTAGTGGTGGGTTTCGATTGTGCATGGGGTTTGATAGAAAGCAAAACAGTTTCCATCGTGCAACTTTGTAGGGAGTGCGCAAAGATGTGTCGGTATTCAAATCCGTGCCTATCTTCTTTCTTGATTTGGCGATATTCTTTCTTCTTAAAATGAAGATATGATTGGTTTTTAGTGACGCTCATCGCATCAAAAAATTCGCTGGGTTTGATCTCCAGGGATTGTATTAAAGTAAAGAATACGGGCAACGAGGGGATCGTTCGCGTATTTTCAATTTTGGAAATAAGTCCTTTAGTCAGGTTGGTTCGCTCGCTCAGCGTTTGAAGCGTAATTCCTTTTTCAAGACGTAATGCTTTGATTCTCTTCGCAACAAGAGTGATCAATTCTTCATGAATCATAAATGTTTGTTTACTATTTGTAAACTTTTGGTTGAGTAGGCAAGCTAACGTGTAAATGTTACCTGATTGTTATTGAAAAGGCATCATTGATCGAAGGGAAAAGGCATTTTTTATAAATGCGCTTTAAGCCACCATTAATTTTTGTGCTTCGATCGGTTGAATCTTAACCGATCAATAACCTTGCTCTAAACTCAACGTCAATTGATAACTCAATCTTTGAGCAAGCTAATCTGACTAGCGAAAACTAAACCAATCACACTTATGCTTCAATTTTTACGATTAAAATTTCGTAAACAACTGCTGGTGCAAGGACTCTTGCCAGTTTTGTTTATGATCATGACAGCTACCGCTGCCATGGCACAGTATTCGGTCTCTGGAAGAGTACTTTCCGGAGAAGATCAAAGTCCACTGCCGGGCGTTAACATTTTGGTGAAGGGAACTACCAATGGCACGATTACTGATGGGGATGGTGCTTTTGTAATCAATGCACCTTCAGCGAACGATGTGCTTCTATTTTCTTTTGTGGGATTCACCACGCAGGAAGTAACAATCAGCAACAGAACGACTATTGAAGTAATATTGGTACCGGATGCCAAACAACTTACAGAAGTAGTGGTCACAGCATTAGGTATTGAGAAGAGTAAAGCAAAAGTAGGTTATGCCATTCAAGAAGTAAAAGGCCAAGACTTAATAAAGGCACGTGAGCCAAATGCGCTTAATTCAATGGTTGGAAAAGTAGCAGGATTAAGCATTGGAACATCTTCTGAAGTATTAGGTGCACCAGCAATTTCTCTAAGAGGAGCATCTCCACTTTTTGTTGTGGATGGAGTGCCAATAGTATCTGATACTTGGAATATCAGCCCGGACGATATAGAAAAGTATACTGTTTTGAAAGGACCGTCTGCATCTGCTTTGTATGGATCTAGAGGGATAAATGGAGCTATAATTATTACAACTAAACGAGGGTCGAAAGATAATCGTGGATTTTCTGTAGAGTACAATTCATCAACAATGATAGAAAATTCATTCTTAACAATACCGAAAGTTCAGGATGAATATGGCCCTGGTGATCATGGCCGCTATGCGTTTGGTGATGGAAGAGGTGCTGGAAAATATGATTCGGATTATGACATATGGGGCCCTCGTTTTGATGGTCAACTTCTCCCACAATACGATGGTGAATTTACACCGGGTGTTACTTATACCACTACATTTAAAAATGGAGAAACGTACACTGGAAACATTAAACCTACGCCCTGGGTGGCTAGAGGTAAAGATAACTTAAGCCGTTTTTTAGAGGCTGGTTTACTTTCAACGAATAACGTTGCAATTTCAGCAAGTGGTGATAAGTATGATCTTCGCTTTTCTTACACGCATACATACCAGAAGGGTCAAGTTCCCAACACTCGATTGAATGCAGACAACTTTAACATTTCTGCTGGATTTGATTTCTCCGAAAAACTAAGATTGGAATCAAATATTAACTACAATCGTCAATACACACCCAATTTTCCGGACGTACAGTATGGTCCCAATAGTATGATTTACAATATTATTATCTGGGGTGGTGCCGATTGGGATATTGAGGATATGAAAGATTATTGGCAGCCTGGCAAAGAGGGGATTCAGCAGAAGTATGCTGAATATACGCGCTATAATAACCCATACTTTTTAACCAAAGAATGGTTGAGAGGACATAATAAGTCGGATATATATGGTACTATTTCATTAAAATATAAGGTTGCGGATTTCTTAGAGTTAATGGCTCGTACTTCAGTTACCACCTATGATGTGTATCGCAACGAGAAATTTCCATATTCGGCAACCGTTTACGATCGCGAACAAGCAAAAGGAGATTATCGTGAAGATTATAGAAACTTGTTTGAAAATAACACGGATGTATTAGCAACATTTAACAAAAAAATCACTCAGGACATTCAGCTCAATGCATCAATCGGAGGTAACATCCGTACATACGATTATCGCTCTTCATACATTACAACAGACTATTTGAATGTGCCGGCCTCATCACTAACACCGGGAGCATATACATTTGATAACACATTGAATCCACTGAAAGCATACAATTATAACTCTCCAATGTCAGTGTATAGCGGCTACTGGTTTGTAGATGCAGCTTACAAGGAATGGATTACTCTTTCATTAACTGGTCGATGGGATAAACATTCCACCCTTCCATCTGCCAAGAATATAGGTTTCTACCCTTCTGTGTCTCTCAGTTCAGTTCTCTCTCAAGCTATCAAACTACCTGAAGTAATCTCTTTTTTGAAGTTACGTGCTTCATATGCTCAAGTAAATAGAGGTTTCTCAAGATCTACCATTGGGCCCACGCCTAACGCTTCTTATCCTTTAGGTTATGGTTCAAGTTATATAACACCTTATGATGGACCTGATTATTCAAATTCAGCTGTATACTCAACTCCTTTGGTTTATGATAATAAGCCAGGCGCGTATTACCCAACAGTACTTACTAATAGCAACCTAGAAACTTATCAGACATCAGGTACTGAGTTTGGCATGGACGTTAGATTTTTTTCAAACAAGATAGGTCTTGATGTCACGTACTTCGATATGATTGATGGACCTCAGATTTCGCCTCTATCTTTGGCTAGTTCTACCGGATATACTGGATACTTAACAAACGGAGAAAAAACACAACGATCTGGTTGGGAAATCACAGTTAATACAAAGCCTAT